>ERZ773252.3050-NODE-3050-length-13454-cov-3.020972_pt1 | contig 13454 bp, 9 predicted proteins | sample MGYA00580517_ERZ773252 | MGnify/ENA primary metagenome ERZ773252 (study PRJEB29015, sample SAMEA2737766) | human gut metagenome | biome: human gut; feature: human-associated habitat; material: faeces | place: China | collected 2012 ... | reverse complement strand
ATCTTGGTGCAGGGTGCTTGATAGCTACTATGGCTGTCATACCATTTCTCACATCTGTTCCAGTAAAATTCGAATCTTTTTCTTTTAATACCCCGATCTCTCTGGCATATTGATTCATGATCGTAGTGAATTTCGTCTTAAACCCTGTGATATGTGTTCCACCTTCGATCGTATAAATGTTATTACAAAATCCCAGAATATTCTCCCCAAAATCCTCTGTATACTGAAATGCCACTTCTGCCTCAATTCCATCAATCATTCTTTTAAAATATACTGGTTCATGAAGCATTTGTTTTCCTTCATTTAATTTCTTTACATAAGCGCAGATTCCTTCTGGCTCATGATAATCAACTGTTGTTTCTTCACCTTCTCGTTCATTCACATAATGAATCGTAAGTTTTGGATTCAAATACGCAGTCTCATGCAAACGGTTTCTAACCATTGCTGCTTTAAAATATGTCTTATCAAAAATCTCTGGATCTGGTAAAAACTGGACGTTTGTTCCCGTATCTGATTTTCTACAGGTACCAATCACCTCAAGAGGTGTTATGATCTTTCCACGCTCATATCTCTGCTGATAAACCTTTCCTCCCTGTTTTACAGTTACCGTAAGCCAGGTTGAAAGGGCATTAACAACGGATGCACCAACTCCATGCAGTCCTCCAGAAATCTTATATCCTCCATCTCCAAACTTACCTCCTGCATGTAACATGGTAAATACCATCTCTACCGCTGTTTTTCCTGTTCTTTCATTAATTCCGACCGGAATTCCTCGTCCATTGTCCGTAATAGTTGCTGTTCCATCTTTATTTAAAGATACTGTGATCTCATCACAATATCCTGCCAGAAATTCATCGACCGAATTGTCTACTATCTCATATATTAAATGATTCAATCCCTTGGTAGATACACTTCCAATGTACATTCCAGGGCGTTTTCTAACAGCTTCTAGTCCTTCTAAAACCGAAATACTATTAGCATCATATGTCTTATTTGCCATAAATACGCAACTCTCCTTTTTCTCTTTCGGTTATCTAGTGTATCACACAATGATCTTCTTCGTCAATTGAGCTGTTTCTTATAGCCATCATTCGACAGTAATTGACTTTACCTGCCAAAATCTCTATAATGAGATATGAATAAACTAGAAAGGAACAATAAGTATGAAACGTAGGATTTTCAAACAGTTCCTATCCGGTATATTAGGGATCATATTACTGCTATCCCTTGCTGGATGTGGACAGAGTACAAGTAACTCAAAACCTGATGACACCATGGAGGCATTCTATGATCTGATCATAAAACAAGATACAACATCGATGACAGATCTTGGAATTGATAATTCTGAAGCATCTGATACTTTAAAAACATATCAGACATCCATGATATCAACTCTTCAGAAGAGTTTTAAGAATGCAGGCGTTACGATCACTAAGAAACAAGCAAATGAGATCTATAAAGCGATCAGCAGCAAACTTTCTTCCTTAGACCACAAGATCACGGTAACAGGTCAAGATAAGAAAAATGCAACAGTTAAGGTATCTAGCCAATACATCAATTATCTGGACATTTTTAAACAAGCAAAACAGACTACTTTGGATGAATTAAAACCTCTTCACATTGAGAACTTATCCGATGCAAAGAAACAATTAGTATCCAATGTGATCGAAGCTTTCAATTCTACTGATGTATCCTCTGATATGCATACACAAACATTTAAATTAAAACTACAGAAGATCAAAAGCGGTAAAAATACCCTTCATATCTTCTTCCCGGACAATTATGAAGAAGTCGGATCTAAACTCATGAAAAATGCAACAAATCAATAAATATAAAAGGTTAGCAGTATGATCACACTGCTAACCTTTTTATATTGATCCTAATTACAATTCGTCTGCTTCCATCATCTGCCTGAGCAGTTCCCTTGCTTCTCTGCAGCGATTTTTAACACTTCGCTCTGTAATTCTAAATAAATCTGCAATTTCTTTACATTTCAATCCATAAACATATCGAAATAAAATCGTATCTCGATGTCTTCGTGGTAATGCCGCCAGATTCTGTTTTAAAGATTCCAGATCGATCATCTGCAGATAATTATCTCTAGGATCTTCAACAAAATCCCCTTCTGACCCGTCTTCATATGTAAGACTCTCATGTTCATTATTCTTTTCATTTTTCAACAATGTAAAGGATTCATTCTTTGTTATTGCCGTAAGAAAATAAAATACTTCTTCCTCTGGCACCTTCAAAATACTTTCCGGATATACCAATGCTTTTTCAAATACACTTTGCACCACGTCTTGTGCTAGATCATCGTCTTTCACATGATTCTTTGCAATACAAAATAACTTCCTTGAATATGCCTCATACAATTTCTCTATGTATTTGATCGTCTTTTTCCCTATTGGTTTTCTCTTTCGAATTCTCATAATATTTCACTTTCAATTTTCTTAAATTGTTTTTTTCTGAACTATTATAAAGATATATTGTTCTATTACAAATGTTTGTATAATGATCTATCCAAATAATAGCTCTTCAAAAATGATTTCCATGTTTTCTTGCGAATATTCAATCTCTTTTGAGTAAATTCGAGCAATCTCCTGCGGTGTCTTCAAAATATGATTTCTCTTACAATATTCATTCATCTGTTCAATTATCAAACAGCTTAAAATTGCGAACTTAACTTTATCGATCAGATTATTATCTTCACAGGATTTCATAAAATAACGATAAATAAAATAACTCATCAAATGTTCCATATATGACTCATCGATTCCTTGTTCTTTGATCATGCATGGCATTGGTTCCATCTTGCAAAACATCTTCTGAATCTTTGGCTCCATAAAATCTAATTCCTGATATATAGATATCCAGTTTTTGATATATGTTTCTTCTCGCATTTGACTTAATATATGATTCTTCTTTATAGGATCATTTTTCCATGTATTCAGAATCTCACCCGTTTGGTTCAAATGATCCTGGATTCCCTGCACCACATCAAATATCTGTTCTATTCTTTGTTCCACTGGGTTTTCTTTCTTTTTCAGCAAATCCAATATCCATAATTGAATTTCTAAAACTGATTCATCAAAGTCATCCGTTGACTCTGTATTCGTTCCCTGAATCTGGCATAATCCAAATTCCTTTGTCTCAAACATCAGCCGTGTAGCTTCTTCGCATGCCATTCCAAGACCTGTCTGGCGAATATTTCCATATTCATTATGAAATCTCGGATGCTGTGTACATATCTCACACAAAGCGTCTTCTCCTAATTCAATATAAATATCACATAAATTTTTCTGATTCAAAAACACACAGCGGTCGCGATCATCAAGATGAAATGCTGGAGTACCTTCGTGATCAATGCCTTTCATCAGCCTGTCACGAAATTCTCCTTTAACATTCTGATATTTTTTATAGGACTTAGAATCGATCATGATCTCCCATCCAATGCAGCAACTATCTTTGCATTTATCTGCAATGCACTGAAAATCCTTATAATAATCAGGAATATATTCTTTCATCTTATCCTCCAAAATATTTTCATTCTTATGAAACTTTTATCTGATGTTCCAGCCGCATCCAATCTGCAACTGCTGCAATAAATTGTGAATTTGTCGGACGTTCCTGTCCTTCCATCACAAATGTTCCAAAAATCTCTTTTAAAAGTTCTTGATTTCCTTTGATCCATACAATATCGATCGCATGGCGGATCGCCCGTTCAACACTACTGGTCGTTGTTTTACATTTCTTTGCAATCTCAGGGTATAATAATTTTGTAATATAATTTATACGATTACAGTCTTCTATCGCCATTAGAATCGCATATTTCATATAACGGCACCCTTTAATATGTGCAGGCACCCCTAAATTCCTAACCAAAAAGCTAATCTGCCTTCGAACATCATTCGTTCCACACATGCTACACATTCTTTTTGATCGTCCATGCAATGCTTTCTCATTTTTTTGAATATCATTATTTACTGAACGTATCCGTATCATCTGTGAAATTCTCTCTGCAAGAATTCCTGCCTGAAACGGTTTCATCATACAATAATCAACTTTTAACCGTCTGATACACTCCATCAGATCTCTATTTTCGAGCATTGTTAATGCAATAAATGCTGGAATTTTATCTGGTTCTATCAATTCCCTGCATTTTTCGATTACACCAATTCCGTCAATCTCTGAAAGCATCAGATCAATAACTACAAGATCAGGTTTTAATTTTATAATATCATCCAATGTATCCACCCCATTATCTCTTACTGATATTACATTATATTTTCCTGATAATTCTTTCTTTAATTGTTCTGCCTCGTCCGGATAACTGTCTGCAATTAAAACTCTATGTCTTTCATCCATATTTTCTCCTTCAGACAATCTCCCTGTATTCGTCCATATGCATCTTATATTATCTCATCATCATCATCTTAAGATGCATTCATATGATAATCGAGTCTTAGTTTATCCGCGATCAATGCAATAAACTCTGAATTTGTCGGCTTTCCCTTTCCAGAACTTATCGTATAACCAAACATTTCTTCCAGCAATTCAACTTTTCCACGACTCCATGCCACCTCAATCGCATGTCGAATCGCTCTCTCTACGCTGCTTGATGTCGTTTTGTATTTTTTCGCAATTGTTGGATATAATAACTTTGTAATATAATTCATCATATTAATATCCTCGATTGCCATGATAATTCCCTCTCTAATATACTGATACCCCTTTATATGAGCCGGAATTCCAAGATCTCTTATGATCTTTGTCACATCCTGTTTCATATGAAATTCATGATCGATCACTGTTCTTTGATCATTTTTCTTAAAATTATTTTCTGTTTCTTTCTGAATGATTTTCTGATCCAATCCTTTGATTTTTGCAACTTGTTTGATCCTGCGGCACAGTACCTCATTCTTAAATGGTCTCATCATACAATAATCAATGTCCATATGATTGACGCATTCGATCAATTTCTCGGTACCGATCGATGTTAAAACAATAAATACTGGTAATTGTTCATATTCCATACATTCTCTGCATTTTTCGATCACCCCGACTCCATCGATATATGGCAGCATGATATCAATTAAGACAACTTCTGGTTTCTTTCTAATGATCTCATCAACTGCTTTCATTCCATCGAATACTGTTCCAACAATATCAAACTCTCTATTCAGTTCATTTTCTAACTCCTCTGCTTCTGATACGTCCCCATCCACAATTAAAATATTTAACTTCTTTTCCAACTTTTTCAACCTCCTGATCATGATTATGATGTCTTATGCTGTTATTTTTCCTCGATCAGTACTTCATCTCCATATTCCAGGCGTATTTTATCCGCGATCAATGCAATAAACTCTGAATTCGTAGGTTTTCCTTTTCCTGCATGAATCGTATAGCCAAACAATGCATCGATCGTGTCCATATTTCCTCTTCCCCAGGCAACCTCGATCGCATGTCTGATCGCTCGTTCTACCCTGCTTGGTGTCGTATCAAACTTCTGTGCGATTGACGGATACAGCTGTTTTGTTATGGAATTTAAAATATCCATATCACAGACTGCCATCATGATCGAATCTCTTAAGTACTGATAACCTTTGATATGAGCCGGAACCCCGATCTCATGAATCATATTCGTTATGATGATCTCCAACTGGTTTTCTGTCAATCCATGAATCTTCTCTGGTACAGAAACGAATGGTCTTTCAGGAATCTGCTGTTTTATCTTTGCCTGCTTGATCTGCTTAATGATCGTTCTTAGATCAAACGGCTTTAAAATAAAATAAGATGCTCCTAATTCCATAGCCTCTTCGCAGACATTTTCCTGCCCCATTGCGGAGACCATAATAATGATCGGTCTTTTACTTAGATCTTCTGTTTGCAAACGTTCTAATACACCAATTCCATCGAGTTTCGGCATAATGATATCCAGTAATACAACATCCGGTTGTTTTTCCTTGATGATACGCAATGCTTCTTCTCCATCATCCGCACTTGCGATTACTTCAATATCACTTTCCTGCTCTAACAGTTCTGTCATCATCTCAACAGTTCTCTGGTTGTCATCTGCAATAGCCACATTAATCTTGTTCATCTTCAGTCCTCCCATTCTGTTTTTCTCTACAAATTAATTATATATTTGATTTAAGTTTACAAACAACCCATATTTCTTCGCAAGTTTTGGTTGATTTCCAAAGGATTCGACATAATTCGACAAAATTAATTCTATTTTTTAAAATCTATGTCATATTTCGCTGCGTAAATTGTTAAATATACAATTTCTCACTTCGATGATTCCATATGACATCCAGTAACTCTGTTGTTGTCACAACAATCTGATCTGCTTCGGCATGCATCAGCTCCTCTCTGTTCTCAAATCTGTACAATGTTCTAATGTTTGACAGATTATTTTCTTTCTTTCCTAGTATATCATGTCTTCGACTTCCTGTCATAAGAATTTGCAATTCCTTTTTATTTCACTTTACTTCCTGCATGATCTTTATAAACTTCAATCTTTTGATCGATCTGATCTTTCAATTCATCGACATGTGAAATTATGCCAACCAGCTTATTTCCTTCCAAAGACAGTGAATTTATGATCTGCATCGCCTTATTTAAAGAATCCGCATCTAAAGTACCAAATCCCTCATCAATAAAGATCGTATCAACCTGTATCCCGCCTTTTTTGTTCTGGATCACATCACTTAATCCTAACGCAAGAGATAATGCTGCTTTAAATGATTCTCCTCCAGATAATGATCTTACATTTCTTCTTTTTCCTGTCCATTCATCAAGAATCTCCAATTCCAGACCAGAAGATCCTTTGTTTATATCATTTTCTTCTTTTCGAAGCAGATAATATCTTTGTTCACTCATAACGGACAACCGTTCATTGGCTGCTGCCAAGATCAGATCAAAATATACTGACTGCACAAAACGTTCAAATGAAATCTTTGTCTTTCCTTTTTGTTCTCCATTTGCTGTATCTGACAGATCTTTTAACAGTGTATAGTTCATTTCTGCTTCTTTATACTCTTCCATCTTCTTGTCCATAAATCTTATCGATTGTTCGTTTACAGAGATATGTTGATTTAATTGTTCCAGATTTTGCTTTTGTATTTCTTTTTTCATCTGATGAAGTTTTGTTTCAAATTTTCTAAAATCTGAAATTTCTTCATTCATCTCTTTGTGTTCTTCCAACTGTTTTGTAACACTCGAAAGTGTATTTTCTTTTTCTTCAATGGCCGCTTTGATATGAACTCCCTGTATTTCAACACTTTCTTTTTTCTTTTCTATTTCTTCTTTATTAAATTTCATCTGATCGATCTCATCAGATAATCGCTGCTGTTCTTCACTGGCATCTTTATATGTTTTATATTCAAGATTCTTACAGATTTCTTCTATTCTGGCCTCTGTCTGCTTATATAAACTATCTTTTTCATGTGATTTTCCGGCAATTTCCTGCAGTTTTTCCACATAGTTCAATTGTTTTTCTTTGGATTTTTCAACTTTTACTCTTTGTTCTGCTATCTTTTCTTTCTGTTTTTTGATTCTTTCAAATTCTTTTTTTACTTTTTTATATTGTCGTAAAGAGATTTCATAGATCTCGTCAAGCTTTTCAAACTCTTCTGATCTTTTCCCACTTTTTTTGCAAAGCTGTTCTTTACATATCTCAACAATACCTTTACTCTGTTTTACTTTCGCAAATGCAGTATTATATTGCCGATCGATCAATTCCGTTTCTTCACGAAGTGCACGAAGCATCTCCTGCGTAATATCACTTTCTTTAAAATCTGCTGTTTTTGGATGATGTAATGATCCACAAACCGGACATGGATGACCATCTATCAGATTTCTTGCCAGAAGTCCTGCTTGATTACAGTCATATCGATCCTGCCAGTCTGACAATCGATCTCTGTATTCTTTTCTTTGCATTCTGATCTTATCATAGACTTCTCCAGCCTCTTCATAAATCTGAAGTTTCTCAAAATAAGCTTCTTTCTCCTTACACAATTCATGATTTTTTTCTGTCTGAACATGAAGTTTCAATTCTTCTTTTTGCAAATGATCGTATTGTGTTTCAATCTCATCTGCCTGTCTAAGAAATTCTAGTAGTTTTAATTCTCTTTGTCTTTCGTTCTCTTTTTTTTGCTCCGTTTCTTCCTGCTGTCTGATCATACGTTCTTTCGCATTCTTTAAAGATTCCTTTTTTTTCTCTAATGCTTCCAACTCTTTATATTGTTTTATCTGTTTTTGGAGTTCTTGAAACCTTAATTCATTTTTATGTAGTTTCGGCAGTTCCTTTTGGATATGATCATATTCTTTTTTGATCGCTCGCTGTTCTGCTTTATTTTCTTTTTCTTGTACTATAAGTTCTTTAATTTCTTCTTTTATATCTTTGATCTTCTGTCTCTTCTCCGTTATCTGTGAAAAAACAATCCGTTGCTTCTGATATAGTTCTTCTTGTGTTTCTTTTTGTTTCTGGAAATTCTCATATTCTTGTTGTTTTCGATACTGATATCTTTTTACTACATCCATAAATTCTACAATTTGATGTTTTTGTTTTAAATACCGTGTATATTCTTCATATTCTTCTGCATCTTTTGATACAAAAATGTTATCTTCCTGCTCTAACAAGGTATTCCCAAGATTCTCATATTCGTATTTACAAGAAAGATGTCTACGTTTGATCTTTTCCTGAAATTCATACAGATACCATGTTCCAAAAATCTTACGAAAGATTTCACTCCGTTCTTTTCCTTTCGCGTAAAGAAGTTTTAAAAATTCTCCTTGTGCGATCATTGAAATCTGCTGATACTGCATACGGTCCATTCCAAGAATTTCTTCCATCTGCGCGGTCACTTGCTGACTTCCTGTTGTTACAATCTCATCTTCTTGATATAATACTGCATACGGAGACTGTCGTGTCATTTTGTCTCCTCGTTTGCTCTTTCGCATATAGGATGGATTTCTTTCAATCTTGTACTGCTTTTTGCGATGCGAAAATAAGAATACCACTTTCGTCTCTGTCTCATCTTTGGCAAAATCACTTCTTAGCATATCCTGTTTTCGATAAGAACCACTTGGCTCACCGTATAAAGCAAAACAGATTCCATCAAAAATAGTCGTTTTCCCTGCACCTGTTTCTCCTGAGATCAAAAAAATCCCATCTTTAAATCTGGTAAAATCAATCACTGTTTCCTCTGCAAATGGTCCAAATGCAGATAATATTAATTTTTGCGGTCTCAACGAATCACCTCCTCAAAAATGGATATTGCCATCTGTGCTCTTTTTTCATCCAGATCAATATGATTTTGCATTTTATAAAACTGTTCAAATAATTCCATTGGATTTTGATCTGCGATCTGGTTTTCTTTCATCTGAATGGTTTCATATTGCATCATATGACGACGGTTTTTAAAGCTGATCTGCATAACATTCGGATAAACCGTACGTACTTTCCCGATCGCATCTAAAATCTGCTCCTCATCCGTCAGAATGACATGCATATAATCTTCTTCATTTCCAATTTCACATTTTCTTTTTAACAATGATTCTAACGAACATTCCATTTCCCTCATATCACGTAATGGTTTTAGCAAATGATGGGATAGGGAGATCTGCTTGTTTTTACTGATCGTAAGGATCGTCGCCTGTTTGTCTTTGCGAATTTCTGAAAAAGAATATTTTAAGATCGATCCAGCATACCTTACCATTTCACGTCCCATTGCCTGCGGCTTGTGGATATGTCCAAGTGCTACATAGTCAAATGCATCAAATAGACGGTAATCAATATTATCAATCCCTCCAAGGCTGCTTGTTTCTGAATCTGACAATTCTGGAGAATTCTTTCCAACCGTTACAAACTGATGCGCCAGCAGGATATTCGTCTCATCTTCGTTGATCTTCACTTGTTCCATTAGATGCTTGAAGCATTCTTCATAGGTTTCTGTCTGAATTTTTAATACATGATTGATATACGCTGGCTTTACAAATGGAAGCATATAAAAATTAATATTGTATCCATCTTCCTTGATCGTAATCTTTTCAATTTCCTGATTAAATTGTGATGCAATATATAAATTAGATCGTTTAAATAAGTTTCTTCCAAATGACAATCTTTCCGAAGAATCATGATTTCCGCTGATCATCAATACTTTTACTTTAAGATCACTCAGTTCTTCTAAAAATTCATCCAGCAGATGAATCGCCTCGATCGTCGGTATTGCCTTATCATAGATATCCCCACATAATAAAATAACATCTATCTTTTCTTCTTTTACTAATGTAACGATCTGATCCAATATAAATTTCTGATCTTCAATCATGGATATCTCATTCACTCTCTTTCCGAGATGCAGATCTCCAAGATGCAAAATCTTCATGTCTCTCACCCTCCCTTTTTTCTATTGTAGCAAACTTATATTTTAAAAACACCTTCCATTTCCCTTTGCTCTAATTTTCCATCTCATAGAGCATTGTTTCCATAAGAATAGCATACCCTTTCATCGGGTCATTTACAAAAACATGTGTAACAGCACCAATAAGTTTCCCATTCTGCAAGATTGGACTGCCACTCATTCCCTGTATGATCCCGTTGGTAAGTTTTAATAATTCTTTGTCTGTCACTTCAATCTCCATACTTTTTAACACATCCTTGTCGGATGGCACGATCTTATTGATCTGGATCTCATATTGTTTCATAGTACCGCTTACATTGGAGAGAATATAAGCTTTCCCTGGTTTGATATCTTGACGATATCCTATCTTGTATGCTTTTTGTTGTTTCTTTGGTATTGTTCCATAAATTCCTTTTTCCGTATTTTTTTTGATGGAACCTAAAATATTCTCTTCCTTGTATTCAATACTTCCAACAATCTCTCCCGGCGTTCCTGATTTTCCTTTTTTAATGGAATAAATCTGTGGATCCAGCAAAAGACCACCTTTGATCTTTAAAAGTGTGCCTGTATCCATATCATAAATACCGTGTCCCAACCCTCCAAATGACGTACCTTTTACATAAGTCATCGTACCGATTCCCTGCGTGTTATCCCTGATCCATGTTCCAATTTTATACATGTGATCCGTCTTTGAACGTTCTGGCTTGATCTTGATCTGCATCATCTTTGCCTTTCTTTGGACTGTTAATATCACAGATTCTCCTTGACCTTGATTGATTTTTTCGATGAATTGTTTTTTTGATACAATATCTTTTCCATCAATCTTTTTGATATAATCTCCACGATATAATTTATTTTTACTCGGTGCATATTCCATGCTGTTTTCTCCGGTAAACTGATCCGTATCAAGCACAAACAATCCATCTGTTTCTACATAGACACCGATCACTTCACCGCTTGGCGTGATCTTTTGGTCATCTACGACCTTCACTTTAATCTTCTTTAATGGAATCGCGCCAAATAAATTGGTTTTCATTTCATACTGACCCATGTGACATTGTTTGAATACAATGGGCTGATTTAATCGTATCGTTTGATGATCGATCGTTGCACTAACTGGTACATCATAACAAAGAGAGACTGTTTCGCTCTTGTTGATATGAATCGTATCTGGAAGTCTTGCATTGCAGTATTTTATATAAACTGCAGTTATTGCGATTAAATTGATCATAAAAAGTAGAATTAAAAATTTGCGGTAAGTGTATTTTTTCATATTTTTCCTCCTAAAAAAGGACATATCGTCATTGATATATCCTTTTTATTATATGAAGATTACCGCTTACATACTCAGTATAATTTTGTTTCATCTGCCAAAGATTTCATTTCTTTTGCATGTTCCATAGACGTTTCACTCCATTGATCCCCGCTGATCATTCTTGAAATCTCTTTTAACGATTCTGATTCATTTAATTTTCGGATCATTGTCTGCGTATTCTTCTGATCGGTTTGTTTTCTAATAAAGTAATGACTATCTGCCATCGCTGCGATCTGTGGAAGATGTGTGATCGCGATCACCTGATGATCCTTTGAGATCACTGCCATCTTTTTAGCTACACGATTGGCAGTTTCCCCACTGATCCCAGTATCAATTTCGTCAAAGATCAACGTATCTACTCCATCTGCCTGTGCTGCTACTGATTTGAGTGCAAGCATGATTCTTGATAATTCACCACCAGATGCTACTTCTTGTACCGGACGCATTGGAAGACCTGGGTTGGTCGATATCATAAAACGGATCTGATCCATTCCATCTGCTGAAATCTGGTCTTTTTTCGTAACTTCGATTTCAAATCTGACATCTAAAAAGTTCAGATCTTCTAATGCTTTTGTGATATTGCTTCCAAGTGTCTTTGCTACCTTACATCTTTGTTCTGACAGATTCTTTGCTTCCTTAAGATATCGTTCCCTGATGCGTTCCTGTTCATTCTTTAATATTTCAATCTCATGTTCTGCATCACACAACATATTATATCGTTTTTCTGCCTTTTGTCCATATGCTGTAACATCTTCAATCGATGGACCATATTTGTCTTTTAAAGAATTAATGACATTCAGACGTTCTTCCACTTCCTGATACGTCTGCTCATCAAATTCCATATTCTCCATATATGTCGTCAATTCCTGATGAAAACCATTTAACAGATCTTCCACTGACAACAGTTGTTCATAAAATTCTGAGATCTGAGGATCTAAATGACTGATCTCCTGCATTCTTCTTATGCTTTCACTTAACTGATTGCCAATTGATGTTTCTTCCTCATATCCCGTCAACATATGTGCTGCCTGACAAGAAGTAATGATATCTCGGCTATGGACGATTTTTTGATATACCGTTTCTAATTCCTCATCTTCTCCTTTGACAAGATTGGCATTCTCAATCTCTGAAATCTCATGTTTTAAGAAGTCCATCTCTCTTAATCTTTGCTGGTCGTCTATTGATATTTCTTTTATCTTTGTTGAAATCTCGTGATATTCTCCTGCAAGATTTTTGCACTGTTCTAAGGAATATCTTGCATTTTCAGGTAAAAAATGATCCATCATACTTAAATGATTTTTCTCTTTTAACAGTACTTGATGTTCTTGCTGACCATGCAGATCAAATAAACGTCTGGAAACTTCTCTTAGCGTATTAAGTGTCACCGTACTATCATTAATCTTATTAATACTTCTCTTCTCGTTGATCACACGTTTGATGAAGATCTGACCGTCTTCTACTTCCAGATCCAGAGCTTCGATTTCTTTGATCAGCTTTTGATCTTCAATCCAAAAAAGCAGTTCAATAACTGCTTCTTTTGCTCCCGGTCGGATCATATCTTTTGATATTTTTTTCCCAAGCGCACTTTCTATAGAACCTATCAAGACAGATTTTCCTGCACCGGTTTCTCCAGTCAGTATATTCAAATGTTCATCAAATGTAATTTCCACTTCATCATTCACTGCAGAGTTCAGTTTTAGTTTCAATCCTTTCTTTCCCTCAAAATCAACAGA
>ERZ773252.3041-NODE-3041-length-13482-cov-3.280926_pt1 | contig 13482 bp, 10 predicted proteins | sample MGYA00580517_ERZ773252 | MGnify/ENA primary metagenome ERZ773252 (study PRJEB29015, sample SAMEA2737766) | human gut metagenome | biome: human gut; feature: human-associated habitat; material: faeces | place: China | collected 2012 ... | reverse complement strand
TTGCTGTTAATGGCATAAACGTATAACCTTTTTTCTTTGCATACTTAATATATTTATCCAGTGATTTTAATGTAGGCTGGTTATTATAGAAATCATGCATCAGTACAACGCTGTCATGTCCCTTTGTTGTCTCTTTTTTCAGATTATGCATCTCCTGTGCCGGAGTTGTACCTCTGCTTGCATCGCCTGAACTTACATTCCAGTCAAAATAATGATATCCCCATCCATCCAGTTTCTTTGTCAAGCGTGTCATGATTCCCGGATTGTAACTGCTGCATGTATTAGAGCTTCCGCCCGGAAAACGTGTTAATGTACACCAAACACCAAACTTCTTAAAGAAGAGATTACGAAGCTTATCTAAATTCTGATGATATGTCTTTTCTGAACGGTAAATAATATCATATTTATGCTGGTATCCATGCATTGCAAGCGTATGTCCTTCATCCAGCACACGTTTTGTCAGATCAAAATCTTTCTTTGCCGGTTTCAGTTCAAAGAAAGTTGCTTTGACATTATTCTGTTTTAAAATTTTTAATACCTTTGGTGTTGTATAACGGTTTGGACCATCATCAAATGTCAGATATATGATATTTTTTATTTTCTTATTAACTGTCAGATTACATTGATAGACAACATTTTCTCTATTCGTTCCGGTAATCACAGCCGTTCCGACCTTCTTTGCTATTACTTTACCCTTTGCATTCACCGAAGCAATAGATGAATCGGTGGATGTCCATGACAGACCGCTATCTTTATTACTAAATTGGATATCTAAATGCTCACCTTTCATCATCGTAAAGACCGGATAAACCATTCCACGTTTCTTTACTTTGATATTACAAGTATATTGATTAGAACCATCTGTATACGTAACGGCTGCTGTTCCTGCTTTTATAGCATGAACAATACCATCTTCCGTTACGGTTACAATATTCGTATCACTACTTACATACTCCTTGAACTTTTTATCTTTATCATTTGCATTCAAAGTCTGTACTTCACTTAAAGATAATACAGCACTTGTCTGTGCTTCCGTATCCGGTACTTTTTTCTTTGTTTCTTTTGCCTGCTCTTCTTTTTTTGTCTCTTTTGTATTTTTTGATCCTGACTTTGAAGAACAGCCACTAACCGATACGATCATCAATGCCGCCAAAGAACAGATCATCGCTTTTTTCCATGTTTTCTTCCTCATTGGTACCCTCCTGATTTTCTTTTTTTATCGCATCATTATATTTTACCCCATTTTCTTTTTTTTGTAAAGAACGGCAGTCCCCTTCTTCGTTCCTCTATGAGCAGAACGGCAATCCCCTTCTTCCTCCCCCTTTTGGGAAAACTACAGCAACATCCCCTCTTCTTTTCGCTTTTTTATGATAACAACATCCTGTCTTCCTCTTTTGGATAAAAATAACAGAATCCTTTTTTCTATCCTCTTTTTTACAAATGATCGAAAAGAGAATCTCCAAAAGGATCCTGCTTTTAAACTTTTCTACAAATACAGCCCCCAAAAAGCAAATGTGATTTTACAAACAGGATTTTTAATATCCTATTTTATACCGGCTTTTTTTAACATTTTCTTATACGCTGCCGCTTTCTTTTTTGGCACTGTTACTTTGCATTTCTTTGCGGTATTTTTAAATGCGTTTTTGCCGACTTTCTTTAATTTTTGTGTTTGGATAGTCACTTTCTTTAATTTCTTGCAATTAAAAAATGCATTTTTATCAATCGTTGTAACATTTTTGGAGATTGTGACCTGTTTTAACTTCTTAAATCCTTTGCAAACATTTACACCTATCTCTGTTACTTTATATGATTTTTTATTGATCGTAACTGCTGCTGGAATGGTTATCTTTGTTGCTTTTTTGTCTGTATAACCAACCAATGCAACGGTATATTTTCCATTGGAAGCAGATAATACTTTGTATTTGCTTTTACCAATCTGCTTGACCGTTCCAACCTTAACCCGTTCCTTCTCCTTAGCGTTCTTTGAAACATCCGGTGTCTGCGTTGGTGCAGTCGTTCCATGCGGATTATTGGCTGGCGGTACCGGTGCCGGTGTACTTTGTGCATTGTCTGCTGTCGGTACCGGTGCCTGCGTACTTTGTGTATTGTCTGCCGTTGGTGTCGGGGTCGCTTCCGGCTCATCCGTATGCAGCTTTGGCTGTATCTTCCACTCCAAACCGGTTGCTGTAAATTCCGGCACATCATACTCGGTATCATCATAAACAAAAGTTGCCTGTGCCGTATAATCTCCAGGCTCAGTTGCTTCGTTATTCGTATAAGTTGCGCTAAGGCCTTCCGGTAATCCTGTTAATTCTACTTTCTTTGTCGTTCCATCATAGGTAAACGGAGCAGTATAATCCCATTTGACTGTACTGACATCAAAGGTCTCTTTTGGAAGGATCTCAATCTGTGTATCCCATTCTTCGGTATAGTTTTCTCCATAGTCACAGGTATAAGAAAGATTTACATACAGATCTTCCGAAATACCATCAGGCACATGCAAACAATAAACCTTTCCTTCCGTCTTTGTATCAACCGTTACTGCTTCCTGAGTAGTCACATCAACCTCATCTTCCTTTGTCACAACAGACTTGATCGCAACATCAGAAATCGTTATATTATCATCTGTGCTGACTAAATAAAAATCACGATCTGTCTTTCCATAGTGATAGACATATTCATAATCTTTTGCTGCCAGATCGGCAGGTCTCGCCTTTTGGGTTCGAAATATCCCCACACTCGGAGTCGCAACACGCAAGAACATTGAAGCTTCACGTTCATCGGATACTTGATAATATAACCGGTATATTCCTGCTTTCTTTGGCAGAATGGTAATATATCCGCCATATTCCTCTGTCAGACTGATATCGCTTGTCTCATTGCCCCATGCGTCTGTTACATGCAAATGATCTATGAACATGGCATAAGCATTTCCATCCGGATCCAGATATTGTACGGATATATGTCTTTTCCATGGCATTGCTATCTCTATGCTGTCACGATAGCTGCCTCCTTCGATTCCTATGATATCACCTGTCTCATCATCCCAGATAACATTGGTACTGCCCTGTAATTTTTCATCTGCTGCATTTTCACACTGAATCTGTATGGATTTCTGTTCGATCCAGGAATCCTGACCATTCGAAACTTCTACCATTGTAAAAAGCCAAAATCCACGCTGTGCAAGCTCTTTGTTTAATTTGATCTTATATACCTGATCACTTACTTTCTCATAAGTCATATATCCTTCGACTTCTTTTGCATCTTTTATAAATGATCTGTTCAGATCTTCAATAGCAAATCGATACGTATCGTATGTTTCTTTCCCTTCTGCTACATCCGGGAGTGTCACTGTCTCATCTGTCTGTGGGCTTGTGATCAGATAGATCGTATCATTCTGCGTTGGATCATAACTATCCTCTGCCAAAAAGGACGTATCCTCTTTTTAGCACTTGTATAAAATCCGACTCTTGGATATTCTACAAATACGATAATATCATCCTCCGGTGCAACTGTCGATTTAATATGAAATTCTCCGGTCTTATAGAATGCAAACATCACAAAATCTTCCGAACCGCTTGAATGATCTTCAATATATACCGTTTCCGAACCGACTTTATTGTCCTTAGCATCATATACCGCAATGTCCGCAGCCTTTAAAACCTGTTGTGTATCACCACTGATGTATTTCAAATGCAAATAAGAATTCGACATATACATTGTCACACCTTTTAAATACTCTGCATCAGAGGCTACTGTTTCAGGATTGCCATCCTGATCGTACTCAAAAACATCCGTTGCACACAGACCGGTCAACTGCTCTGCCGATGCTTCGGGGGTTATATTCGGCATCAAACCGAGTACCAGACAGATCGTTACAAACATGCTGACCAAACGTCCTTTTTTCTTCCATATCATTCTCTTCATAAACTGCCTCCTTATTGTTTTTTGCTTATTGTTTTTTGCTTTTTGTTGCATTATATTCCAAATTTGCTTATGGAAATATACAAAAAAAGGTCTGATTTACAATCTCTTCCTTTTCTTAAATATGATTTATTATACCCAAACGACTTTACTACGTCAATAAAAATATTCATTTTTCTCTCTTTTTATACGAAATCTTTTTTCTTTGACCGTTGAAAATACATAGTTCACGCTTTGTTCGCCATGAGTTACCAATGCCATTCTTAGTATTAAATCACTACTATACGATCTTTTTCCTACTCCATAAGAAGTACAAAGTCCCACTAAATTGTGAACAATTTTTTAGTCTATACAAAAAAGCAAAGCATGATTTGCTGTTAAACGAACCATACTTTGCTTTCTTTTTGTATCATTTCAAAACTTTTAATAAATTTTTGACTTCTTTTTTGGCACTGCTACGTGTCAATGTTTCATATGAAAATAGATAAAAACCATCCACTTTATTTGTCTTACGTGCATATTCTACCTGTCTTTTTAACATCGTATTACTCTTTGCCCAGCCGGGATCCTGCATTACCTTTGCTTCTTTCTTTGAAATGCCTGCCCTATATCCTGCAAGCCCGATATAAAGGCTGACATGATTGCTTTTGGGTATCGAAGTCCATTCATTGACTACTTTTTTATACGGAGATCCTTTTCTTGTAAAAGACCAATAGATCTGCGGTACCACATAGTCAATATAACGATCTGAATTCATCCATGTTTTGACTGGACTGTAATAAGCGGTTTTCGAATATAAATTTTCAATATTGCCTGCCGGACTGATTCCAAAAAGACAGCGCTTTCTTGTCTTTTTTACGACAGAATACACGCCACGCACCATTTTATTGACATTTTCGCGTCGCCAATTGACTAAAGAGCGGGCTTTGATCTTCTTTTGACGACATTTCTTTTTGTATGCTTTGTATTCTTTATAATCAAATTTACGATAGTTTGCTTTTGTCAGTTCCGGATAAAAATAATCATCCATATGTACTCCATCGATCGCATAATTAGCAACTAATTCCTTCACACCATTCGCTACAAGCTTTTGAACCTGTGCGGATGACGGATTAAAATAAAGTCCGTTACCAAGTTTTAATACTCTTCGACGTACCGATGCCGATTTTGATTTTCTCCATTTATATGCAATGGAGGACTTCGGCAATTTGCTGATCGATGAGGATGAACTTGAGATTCGGTATGGGTTTACCCACGCCTGAATATAAAGCCCTCTTTTATGTGCTGCACTGACAGCATATTTTAATGGATCGAATCCCGGATTTTTGCCTGCTGTTCCGGTTGCATATCTTGACCATGGATAATATTTCGATGGATACATCGCATCCGCAAATGGACGTACCTGTAAGATCACTGTGTTCATTTTTTTCTTCTTGCATGTGTCAAATGTACGATCAATATAGTTTTTCCATGTCGTATATGTTTTGGCTTTCTGATACATTTCATCAAAATAAATCCATACGGCATTGATCTCTTTGCCCTTTTTCTTAGGCAGGGGCGTTGATACCACATCCTGTGTTTCCTCAGGTATAACCGTAGATGCTGCCTGTGTTGTATCCGGCAAAGTCGTTGTAACGTTCTGTGTGACTTCCGGTGCAACCGTTGTGACAGTCTGTGTGACTTCCGGTGCAGCCGTTGCAGGCACCGCTGTGACTTCCGGTTCCGATGCAGATTCTGTTGTCTTTATCATATCGGCAGTCGTCGTGGATTTCAATAAAACGACTTTATCTTTTGCGGCAGTTGCATCAACATATACAATTCTTCCAATTCCTGCAAGGATCAAAAGCATCATCAGACTCATAATGATCCGGCTCTTTTTCCAATTCATCTGTTTTTCTCCATTCCAACTAAATTTAGTCAAAGATCTGACATCTGCGTCATTTTTTGACGATTTTGAAGTTATTATAGCATGAATTCATGTCATTTCTTAGACTTCTTTATTCCATATTTAGCCTAAGTTTCTGATCTTAAACTGTCTTTGCGCTTCACGATTCTGATCTTTCTTTGCAATATCGTGACGCTTGTCATACAATTTCTTACCTTTTGCAAGTCCGATTTCCACTTTGACTAAGCTTCCTTTAAAATATACGTTCAAAGGAACGATCGTATACCCTTTTTGTGCAATCTGTCCTTCCATTTTCCGTATCTCGGAACGATGTAATAACAATTTCTTGATACGAAGCGGATCTTTGTTAAAAATATTGCCTTTCTCGTATGGACTGATATGCATATTGTAAATATAAACTTCTCCATTCTCAATACGGATAAACGCCTCTTTTACACTGCATTTTCCAAGACGCAGAGATTTTACCTCTGTTCCGGCAAGTGCGATTCCCGCTTCGTATTTATCTTCGATAAAATAATCATGAAATGCTTTTTTATTATTGGCAATCAACTTTTTGGCTTCTTTTGCCATGATACTCCTCACTTTCTGTCATCTGGTTCTACCTCTCTTCTAGCTCTGCCATCAGGCAACTACTTTCTGCGTGTAGACATTCCGGCTCCGCTGCGGGCATTTTTAGCTTTGATCCCGGCTTTTCCCATTGCCTTTGCATGACTTTTCTTCTTTGCATTGCTTTTTGCATGCGATACAAGTCTGTCTGCTTCTCTTTCGATCATCGCACGTTTCTTCTTTTCGGCTATTTTCTTAGCAAATGCTTTTTCAATTGCCTGCTTTTGTGCTGTACTGATCGTCTTTGCTGCCTGTTTTTTCTTTTTATTTCTGTTATTTTTTCCTTTTTTGCTATTCGTTGCTGCTTCTGCTTTTGCCATCTTTCGTGCCAGTTTACGCGCCTTTGCTTTTGCACGGTATCCTGACTGTGCTTCTTCTTTTGACGGCTGAGCTGTCTTAGTCTTCTTAGCTTTCGTACTATTTTTTTTCTTTTTTGCTTTCTCTTTTGCTACACTTTTTTGCGCTTTGCTGTCCGCTTTTTTCGTACTTTTTGTCACAGCATCGGTTTGGTTATCGTTGTGATCCAAAGCTGCATCTTGTCGTGTCTCTGTATTTACACCCTCAGTTTCGTCTTCGTCCTGTGCAATCTCAAAATCAATGTTTCGTAAGATCTTATCCACACCAGAAACCGTAACACGGATCTTTTGTCCAAGTTTAAAGATCTTATGCGTATGTTCCCCTACCATCTGGTAGTGTTCTTCTTCGAAATAATAATAATCTCCCGGAATATCTGCTACACGGATCATACCTTCGATCGTATTTGGTAATTCCACATACATCCCCCAGCTTGTCACACCGGAGATCACACCTTCAAATGTCTGACCGACAAACTGCTCCATGTACTCTGCTTTCTTCATCTTTTCTACTTCACGTTCCGCATCATCTGCACGACGTTCCAAAAGACTTGTCTGCGTGGTTACATCCGGCAGGATCCGGTTATAATGACTGATCCTTTTATCAGAAAGTTTTCCATGAATATTTTCTTTGATAATACGATGAATCTGTAAGTCAGGATAGCGTCTGATCGGTGAAGTAAAATGACAATAATATTTCATGGCAAGTCCGAAATGTCCCTCGCAGCTCGTTGTATATCGTGCCTGCTTCATGGAACGAAGGGCTAAACGGCTAATCAATGCTTCTTCCGGTGTTCCTGCTACTTCTGTCATTAACTTCTGGATCTCTTTCGGATGGATCTCACCGTCCTGATTCGTCTTTAAGACATAACCGAAATTTTCTACAAATGTGTTCAATTCATTGATCTTTTCGACGTCCGGTGTCTCATGTACACGATATACAAACGGAAGTTCCTGCCAGAAATATTCTTCTGCAACGGTTCTGTTGGCGGCCAGCATAAATTCTTCAATAATATGATGTGCCCGGGTTCTCTCATAAATCTGCACATCTAAAGGTTTTCCCTTTTCATCTAATGTAATCTTGCTTTCCGGAAAATCAAAATTGATCGACCCACTCTTTTTTCTATTCTTCTCTAAAATGTCCGCTAACTCATACATCAATTCAAACATTGGGATCAGATCATGATACTCCTGACATTCCTGTTCGTCATGTTCTTCAACGATCTTATGCACACTGGTATAAGACATTCTGCGTGTGACATTGATCACACTTTCTTCAATACTGTGCTTTATGATCTTACCATCTGCATTGATCTCCATCATACAGGATAATGTCAGGCGGTCTACTCCCTCATTTAAAGAACAGATTCCATTAGAAAGTTTATGCGGAAGCATCGGAATGACACGGTCTACCAGATATACACTTGTTCCTCTCTTTAATGCTTCTTTATCTAAAGCTGACTTTTCTGTCACATATTGGCTGACATCAGCAATATGTACTCCCAGATGATAGACACCATTTTCTTTTGTCAAAGTGATCGCATCATCAAGATCTTTTGCATCCTCGCCATCAATCGTGACGGTCTGTAAATCCCTGTAATCCCTTCTGCCAGCCTTCTCTTCTTCGGCAACTTCACTTTCAATGCCCTCGACCTGATCCATCACTTCGTCAGGATATTCTTCTGGCAGACCATATGCTTTGATCACAGAAAGAATATCTACCCCCGGATCATTGATATGACCAATGATCTCTACGATCCTGCCTTCGGGATTACGATCTTCATTGCCAAAATCCGTGATCTCTACCACAACTTTATGACCGGTGATCGCACCTTTTGTATCGGACTTTGCAATATAAATATCTTTTGTAAACTTATGATTATCAGCTACGACAAAACCATAGCTTTTACTGCTGGAGTATGTTCCGACAAGGATCGTATTTCCGCGCTCTAATATACTGATCACTTCGCCTTCCTGTCTCTTACCATGTGAATGTGTATCCAATACGATCTGTACTTTATCCCCGTCTAATGCTCCTTTTGTCTTATGTGCAGAAATGAAAATATCATCTTCCATCCCTTCAACACGGACAAATCCAAAGCCTTTTTGTGTTGCCATAAATGTTCCGGTACATACATTATCCGCTAAAGGTTTGATCTTTCCTTTCAGATCGGCATGTACTTTTCCTTCTGTAATCAATTCCTCGATCACACTTTTAAACACTTTTTTATCTTTTGCAGGCACTTGTAATACGATTGCCATTTCCTTTGCATTCATTGGACGATATTCTTTCGATGAAATAAATTGCAAGATCATTTCTTTCTTACTTTCTAATTCTTCTCTATTCATAATGCTACCTCATTTCTTTCTCCTTCCAAGCAAAGACATACATAGCTTAGAAGCTCCCCAATGCAGCCTGTTATCCGGCTGTAAACTGACTTTTGTAACATGTAACAAATCCGTTTTTTATTACATGTACTGTCTGTTACTGTTTCTATTAGTATAACACATTCTAAAAAAGTTTCCTATACAGAACCGTAACCGTTCTGTGCATAACATAAAACAAAAACCTATCCACCGCTACACGGTAGATAGGTTTTGATCTGTCTTATCTTATGTGATTATCCAAATATCTTAAAATTAAGAATCAATGATAATACGATAAATACAATTGCAAGAACTCTTGTAGCCATTTCAAGTCCACCCTCCATAGAGCGTCCTTTATTCTTTCCCCAGTATGTTCCTGCTGCACCATTGATCGCACCGGAAAGACCTGCCTGCTTTCCTTCCTGCATTAATACGATTACTGTAAGAGCCACACATACAATAATGTATATGATCAATAAAATAGTATGAATTATCTGAATCATGAATACTTCCTCCGTTCTTATCAAATCCTATCTTACGACAGAATATTTTTCAAGCACAAACAAATCTATTTTAACATAGACAGTATGCTATTTCAAGTCTTTATTTACGAACCAGAAGTGACTTTCCTGTCATATCTTTTGGCTGTTCGATCTCCATGATCTGAAGTAATGTTGGAGCAATATCTGCTAAGCATCCGCCTTCACGCAATGTATATGCCTCATCATAATTTACAAGAATAAACGGAACCGGATTCGTTGTATGTGCCGTAAACGGATCGCCTGTTTCATAGTCGATCATCTGCTCTGCATTACCATTAACTGCACAGATAAAGAGAACGCCATCTACTTTCTTTACTGCTTCTACTGCTGCTCCAACGCAGGCATCAATACGCTCTACTGCTTTGATCGCTGCCGGGATCACACCGGTATGACCTACCATGTCAGGATTTGCAAAGTTGATAACGATCACATCATACTTATCCGATGTAATAGCAGCATTAAGTCTCTCGCCTACTTCCGGTGCACTCATTTCCGGTTTCAGATCATAAGTTGCTACCGCAGGAGATTTTACCAAAGAACGATCCTCGTCTTTGTTTGGTTCTTCAACACCACCATTAAAGAAGAATGTAACATGTGCATACTTCTCTGTCTCAGCAAGTCTGAGCTGCTTCTTACCATGCGCTGCAAGAACTTCACCTAATGTATTCTTAATATTCTCTTTTTCAAATGCTACGATCTTATTACCGATTGTCTCATCATAATCCTTAAAGCAGACAAAAGTCAGCTTCATAAAGCCGTTGGCACGATTGAAATGATCAAAGCTTTCATCACAGAAAGTACGTGTAATCTCACGCGCTCTGTCAGGACGGAAGTTAAAGAAGATCACGGAATCGTTTTCTTTTACGGTTGCAACCGGTTTTCCATCAGCTTCGATCACAGTTGGTACAACGAACTCATCTGTCACATCATTTGCATAGGATGCATCAATTGCTTCTGTTACGCTGCCGGCTTTCTGACCATCACCAAGTACCATTGCATTGTAAGCTTTTTCGATACGATCCCAATTGTTATCACGATCCATTGCATAATAACGACCATGGATACTTGCAATTTTACCAACACCGATCTCTTTCATCTTCTGCTCTAACTCTTCTAAGAATCCTTTACCTGATGTCGGAGCCGTATCACGACCGTCTAAAAAGGCATGGACATATACATTCTTAAGTCCGTTTCTCTTTGCTAATTCAAGAAGACCATATAAATGTGTATTGTGACTGTGTACACCACCATCTGATAACAGACCAAATAAATGAAGATCAGAACCATTTTTCTTTGCATTCTCTACTGCTGCAAGAAGTCCTTTGTTCTCAAAGAAATCACCATCTTCAATCGACTTTGTGATCTTTGTAAGCTCCTGATAAATGATACGTCCTGCACCTATATTCATATGACCTACTTCTGAATTTCCCATCTGCCCGTCAGGAAGTCCGACATTTAAGCCACTGGCATAACCCTTCTGAAATGGGCATTCTGCCATCAGCTTGTCCATTACAGGAGTCTTTGCCTGTGCAATCGCATTTCCTTCTGTCTTTTCATTCAGACCATATCCATCTAATACCATTAATACAACCGGTTTCTTACTCATAATCGTAGTCCTTTCTGCTTCATGCAATGTTTTATTCTTAGAAAACCAGCGAATCTGCCAGTCTTCTTTTTGCTATTCTATCTGTAATCGTACCCTTTCTATCGGTTACAATTCCAAATTAGAAGTATACCTCATTTCAAAAAACAAGTCAAATCCATCCTATGCCGTATTGTCTGTCAGCCGGTCAACGGACTTTTGTCGTTCATGAATTCTGCTCAGTAAAGCAAGCTCTCCTGTATTGCGAATTCATGATATATCAGATCATAATATCAATATTTCCTCCAAGATCAGGATTTACGGAATTTTCCATCATGGAACGGTTCATCATTTCTACCATCGCATCACCCTGCTCTGTCATAGAATCCAGACTCATTGATAAAACTGCTGTACCAACCTGTGTCATAAGCTGCGTCTGTGACATATTCATTGCCATATTTGCAACATTCATTACATCCATAACCGATTCCTCCTTTGTTTTTTGCTTCTTTATTTTTTCTCTATCTTTTATTATAACAAATGCTTTTTTGCTTTACAATACAAAGCCCCTATATCTTTTAATCCCAAAAAAGGTATAACAATCCTTCTCCGGGTACCATAGCATCCCTCTTATACATATCAATTCTGTTTTCATTTCCACTTCGTTCGGAAAATGCCGGAAACAAAAATCCTTCTACCGGTTCGTCCGGTATGTAATCCCCATTGATCGGGCACAATGCACAGATCAAAAAGGAATAGACTTCTTCCGACTCCCACTGTTCCTTTTTATCTGTTCCCTTTCTGGGAATATCATAAATTCCCTGAAAGAAATACAGACAGGATGCCTGATCGATTGCAAGACGTTCTCCTAACGCTTCATATATATTTTCAAGCAACGCATCATTTTTCAATTCACATCGGATCAATTGCATCATTGTTTTCCATGCACTGCTGCTCTTTTCTGTCTCTGTAAAACGATGTTCCTTTAACTGTTCGTTTGTTTTTGCAAACGGAATGCTTTTTGCAATCTCTAACAGCATCCTCTGATCCGGTATCGGAAGATTGCGAAAATGCACATTAAAAGAATCTTCTAAATTACCATCCTCATCATAATAGCCTCCCGCTACTCTTCCAAAACAGTTTCTCTTTAATGTCATACGCCTTGTCAGCTCTAACATATCTTCTCTGTTAATCTTATCCATCTTTCTACCCCTGTTTTTAGAGAAAAACGGAGAAATATCTTTTTTGACATTTCTCCGTTTCTTTTATACGATCCGATATCAGATCAGAACCATATATGCATTATATGGATACTCCTTCATTCCGGTTTTTTAATCCGTTTTCTGACATCTTCTCTTTTTGCAATGAATGAATTAAGCGTTTACAACCTCACCGAATTCTGCTTTCAAAGAAGCACCACCGATAAGACCGCCATCAATGTCATCTTTTGCAAGTAATTCTTTTGCATTTCCCGCATTCATAGATCCACCATACTGGATACGAACAGCGTCTGCTGTAGCAGCATCATACATTTCACCGATGCAGTCACGGATCGCTTTACAAACTTCCTGTGCCTGATCTGCTGTAGCTGTCTTGCCTGTGCCGATAGCCCAAACTGGCTCATAAGCGATAACGGACTTCTTAACGTCCTCTGCTGATACGCCGAAGAAATCAAGCTTTACCTGTCTTGCGATAACTTCCTCTGTGATGTTGCACTCACGCTCCCAAAGAAGCTCGCCAACGCAAACGATAGGCTTCAGACCGGCTGCAAGAGCTGCCTTTGTTCTCTTGTTTACTGTTTCGTCTGTTTCACCGAAATACTGTCTTCTCTCTGAGTGACCGATAACAACGTACTCAACGCCAAGCTCAACGAGCATATCTGCTGAGATCTCGCCTGTGAAAGCGCCGCTCTTCTCAAAGTGAACGTTCTCTGCACCGATCTTTACGTTTGAGCCTGCTGTTGCGTTGATAGCAGTTTCAAGGTTTGTGAAAGGTACGCAAGCGATAACTTCTACCTTGCCCTCAGCGTTTGCAACAAGTGGCTTGATAGCTTCGAGAAGCTCCTTAGCCTCAGGTCTTGTCTTGTTCATTTTCCAGTTTCCTGCAATAATTGCTTTTCTTACAGCTTTTTTCATGATAAAAAACTCCTTTATTTTTTATAGGGAACAGAAAAACTGCTCCTGCTAGTTTTCCAAGTCTATT
>ERZ773252.3030-NODE-3030-length-13518-cov-4.617247_pt1 | contig 13518 bp, 9 predicted proteins | sample MGYA00580517_ERZ773252 | MGnify/ENA primary metagenome ERZ773252 (study PRJEB29015, sample SAMEA2737766) | human gut metagenome | biome: human gut; feature: human-associated habitat; material: faeces | place: China | collected 2012 ... | reverse complement strand
GCCTTCATGAAAGCTGGATTAGAAACGAGACAGGGTGTAAATTCTTTTGATGAATTATACGAGTTAGGACCAGCACGCCGGCATAAATGTGAAAATGGTACACGTATTTATATTGTATATTTTGGATGGTCTGCTCCAAAAGTTAAAAAAGAAATAGTATATCAAAAGAATGAAGAAACACAAAAGCAAATAGTGGATGTTGATACGCAAAAAATTATTCCGGGATTATATTATGTTTCATGGGATACAAAAAGTTCTGTATACAGAATTGAAACAAGAAAAAAATATTATTTTGTAATACCTTATTGCTAAGGTGATTAACATTATCAAAAAAAGGAAATAGTAAAAATATATTGATTAATATTTATTGATATGTTAATATGTACCAAAGCATATTTCAAAAAAATCAACGGTATATAAAAACGGACATATACCATCTATAATCTAATTTTATTTCAGAAATCTATGCTTTCATACCAATCAATTGTAAAAAAGCAGGAGATGACTGAAAGAGTAAAAAGACATCCTCCTGCATACAGGAGGAAACTGAATATGGCGAAAAGAAAGAATCAAAAGAGACGGAGCAAGAAGTATCAGGTAAATAACCGGCAGCTAAAGGCAAAAAGGATGTACAAAGATACAATTTTTAGAATGTTGTATCATAACAAAGAGAATTTGTTATCATTGTACAATGCGGTGAATGGAAGAGAGTACACAGATCCGGAAAAGTTGCAGGTTGTTACATTGGAAAATGCGATTTATATGGGAATGAAAAATGATCTGGCGTTTATCATGGATATGAATTTATATTTATATGAACATCAGTCAACGTATAATCCGAATATTCCACTTAGAAATTTGTTTTATATTGCGGATGAGTATCAACGATTAGTGGTTCGGAAATCATTATATTCAACTGTGATACAAAAGATACCAACGCCAAGATTTTTAGTATTTTATAATGGAACAAAAGAAGTAGAAGATCGTAGTGAGTTCCGATTATCTTCTGCATACGAGAATGCAACAGAAAATCCAGATCTGGAGTTAAGAGTGACTATGCTGAATGTGAATGATGGCCACAGTTCAGATTTGATGGAACATTGTAGAACATTAAAGGAATATGCACAATATGTCGCCAGAGTAAGAAAATATGCGGCGAAACAGGATGTCTCTTTAGAAGAAGCAGTTACGAGAGCAGTTGACGAATGCATAGAAGAAGGAATCCTGGCAGAGTTTTTATTGAAGAATAAGACTGAGGTGATCAAAGTGAGCATCTATGAATATGACAAAGAGTTTGAAGAAAAGAAACTGCGGAAAGCAGAGTATGAGGCTGGAAGACAGGATGGAATCGAGATTGGAAGACAGGATGGAATCGAGATTGGAAGACAGGACGGAATCGAGATTGGAAGACAGGATGGAATCGAAATTGGAAAGCGGATACTCTTAGAAAAAATAATAAAGAAGAAATTGAAAAAAGGAAAATCAACAGAACAGATAGCAGATGAATTAGAAGAAGATATAAACATAATTCAAAAAGTGGTTGAGAAATTAAAAAGCCAAATATAGAATTTGTCAAAAGAATTCCCTGAAGTGAATAATAAAACTTCAGGGAATTTATCATTTGCTCACTACCGGTATTATTCCGTAGTATCACGTCGGATCAATACAGGCGTAATCTGCTTATGAACCGGCTCTTTTAAAGGAGTTGGTTTTCTTTTTTTCATTTCATTCATCTGGAGAACCAGAAGCTCCATGGCAGTCTGTGCAATTTTCTCAATCTGCTGTCCAACGGTTGTGATTGGAAGGATAGCTTCGCTTGCAATAGGAGAATCATCGAATCCGACAATCTGATAGTCTTCCCGTATTTTTGAAATATCAGATTCAGGAACATACTGGCATAAGTGTCATTTGCAAGAAAGACCCCCTTTTTTTGTGAGGGATATTTTTCTTCAATTTCGTTAAATATGTTTTTTAGTTGAGTCAGGGTTTCCTGATAAGTGTTTCCAAGATTTCTTTGGATTAATTCGTGAACGACATGGTGTTCGTTACAGATATCTTCGAATCCCCGGATACGTCCATAGGTTGGAAGTGTATCTGGGAATATGGAATTGATGTGTAAAATAACATCACATTTATTGCGTATCAATAAGCTGGTTGCCTGAACACCACCCAGATAGTTGTCTGTAGACACGCTACAGACATGGTCACATTCCCGCTCAATCGTGACAACCGGGAGTTTATAAGAAGCAAGTTCTTCAGACGAAATGGTATTGCTTAAGACAATAAGTCCCTCAATCTTATAAGCCATCAGTTCATGAATATATTTTTCTTCAATCTCTTTTTTATTATTTCCAATGAATACAAGAAATTTATAATTATACTTTTCGTAAGTAGAAAGTAACTGGTTTAACATCTCAGAGTAATAGTGAAGATACAGGTTGGGGATGATAATTCCAACAAATTCACTTTTTCCATTAGCCAGTACTTTGGCGAGCTTATTTTCCTGGTATCCAAGGACATCCAGTGCATGAGCGATTTTTTCCTGATTTTCAAGAGTCAGAGAATCCGGATTATTAAAATATCTGGAAATGGTAGTTTTTGAAAAGCCTGTATAAGCGGCTATATCTGCAAAAGTTACTTTTTTCTGTTTCATGTAAATCCTCTTCCTTATAATGTATATTATCAGTATAGCAAGTGCATTGAAAAAAATCAAACAAAAAATAACTAGTTAAGTAACCGGTAACTTTTTCTTTGAAATCTATTGACAAGTAAGATCCTGGATAGTATTATGAATATATAAAGTAACCGGTTACTTAACTGGTTACGCAATCGTGAATCTGAAAGGAGAAAGCTATGAAGAAACGAACAGTAGGGGTACTGCTGGCAGCATTCTTTGCAATGGCATTGACGGGGTGTGGAGATAAACAGCCGCAACCAGGAGAAGTAAAGGGATATGACAAAGGCGAAGAATATCTTTCTATCTGGGTACATTCAATCGAAGACACAGAAGAAGGACAGTGCTACAGGAAATCTGTAGATGCATTTAATAAGAAATATGATGGAAAATATTTTGCAGATATTGAATTTATTCCACGAAATGACAGTGGTGGAGGCTATTCGGATAAGATCAATGCATCCGTGATGTCAGGAGATCTGCCGGATGTGCTTACTGTTGATGGCCCTAATATAGCGGCATATGCAGAGAACGGAATTATCCAGCCGCTTGCAAAATTAACAGACGAAGAAAAGAGCGTGTATCTGGATTCCATTATTCAGCAGGGAACGTATAATAACAAGCTCTATGCGCTTGGAGCAATGGAATCCAGCGTGGGACTTTATTATAACAAAGATATTCTCGCAGAAGCAGGTGTAGAAGTTCCAGATGCAGATCACCCATGGACATGGAGTGAATTCACAGAGGTGTTAAAGAAAGTACAGCCGGTAGTAGAGAAGAAAAAAGGTTATGCGCTGGATATGACTTTCCCGACAGGAGAAGCTACGATTTATTATTATGCACCGTTTTTCTGGTCAAATGGCGGTGACTTTGTAAATAAAGATGGACTGAAGGTGAACGGTGTATTCAATTCAAAAGAGAATCTGGAAACAGTGAATTATTTTAAATCGTTTTTGGATAATGGATATATGTCTAAAGTACAGATCACAGACCTGTTCGAAAGCGGAAGAGCAGCATTTAAGTTCGACGGGGCATGGGAAGTAAATACAATCTATAATAACTATCCGGATGTAAACCTTGGAGTTGCACCATATGTAGTATCCGATAACTGGGATGGCGGAAGATATACACCAACCGGTTCCTGGGCATTTGCGGCATCATCAAAGACGAAGAAACTAAAAGGTGCGACAAAGCTGGTACAGTGGATGAGTGGTGTAGAAAGTGGAAAGCGTCTGTGGGATGAAAGTAAGAGTTTCCCATCTACATATGAAGCGTTTGAGAGCAGTCCGATTTTTGAAGAAGATGAGAATTATAAAGCCTTATATCATCAGCTGAGTAAATATGGACATCCAAGATCAAAAACACCTGTATATCCACAGGTTAGTGCATCGGTACAGGAAGTATTGGAAAATTCGGTACTTACCGATAATGATGCGAAGACAGAACTGGATAAATCTGTAGAAAGGATTAACGCAAAATTAAAGCGTTATGTGATGAAATAATGAAGAAAAGAACAGAATCCATTATGGGAATGGCGTTTTTTGGACCGGCACTTGTGTTACTTACGATATTTTTATTCCTGCCGATGATCCTGACATTGATTTTCAGTTTTACTGATTTCTTTGCTTTAAATCCGGGACTGACGCATTTTGTCGGACTGGACAACTATATTCAGATTTTTAAAGATGATGTGTTTTCACAGGCATTTTTTAATACCGTAAAGTTTGTGATCATTATTGTTCCGCTGCAGGGAATTGGAGCGCTTGTGCTGGCACTTCTGATTAATAAAGTGACGCATTGTAAGAAGTATTTCAAAGTAGCATTCTTTGTTCCGGTGGTCATGTCACTTGCTGTTGTGTCAACACTGTGGATCCAGATCTACAGCCCGGAAGGAATTATGAATGCAATCCTTTCTTTCTTTGGAATTGATGCACAGCCATTCATCAACAGTGCCAGTCAGGCACTTCCATCCATCGCGATCATGAGTGCATGGCAGGGAATGGGATATCAGATGATCATCTTCCTGGGAGGAATCCAGGCAATCAATCCGGCACTTTATGAAGCGGCCGAGATGGACCATGCAACACCGTGGCAGAAATTCAAGGACATTACCCTGCCGGAATTGAAACCATTGTGTGTGTTCGTTTTAATTACGATTACGATCGGAGCATTCCGTATGTTGGTACAGCCAATGGTTATGACCGGAGGAGGACCATCGAATTCAACGTATACGGTTGTGTATGATATATATGAAACAGGTACTGTTAACTGGGAAATTGGACTGGCATCTACAATGGCTATTGTATTCGCATTCTTTGTAATGATACTGACCGTGATCCAGACAATCGCAACAAGAGATAAGGAGGATCAGAATGTTAACAAAAAAGCAAAAAAGAAATAATTGGATACTGACGGTCGTACTTCTGATCGTATCATTGTTGTTCCTGTTTCCGGTTATCTGGATGCTGGCAAACTCATTCAAACCAGACGCGGCAATCACTGCTGATATGAACAGTATGGCGGCATTCATTCCACCGGCATTGAACGGCAATTTCTTTGAAAATTATGTATCTGTATTAACAAATACAGGATTTGTACGATATATGTGTAATACTTTGTTCTATGCAGCAATATTGATCGTACTTGGTGTAATTGTAAATGGACTGGCAGGATATGCATTGGCTAAGATTAATTTTCCATTCAGAGAACGCTGGCTTCTGATCATTATGCTTCTGATGATCGTACCGATGGAGACGATCATTACGATACATTTCCTGATCATTGCAAAACTTGGACTTCTGAATACGGTGCTTGGATATGTACTTCCAATGATCGTGAATCCGTTTAACATTTTCCTGTTCCGTCAGGTATTCCTGGGACTTCCGGATGATGTATATGAGGCAGCACAGTTAGATCACTGTGGACCGGTAAAATACTTTTTTACTATGGTTCTTCCAATGTCAAAGAGTGTAGTGGCAACGGTTAGTGTATTTACATTCCTGAATGTATGGAATGATTATCTGTGGCCGTCACTTGTATTTACATCCAGTGATCTTCTGACAGCACAGATTGGTCTGAATGCGATTACATCAAATGATAACACAACAACAGGACAGACCCTTGCAGTTATCACAATGGTAACAATTCCGGTCATTATTATCTATTCACTCTTCTCAAAACAGATCGTAGAGGGTGTAATATCAACAGGTTCCAAGGAGGGCTAAAAGATGAGCTTTATCGAATTTAAAAATATATGTAAAAAATATGCAGGAAACGATAAGAATTCCGTGACAGACTTTAACTTAGATATAGAAGAAAAAGAATTTATCGCATTTGTAGGACCATCCGGATGCGGTAAATCCACAACACTCCGAATGATCGCAGGATTTGAAGAGATTACAAGTGGAGACCTTTTTATTGATGGAAAACGTGTGAATGAGGTTGCACCGGCGGATCGAGGAATCTCTATGGTGTTCCAGAACTATGCACTGTATCCACATATGACGGTAGAAAAAAATATTTCTTATGGATTGAAGAACATGAAGGTTCCTGCAGATGAGATCAAGAAAAAAGTAGACTGGGCAATTGATATCCTGGGACTCGAAGAATATCGTTACCGTAAGCCTAAGAATTTATCAGGTGGACAAAGACAGAGAGTGGCACTTGGAAGAGCGATTGTAAAAGACCAGAAAGTCTTTCTGATGGATGAGCCACTTTCTAACCTGGATGCAAAACTGCGTGTCAGCATGAGAAATGAGATCAGTAAGTTACACAGAAATCTTGGAAGTACAACCATCTATGTCACGCATGACCAGGTAGAAGCCATGACAATGGCAGACCGCATAGTAATCATGAAAGATGGAGTGATCCAGCAGGTTGGTAAACCAATGGATCTGTACGAACATCCGGTGAATAAATTTGTTGCGGGATTTATAGGATCTCCGCAGATGAATTTTTATGATGTGAAAGTAGACGGAAAGAAATTGATATTTGCAGATGGCAATACAGTGGAACTTCCGGAAGCAATTGCAAAACGTATTGCAGGATATTCAGAAGTTATCATGGGAATCAGAGGAGAAGATATCAAGTTCGATATAACTAATCTGGACGTTTATGGAAGTCATCAGAAAGCAGTTATTGACAATACGGAGATTATGGGAAATGAGAATAATCTGTATTTTGACTTCGGAGGAAGCGTAACGATTGCAAGAGTATCAAAATATGAAGTAAGCCAGGTGGGAGATGAGGTGGAATTTACCTTTATGCCACATAAGATGCATTTCTTTGATAAGGAAACAGAGCAGGTAATCGGAGCAGAATGATTTAGAATAGAAGAGGAAGAACGTATGCTTGAAAAAGCCAATGAATATATCAGACAGAATTACATAGATGAAAAAGAAAAACCATTATTCCATGTGACACCGGAAACAGGATGGATGAATGACCCGAATGGTTTCTCTGTATACCAGGGAAAAGTACATTTGTTCTATCAGTTCTATCCATATAAAACAGAATGGGGACCGATGCACTGGGGGCATCAGGTGACCGAAGATCTGCTAAAATGGGAAGCATATCCGGTAGCTATGGCACCTGATCAGGATTATGATCACATAGGATGTTTCTCGGGAAGTGCAGTAGAAGCTGATGGAAAGCATGTGCTGCTTTATACAGGAGTAAGCCAGAAAGACGGAAAAGAAATCCAGAATCAGTGTATTGCCATTGGAGATGGGAAGACTTATGAAAAATGGCAGGATAATCCAGTTATAAAAGGAGATATCATGCCGGAGAAATTTGACAGAAAAGACTTCCGTGATCCGAAAATATGGAAAAAGAATGGCAGATATTATTGCGTTGTAGGCAATCGCTATGAGGAAAATTGTGGGCAAATAGTCTTATTTAGCAGTGCGGACTATAAAAACTGGCGGTATGAAAAAGTCCTTTTGAGAAATGACGGAAAGAATGGAGATATGTTAGAGTGTCCGGATTATCTGGAAGTAGACGGGTATCCTGTAATCATTTGTTCTCCGCAGAATATGCATGCGCAAAAGTACGAATTTCATAACGGTCATAATTCCATTTATATTATTGGAGATGCAGAAAAAGAAATATCGGATTTTGCATGGGAGAAAAAGAGAAACCTAGATTATGGACTGGACTTTTATGCACCACAGACAACAGAGCTTCCGGATGGCAGGTGGATCATGGTCGCATGGATGAAGTCGTGGGATGCACGTGTCATGACAAAAGGACAGAAATGGCAGGGAATGATGACACTCCCAAGAGAATTAAAAATCAAAGATGGGAAAATCTGGCAAAGTCCGGTGAGAGAACTGGAAAAGTATAAGAAAAATCCAACCATCTATACAGAACAGAAAATTAGCGGACAGATGTCTTTGGATGGTATCAATGGCCGGGTGATTGACATGACGGTAGAACCTACGAATGTAGAAGGTAGGGAGTTCAAGGTAGATGTGGCACATAATGAAGAATATACAACAACATTTACATATTATCCGGAAAAACATCAGATTGAAATTGACCGGACCTACAGTGGTGTAAATGCAGATGTTGTCTGTGTGAGAAAGATAGAAATTGCGGAAAAACATCATGCGCCGAAACTACATTTTATCATGGACAGATATTCTGTAGAATTATTTATTAATGATGGAGAGCAGACGGCAAGTGTGGTCATTCCTACGCCATTGGAAGCAAATGAAATTATATTTACTAGTGATGAAGCGGCAACCGTTAATATTGAAAAATATGAGATAACATTCAATTAGAAGAGATAGTTTCTCATTCACCGATTGATGTCCCCGTGCATATCTTAATACAGATAGAACCGCCAAGGAGCAATCAGGATTATGGAGAATAAATTACCGTTCTATATGGCTTATCCGGTTCCGTTGCTGTATAATGATGACCGGAATGCGAGAAGAGACTATGACTATATGAAAAGCATTTACCCGGATACGGCGAAGAGAGTACTTCCTTATATGGAAGAGGAATGTGACAGAATGGAATATGACGGAAGCATGATGTATGATGAATATCCGGACCGCCTGCAGCTTCGTCTGATGTGCCGCAGGATCTATGATAAGGCGGAGAAGGAAGAAGAGAACCCGGGTGCCTGGCTTATGGATCTGATCGAGGTTATGACATATCAGGAACTTTGCAGGAGACGTGTGGAACATAGAGAGATACGTAAAAAAATATATTGATCTACAAGAGGGCATCTGGAAAAAAACTTCCACTTCGCCCTCTTGTGTGTTATACTGTGCGGTGATAAATGAATGTTTTCAGATGAAAAAGTCAGAACATAACATACAGGGGGGCACATCATGGCAGATAATAACATTATTTTTATCGGAATGCCGGCAGTCGGGAAAAGTACAGTTGGTGTGGTAATTGCAAAGAGACTGGGATACAAATTTGTAGACACAGATATTCTGATTCAGGAATCAGAAGGGAAACTTCTGAAAGATATTATTGCTGACGTTGGACCGGATGGCTTCCTGAAAGTAGAAGACCGGGTAAATGCACAGGTGAAAGCGGAACGTACCGTTATCTCGCCAGGAGGCAGCGTAGTATATTGTGAAAATGCGATGAAACATTATAAAGAAATCGGCAAAGTCGTATATTTACAGGCATCCTTTGAGACAATAAACAGCAGACTTAAAAATGCCAAAGGCCGTGGAGTGGTATTGCGTGACGGACAGACGCTCAAAGATCTGTATGATGAAAGAGTAAAGCTTTTTGAAAAGTATGCAGATATTACAGTGTGTGAAGATAATCAGAAGCTGGAAGATACGATTGAATCGGTATTAGATGCATTAGGGGAGTAAAAGTGCACAAGTATAGATAGAACAATTGGAATATGTTACAATAAAATTACATAACTGTAAAAAATATTTTACAATTGGAAAATTTGTGCTATAATAGGCGCGAACCCTTTTTAGGGGTTATATTGTGATGCAGAAATTTATGCACGAATTTTAGAAAAATTAGATTTAGAGATATTTAGAATTAGATAATTGAAACAGATTTGCAGAAAGATAGAATAGCAGATTAAGAATAGATTTATTGTAGATAGAGATTTATATAAATATTAATGAGGTGTAATTGATGGAACAGTATATTATTAAGGGCGGTCATCCGCTTGTGGGAGAAGTGGAAATCGGTGGTGCGAAGAATGCAGCACTTGCAATTCTTGCGGCAGCAATCATGACAGATGAAACTGTATTGATCGATAACTTACCGGATGTAAATGACATTAACGTACTGATTGACGCAATCGAGGGGATTGGAGCACAGGTACATCGTGTTGACCGTCATACAGTGAAGATTAACGGAGCCAGCATTAAGAATGTAGATATCGAGTATGATTACATTAAGAAAATCCGTGCTTCGTACTATCTTCTCGGAGCATTACTTGGAAAGTACAGACGTGCCGAAGTTGCACTTCCAGGAGGATGCAATATCGGAAGCAGACCAATTGACCAGCATCTCAAAGGATTCCGTGCACTTGGTGCAGATGTAGATATCGAACATGGCAAGATTGTTGCAGAAGCAGACCGTCTTGTTGGAAAACATATTTATTTTGACGTTGTAAGTGTTGGAGCAACCATCAATGTTATGATGGCAGCAGCTATGGCAGAAGGACTTACCATTCTGGAAAATGTTGCGAAAGAGCCGCACGTTGTAGACGTTGCAAACTTCCTGAACAGCATGGGAGCCAACATCAGAGGAGCAGGTACAGACGTGATCAAGATCCGTGGTGTACAGCGTCTCCACAGCACAGAATATTCTGTGATCCCGGATCAGATTGAAGCAGGAACATTCATGTTCGCAGCAGCAGCTACCAGGGGAGATGTAACGGTACTAAATGTTATTCCGAAGCATTTGGAAGCTACGATCGCAAAACTGGTAGAAATCGGCTGTGAAGTGGAAGAATTCGACGATGCTGTACGTGTCGTATCAAAGGGAGATCTTACAAGCACACATGTGAAGACCCTTCCGTATCCTGGATTCCCGACAGATATGCAGCCGCAGATCGGCGTGACACTGGCCTTATGTAAGGGGACAAGTATCATTACAGAGAGTATTTTTGAAAACCGTTTCAAATATCTGGATGAGCTTGCAAGAATGGGAGCCAATGTAAAGGTAGAAGGCAATTCCGCAACGATCGAAGGCGTGGCAGAATTCTCCGGAGCAAGAGTAAGTGCACCGGATCTTCGTGCAGGAGCCGCACTTTGCATCGCGGGTCTTGCAGCGGATGGAATCACAATTGTAGATGACATCGTATATATCCAGAGAGGATATGAAAGATTCGAAGAGAAACTTCGCAGCATTGGTGGAATCATCGAAAGAGTAGATTCTGAAAAAGCGATTCAGAAGTTCAAATTAAAAGTAGGCTAGATGATACATTTTCTTATATATGTCTATTGACAGTACAGGGAAAATAGAGTAAAGTCTTAGTCGTATCAAAAATAACTTAATAAAAGCAAACTTTCTCTTATTCAGAGCAGTGGAGATACAAAGGATCTGTGAAACTGCGGCAACCCCATTGTAGGAAGGTGCCAGCCTGAGCGAGTGATCGAACAATAAGAGGATTGGTTTATGAAGATATCAAACCGTCCACTTATATAAGTGGACGGTTTTTAAAACGCCATGCGTTCGGAAGAAGCTGCCGGTGGCAGGTTCTGGAGATACAGACAATCCCAAGAGAAAGAATGCAGGAACTGTTTTTTAGAAAAGAAGGAGAGAAAAGAACGTGGAAAGAAGATTATTTACGTCAGAATCAGTAACTGAAGGACATCCGGATAAAATGTGTGATCAGATCTCAGATGCCATTCTGGATGCATTGATGGAGCAGGATCCAATGAGCCGTGTTGCATGTGAGACAGCAACAACAACAGGTATGGTTCTTGTTATGGGTGAGATTACAACAAATGCATATATTGATATTCAGAAAATCGTTCGTGATACGATCAAAGAGATTGGATATACAAGAGGAAAATATGGATTTGATGCAGAGACTTGCGGTGTGATCACAGCAATTGATGAACAGTCTACAGATATCGCTATGGGTGTTGATAAAGCACTTGAAGCAAAAGAGCATACAATGTCAGAAGAAGAGATTGATGCAATCGGAGCCGGAGACCAGGGAATGATGTTCGGTTATGCTTCTGATGAGACACCGGAATATATGCCATACCCGATCGCACTTGCACACAAGCTTTCAAGAAAGCTTACAGAAGTAAGAAAGAACGGAACACTTCCGTACTTAAGACCGGATGGAAAGACACAGGTTACGGTTGAATATGATGAGAATGGTGTTCCGGCACGTCTGGATGCAGTCGTACTTTCGACACAGCATGATCCGGAAGTGACACAGGATCAGATTCATAAAGATATTAAGAAATATGTATTCGATGCAATCATTCCAGAGGGCATGGTAGATGAGAAGACAAAGTTCTTCATCAACCCGACAGGACGTTTTGTAATCGGCGGACCACACGGAGACAGTGGACTTACAGGACGTAAGATCATCGTAGATACTTACGGTGGAATGGCACGTCACGGCGGCGGGGCTTTCTCCGGAAAAGACTGTACAAAGGTTGACCGTTCCGCAGCATATGCAGCACGTTACGTTGCAAAGAACATCGTTGCAGCAGGTCTGGCTGACAGGTGCGAGATCCAGTTGTCTTATGCGATCGGTGTTGCACAGCCTACATCTATCATGGTAGATACTTTCGGTACAGGCAAGTTATCTGATGAGAAGTTAGTTGAGATCGTTCGTAATCATTTCGATCTTCGTCCGGCTGGTATCATCAAGATGCTGGATCTGAGAAGACCGATCTACAAGCAGACAGCAGCATATGGTCACTTTGGACGTAATGATCTGAACCTTCCTTGGGAAGCTTTGGACAAAGTTGAAGATCTGAAAAAATATCTTTAAGATTCTAAAAAAAGTATAAAACTTTGATGGAATGCTTTTTTTGAGGGGATGAAGTGATATAATGAAGTCGTGGGATGAATGAGACATCCCACGACTTTTTTCTATATAAAGGATGGAATGGTTTATGAAGTTACGGACGCGACTTGTCATATCCTTTTGCATTATCATATTTGTACCGATTATCATGGCAGCCATAGGGCTATATGCCATCAATACGATCTTGCCAACGCTGAACATCCAATGGTCCAGTACCAGTTATGAGTATATCGCCCATTTGCCGGATTTTAAGAATCTGGTGGTCGATGTTATGATCTCTGTGATCCTGATCCTCTTTTTTACAGCGGCGATCTTAGTGATCTGGACATACAGCGGTATCATTTCCCGTCTGCGCCAACTCAATAAGGCGGCAGAGAATATCCGGGACGGCAATCTGGATTTTTCCATTGATACCAAGGGACATGATGAGATCAGTGAACTCAGTGAGAGTTTTGAGGCCATGCGCAAGCGCTTGCAGATGAATGCGCAGGAGAAACTGGATGCGGAGCAGGAACACCGTATGCTGATCTCCAATATCGCCCATGACCTAAAGACGCCGATCACGGCGATCAAGGGTTATTCGGAGGGGATCTTAGATGGGGTGGCGGACACACCGGAGAAGCAGGAACGCTATCTAAAGACCATCTACAACAAGGCAAATGAGATGAACACCCTCATCAATGAACTGACCTTATACAGCAATATCGATACCAATAAGATCCCATACAATTTCCACAAACTAAACGTCAAGGACTACTTCACCGACTGTATGGAAGAACTGGAAATGGATCTGGAAAATCAGCACATGCAGCTGACTTTCTTTAATTATGTAGATGAAGATACCCTG
>ERZ773252.3025-NODE-3025-length-13538-cov-14.092264_pt1 | contig 13538 bp, 22 predicted proteins | sample MGYA00580517_ERZ773252 | MGnify/ENA primary metagenome ERZ773252 (study PRJEB29015, sample SAMEA2737766) | human gut metagenome | biome: human gut; feature: human-associated habitat; material: faeces | place: China | collected 2012 ... | reverse complement strand
TTTTTCATCTCTAATTAATATTCACTTTTTAAAAGATCAATTATGCTCATCTCTATACTACCGCTGTATCTAATCTTCTTATTGGTTCATCTCCACCTTTTATAGGCGCTAAATTAAAGACTTCTCTCCATTCATTTGGAGTTAAAGCTCCTCTATCTACCATTTGAACTAATTGAAGTTTAGTATTCATAGATGCATATTGTAAGTTTGAAGCTTCAAATATTATTTTATTTCCAAATCCTCTTTCTCTTCTTGAAAAAATCTTTCTAGTATATTCATTACTAAGTTGAATTGCAATAGGTTCTATTTTAGCTTCAAAGTAACTAATCCATTCATCTTCTGTAAATTTACTTTGTATTATTTTTTCATTAGTACCTAATAATGAGTAAATTCTTTGTAATGTTTTATCCATTTGAGTTGCATTAGGTACATAATCCTTAGGATCTACTTGCTTAGCTTCATATTTGGCATCTGCAGCAGCAGCCCCACCAGTTTCACTATCTATAGATAAATAATTATCTACAAATTCTTTAGTAGATTTCTTTAAGTCTTCTGGCCTTAATGATTGTTTAAATAATAATAGCCATTTAATTGCACTACTATTTCTTATTGCTTTTACTATTCCTTGGTCCGTAGTTGTCACTATCTCCATTAATGGAATTAATGTTTCTGCTCTACTTGTTCCAAATATGTCATTTTCATTAAAATCTTGTCTTAAATGAATAATATCAGAATAAGCAAAAGTTACAATCTTCATATTCCTAAGAGTAAATCTTAAATATAATCCACCATTTTTATCATATATTGCATCTGCACTAGTAGCTGGTATAGGATATATTTCACATGGATATCCAAATTCATCTCTATTTATTAAAGCAAATGCATTATTATTCAATTCTAATTGAGCAATCATTTTTTCTAATAACATTTGCCCAGTCATATACGGATTAGGTTCTTCTAATAGAAATCTTATATATGGTTCTGGATTGATTATTATACCGTCTTGAGTGTTATTTCTAACATGTTTTGCTACTAGTTTACCTATAGCAGTTGCTCGTGGAGTTATACAACTTCTTAAAATATCACTTTGATATATTTTACCGTTCCAAGAATAAAACGTATTGCCTTTATCTTGAATTAACTGACATCCCGATACAGTATTAGTTTTTTTAGAAAAACTATTAATAACTTTTTCTACTATTCCCATAATTTCATCCCCTTTCTAAATCATATTTTCATACTCTGCCATCCTATTTTTTAAAATTACATAAGCTATTATTAACGCTACTGCTCCATCAATTCTTTGAGTTGGATTAGCTCCTTTTATCGGTTGAATATTACCATTAATATCTGTTTTAACTTCTATATTAGTTAAACACCATTTATCAATGCTATTATTGTTATAAATAACTTTATGTGCTTTTAAATCTGCCTTTAATTCTTTCATAGGAGATGATAAAGTGTATACCCCTTGTCTTACTTTCTCCATGGCATCTTTTCCAAATTCATTTTCATATGCTTGTAATAAACTATCATCAACATGCCAAGGATCATATCCAATCCAAGGTATATATATGTCATATTTATCTCTCATTTCAACAAACCACTCTAACATATGAAACTTATTTACTTTATTACCAGGGCAAATTCTTAATAAACCTTGTTTTTCCCAAAGTTTATATGGTACTTGGTCTTCCTCTTTGTTGGTTTCAATATTATTTAATTTTTCTTCTGGAATAAAATACATTGACATAACATATATATTGTCATCATTAGGTCTCATACATAATAATTTAGATGATGCCAAATCAGTTGTTTCAGCTAAGTCAAATCCTCCAATTCCATATCTGAATCCCATTTTTTTAATATCAAAAGTAGTTTCATTGTTAAGTTCATTCCATCTTAACCAAGCACTTGATGAATTTTCAGTCATATTAAAATCTTTAACCATTACAGTAGCCTTAAATGCATCATCGGCTTTAGCCTTATTAACACAATCCCTTAGGAATTCAAACTTCTTTATAGTTCCTAATCCTGGATTTGCTTTTATCCAACATTCTTCTTTATCCCATTCATCTCTATCATCAAGTTCATAAATAAAAGCCAAGAATTTATCATCCTTGACTTTCCCATCTAAAACTTTACATGCATATTCATACTGCGAATCAAATATTGAATTTCTAACAAACCCATTTGTTGTTATACAATTTAATAAAGGTTGCCTTCTTGCTGACATTGACTGCTTCATCAAATCATATAAATCTCTATTTTTAATTGCTGCTAACTCGTCTATAGTAACCATATGCGCATTTAATCCATCTAACCCATTAGTGTTACTAGCTAATGCTTTAATAGATCCATAGTTAAAATTGATATATAAATCAGATTTTCTTTTCTTAAAATGTTTTGATAAAGCTTTTGACTGTTGAATCATTTTATAACATTCCTGGAACCCCTTATATGCTTGGTCTAATTTTGTAGCAACATTATATATTTCTGGTGAACCTTCTCCATCTCCAACAGCCATAAATATTTCATCTGCTGCAAGTTCTGTAGTCTTACCATTTTTTCTGCCTCTAATATCTAAGACTTCATTGTATTGTCTTAAATATGTATCTTTATGAACAAATCCAAATACTGCTTGATGCTTAGCTTTCTGAAATAGCTCTAATTTTAAATTTGCTCCTAATTCACCTTGTGCTTGCTTAATAAAAGTTTCAATGAACTCTATTGGCAAGTTTGCTAACTCTTCATCAAATATATAAGGTTCATATTTTTCAGGATTATGTAATTTATCCACTAGCATAGAGTAAACTTGTTTTATTCTATGACATGCAACTATTTCACCACTCATGATTTTATTATAATATTCTTCTATGTAAGTCATTTCTTAACTTTTCTCCTGTTAAGAAATTCTTTTAACTCATCATTTTCTTCTTTTTGTTTTTCTTCTGGCATATAATCAATTAATTGTTTCATCACATTTGAATATCTTTGAATCATAGTTGAATAAATTTTTGTTTCAGGTCTTTCTCGATTTACAACTTGTGGTCCATTCTCATATAATTCAGTCATTCCATTTTTAAACAAATCTTCTCTTAATTCTTGAAGAGTTAATTTCATAAATGAAGCTTCAGTAACTAGTCCTTCAACAACTTTAACTTTATCTTTTTCTAAATCTTTATAAAGTTTTTTAATTCTATTTATTTCCTGTTTAATTTTCTTTTCTCTTTCTAATTGTTCGGATATACTCAAAAATATAACCCCCCTTTAGTTTTGAAAATTTCATGTGGAGGTAAAATTATGTCCCCCCTCCGACGGTCCCTCGTCAGCCCTCCCACATCTTTTATAGGGGGGTTACTGTTCATATACTTCAAACCATTTATTGATTATGTACTTCTGCAACTGCTTATCGCTTCGGCTATCATCATTCATAGCATTGTCTATACATGAAAGTATATCTGTATTAATGAATACTAACTCTGCCTTAAGCCTTTTGCTAAGTATTATCCTTTCATTTTTATAAGGTAATGAAGCTATTATCCATATGTTCTTGCAATCAACTTTATTAGCTTCTATCTCTCTGTAAATAGTTTCTCTAATTGCATTGGCAACACTTAATAAATTATCAGGTGCATTAGTCTTACCTTCCATACTTATAGCTTGTTTAATTAAGTCTAAGTCAACAACTAAATCACCATACTGTCTATGCTTATTAACATAAGTTGTTTTCCCTGCCCCTGGTGCTCCATAAACTATATACTTCTTAATTTCCTTTAACTCCCCATTTTCATCAAAGTATGTACCATTATTGGTAATCGGCTTTGACTTATTGAAATTTCTTTCTAAAGGATTAGTTTTCTTATGTTTCTCAAAGTGACAATCTCTACATAATAAAATTAAATTATCTTCTCCTAAAGCAATGTTAGGATCATTGATATTAATAGCATTTAAAAATTCCTTATGATGAACTTCTTCGCCAGGTCGTCCACACTCTTGACATATCCCATGATATTTTTTAAAAATATAATCTCTACATTTAATCCATTCTTTAGATTTATAAAATTTCTTAGCAAATTCTTTAGCCATTTTTACCTCTTTTTAAACGAATTTTATTATTTTTATACGTTTTATCGTTCGTCTTTTCCTTAAATAATGTTTTATAATATATTAAATCAAACATTTATTTTTTAAAGTTCTTACTAATATATGCAATTATTTTTTTACCTTAAATCCCTTACATATAAAAAATGGAACATTTATATGCCAAAATATAAAGGATTAGAGTATCAAATTGTTTAATGAATTTAATGTTCTTCCATACAATTCAATATCTAATCCTAAATATCTTTTAGTATATTCTACTGTGCTATGACCTAATAATTCTTTTACATAAAATATATCTTTGCCATTTTCCATCCAAACTCTATAAGCAAATGTTTTTCTCAAACTATGTGCTGATAAATTTATATCTCTTAACTTTAAATCTTCAGCAACATCTTTTAATATGTCAGTTACTCCCTTTACTCCTAAATTTCTTCCTTTTTGGCTATAAAACATATATTCATAATCTTTTTTATTTTTTATATAATCTTTTAGTTCTTTCTTTAAATTTGAAACTATCGGTACTTTTCTAATTTTTTTAGTCTTACCTTCTTCTATCTGAAAATATCCATAAGATAAGGCTCTTTTAATATCTTTTACCCTTAAAGTTACTAAATCTCCTACTCTATATCCAGTAGTAATTCCAAGAATAAATAAAATATAATTTCTATGGCTATGAGTTTTATTTTGAGCTTTTATATATGCCTGTATATAATGAATATCATCTATTCTTTTTATAGGATCTGCAGGCATCTTTTTTCCCATATTATCTCACCTGCCTAATAGCTCCACCAGTAACTCTTTTGTATGAACTATTTTTCATTAACTCCTCATAATCTCTTTTAGTAAGCTCTTTTTTAGAGTGTCTTTTTTTATTAGCCTTTAACCTACTATAAGTATCTGGTTGAGTTTCTTTAATTATATCTATTACTTTTATTTTCACACTCTCACCTTCTTCTCCTCAAAAAATAAAAGCACCTAAGAATTTCACTTAAGTGCTTTTGTTTAAAGGGGATTTTATTTAATTTTATATTTATAACATCTTACATTTATTGTAGTATAAGTTCTTTTTACTTTCCACTTTTTTGTCTTTATTTTGTTTTTATTTTGTCTTTATTTTTTCTTTTTTTACAAATATCCTAAAGAAATTGCAATTTTTCTTAATGAATCATTCTTAACCTTATAGAATTTTGCTTTACTAATGCACATATTAGATATTATTTGTTGATTAGTATAGGTATTTCTAAAATAACATTCCTCAACAATTTCTTTCTCTGTTATATCTAATAACTCTAAAGCTCTTGTAATTTTATCAACTTTCTTTTTATTATATTCTTCATCAATTACACAACTTTCAACAAAGCTTCCTTTCATTGTACTAGGATGCTTAACATCTTTAACAATTTCATGATTAGTAGGATAACCAAGTCCTCCAGCATCTACTGCAATTAATAGAAATGGGTATTCTCTTAAATCATTTTCTATTTTCTTTTTTATACTTATATCCATTTCATCACCCCATGTTTTTTACATTCTTTCTCAATATTTTTGAATTAAGAATTTAGTTTTATAATATTATCAATAATTCTCACACTTAATCTATTCTTTGGAATATCCAATTCTGTATATAATGATCCATCCCATAATATATCTTCTCTAGGAATTTCATAACATACATAATCTAAAGGAAAATCTGCAATTAAAGTTATCCCTTCTTCATGTAATTGTAATAGCTTTAAGTTATTTTCTTTTTCTCCAACTATAATAAATTCATTTGAAAATTTATGTCTTGGATTTGGTAATCTATCAAATGCTTTTTTTAAACTTTTAAATGAATTTGAATCCTCATTTAAATAAACAACCTTAAATTCTAGTTTCATTTTTCCTCCATTAAACCCACTCTACTTCATCTATTTCAATTTCTTTTTCACAGTTTGGGCAATCTATTATTCCTCCCCAATCTTCAGGGTAATCACTTCCCATATCAACTGTAAATTCACTATAATCAACTTCTATGTCATAAAAACAGTGTGGACATTCAATTTTAACCTCAACTGGTCTTTGAATTATTCTTACATATGCTGGAAGTGATTTTTCTCCATAGTTATCACACTTTCTGCAATGCCTTTCTCTACATGATAAATTTTCAATCTTCATGTAATGACATTCTTTACAAATTTCTATATCATGTATCACTACTCTTCCTCCATCTTACAATGTTTTGAATTGCGAGTTACTTACATAGCTCGTCATACATTATTACTTCCTCCTAGTTAATTATTTTGTTGACTTAAATTGATACTTTTTCCATGCTTCTTCTCTGGCTCTCATTGTAGCTTTTTTTTTGAATTGCGCACTAAAAAATACCGCATATTCTTTTTGAATAATACGGTATAATTATTAATATTTAATTTTTAATCATAAAAGTTTAAATTGGTTTATTAGAAATCTATCTATTTATTTTTCTTATTTCATTAATAATTTTATTTGTACAAAAAATAATAGTAAAAACAACTATAATAGAAACTGCAATACCTGTTTGCTCTTGTTTGAACCCAATAAGTTCAAATAAAAACATAAATGAAAATACAATTATAAATGATAATATTACCTCAAAAAATATTTCTATAATAACATTTTTATCTTTATTTTCTTTTTCTATGTGCATTTCACTATCTTCTCTACTTGCAGTATATACTCCAAATATATAGACACCTAAAATTAATGCCATAATTAAAATTACACTTAAAACTACTCCTGCCATCATTATCACCCTTTCTATATACCAATATAACCCTATTATACAATATTATTATAAATTATGACAATTCCTCTATTAAATACCGTACTATTCAATTTTCAAAGATCATTTATTAAAGGACCATTTAAAACAATATCTAAATTTGTAATCCCCACTACTTTTAATAGCCTGTCCAAAGGTCCTTTCTTTAATATTTTTTATTTATATAAATGCCCTAAAGCATTAATAGCAAACTATCCTATAATTTCTCTTAATATATTAAACTTTTCTTTACCTTTTTGAGCTCTTATACTCTTACCATCACTTACTACTGGTGTACACATTTCCATCAGCCTGTCATAAGTTCTTTTGTGATACATATTTTCCAAGTCATTAATATTAATATTTGTTGTTATAATTGTTGGTAATGAATTTCTATACCTGCTATCAATAATGTTGTATATTTTAGATGCTGACCACTCATTTTTTTGTTCAGTACCTAAATCATCAATTATTAATAAATCTGCATTAGATAAGCTCTTTAGTATAGTTTCTTCTCCCTCTTTTCCATAAGAAGAATATGTCTCCTTTATTCTTTCAAGCATTTTATTAATACTTACACAAATTGTCGGCGTTCCTCTTAGCATTAAATAATTAGCTATACAAGCAGTTGCATGAGTTTTCCCATTACCAGGTGCTCCGTATATTAATAAACCTAAATTGTTTTCTTTAGCTTTAGTAAAGTTACTAGCATATTTACTACATATGTTAAAAATCTTTTCTGAACCAATATCATGATTCCAATTTTCAAATGTGCATTGTTTAAATTTTTCATCCATTAAACTATTTTTAAATATGCTATTTAATCTAATTTGCTTTTCCTTATTCTCATCTTCAATTGCTTTTTCCTCTAGCTCTTTCTTTCTACAACTACAAACTATAGGAACTCTTCTAAGAACATTTAGAATTACAATATCTTTTTGAATTGGATCTCCACACTTTTCACAAACTTTTATAGTAGTATCATAATCCAACCCATTCATCAGACTTTTCCCTATTGTTGTTGCTAGTAATTCTGCTACTTCCATCACTTTCACTCCTTCCTTTTGATAACCAATTTTGTAATATTCCTAAAACATATTTATAATTATTAATTTTCCCTCTATTCATAGCTTCGGTTGCTGCATCTATTAACCATTGTTTGCTATAAACTTCTATATCACTAGATATTTGCTCCATTAACATTGCATTTACTATAAAGCCACACTTTTCAAAATGCTTAAATACATCTAAGTCTTTTTCTATACTACTACAACTATCCTCAGTTATCTCTTCTAGGTTGTTCTTATCTATCCTATCCTTACCTATCCTATCCTTACCTATCCTATCCTGTGTATCCATAGCGTATCCATCATGTATACAATTTGGATACAACTCATTTTTAACCTTAATTATCTTATTTTTTATCAATTTTCTTCCAGTTTCTTCTAAGGTGTAAGATTTATTTTCATCTATATTTAGCGTAGATTTTTCAAACTTATAATTTGTTTCAGTATATCTATCATTTTGAATATAATTATGAATTCTCCAATGTTTAATTACCACAACTCCTGATTCAAAAGGTAGTAAAAATTTCTTTGCTATTAATAACTTTAAATCATCATCTCCACATCCTATCATTCTTTGAATTTTCTTAGAATTATTTATGAATCCATCATCATCAGCCCTCATACTAAGATGAAAATATAATGCTTGTGTACTTAAGGGCATATCTAGAAAAATATCACTATCTATAATTGTTTTTGCAAACATTCGTCTTTCTGCCATTATTACATTCCTCCTTCTACTATCTATAATTTTTATATATTTTATGCTATACTTATAATTGAATTTTTAGGTTTGGACTTACCCTGTTTAATAACTTGTTAAGGTAAGTCCTTTTTAAATGCCCATAAGTCTTTAAAAAATAAATAATCTTTTGGATCACAATTATTATTTATCAAAAACTTTTTCTCTTTTCTTGTTAAATTCCTTAATTCACACATTTAACATTCACTCTTATCAACTTTCTCTGCTCAAAACAAACTACCTTGTCCAACTCTTGGCTAATAGCAACAGTTCTTTCATCACTTATTCCGTATTCATCAATTGCTTGATGCAGTTTCTCTTTTAATTCTTTCATGATTATCTCCTAATTCTCTTTATTAGCTTGTCTACTTCATCTAAAATAGATGCAATTATAAACATTAATCCAATAACAATTATTAACACTAGGGGCATTACAAAGGTGCATATACCCCATATATTTAAACATTCCATAAATTCACTCCTTTAAACTTGGATTATATTTTCTTATAAGAAAATTATTCTTGAATATTTAAAGGTTTTATATGGTATTTCTATACGTACTATATTGCCTATCATTTAAATCACTTCTTTAAAATTAATTTGATTATTAACTCTTATAATTTCATCTTTAAGCATGAAAGGTACTTTATAATCTTCAATTATCTCTCTAGCTTTAATTAACTGACACCTTTTGATAGCTTCGTACCTGGTAACTTGAAATTCTCTCTTTAATTCATGTTGAATATCTGCATAAACCTTACCTCTTAGGCTATTATTCTTATAAGCTTGACTACCTTTACCACCTAATACTTCTATCCCTTTTTTTCTAACTAAAGCCTGGAGCTCTTTACATTCAACATTAAAAAGTGGCATACCATCCTTAAGTTCTTTAACTTCTACCTCTAATTGTTGTTGCTTATGATCTAATGCAAATATAGCTTGTACCTCTTTACTTAAATGTCCATAAGGATTTTTAATAGCTTGTTCCATTTTATTAAATGCTTCTATATACTTAAGCTTCCATTCTAATGCCCTTGAACCTGTAAATCCCATAACCAGTAAACTAAAACCATCTCTAGTTAATAAATACTCTGTATATTCATTCCCTCTATGTTCAAATTTGCTTTCTATCATCATTTTTTTAACCTCCGAATTTTCGGCAGTTAAATTTCTAATAGTATCACAAATATGACTATGTCTTTTTCCAAAATCTTCGGCAATTTGTCTACTTGTTACTACTAATTCTCCATCTTTTTTTATTACTACAATATCTTTATGTATATGTTTAATATTTTCCACTTTATTTTCCTCCATTATATTTTTTTCTACAGCATTTTTCGCATATCTGACAATTTTAAAAGGCTTTTCAGCCTTACTTATCCTATTCTTAAATATTATTTATTAGAACAATCTTTATCATTTTTCTGCCTCAACTCATACTTATCCCCTACCTTTATAAAATCTTTTTGTGTCCATCCCCTTTGTTTAAAAACTTCCGTTGCCCAGTTTTCCCCAAAAGTAATTTCTAAAGCATTAACTAAACCCTCATAGTATCTTTGCGAAATTTCTTTTATCTTTTCTGGATCTTCAACTGGATTTAAACAAATTGCCTTAAACTTACTTCCTGGCATTGTAAATACTTCTGTTCCTATCCCCATATTTTTACCTCTATAATTTTTATTTATATATACTATTCACTTTTTAAATTTGATGTACCTAAGTATTCTCCAATATTATTAATTCCTCTTATACATATAAGTAGGTATTAAATCATTAGGAGTAATTTCTAATGCCATACAAAGTTTACATACAACTTCAATTGATGGATTTGTATACTTTCCATTTTCCATTTCAGTTATATATCCTCTAGCTACTCCACTCTTTAAGCTCAACTCTTTCCCATTCCATCCTTTGTTAAGTCTGCATTGTTTTAAAATTGAACCTATGGTTTCCATACTAGATACCTCTCTTAACTTACATTAACTATTAATTCACTTTTGAAAAATGTCTCTTCTGAGACTTCTAAAAGAAATGATAATCTACGAAGTTCACCTATAGTAAATAAATCTGGATTTGATTCCTTTTTACAATAAGTCCTAGATGTCATCCCTATTGCATTAGCAACATCTTCTTGAGTATATCCTCTTAAAATTCTTAAACCTTTGATTATGCTTGCCAACTTTATTCCCTCCTCTCTAATTAAATTTAAAAACTCTTGAGAATATCACCATCACATTTAGTGAAGTTTATATTTCAAAAGACATTCTTCTCACATACTGTGATTTTATATTACCACTCACATTTTGTGAAGTCAAGCACTTTTTGTGATTTTTCGAAAAAAAATTCACTTTTTGTGATATTATTTAATTAAGAGGTGAAAGGTAATGATTGATACAAGAATAAAAGCATTAAGAGAAAAAGAAAATATAAGTCAAAAGGAATTAGCTAAAAACTTAGGTGTTTCATCTAGTACAATAGCTATGTATGAAACCGGAAAAAGAAATCCAGATAGTGATATGTTAAAAAGAATAGGTGATTACTTTAATGTATCAGTTGATTATTTACTTGGTAGAACAGATTCTCCAACACTTCAGATTATTGAATATACTGATAAGGAGCTTGGACACATTGAAATTGGAATGGAAGACTATCCTTATCACCTAACACCTAAAGAAGTTGAAGAAATGATTGAAACATTAAAAAAGTATCACTTTAACGTTGACGCTTTAATAGACGATATGCGAAATAAAAATACTGAAAAATAAGAACTAAATGTTAATAAACCATTTGGTTCTTTTTTTATTTTCTACTTCATTAAAAATATTGTCGTTTTTTGTAAAACGATTCTGTATTCAGACATTCCAAAGTAATATGTAAACTTGTATAATTTTAACTAAGAAATTTCTTTTTACTTGAAATATATTTCATAATATTATACAATATACAACAAATGAGAACATTTGTTCATCAATAAAAAAAAGGGGGATATTATGAGAAAGTTAAATTACTTAGATAATATCAGTTATATAAAAATAAATAATAAAAACATATATATAAAATCGAATAAAAATATACATATATTAAATAAATTATTGCAAGAAATAAAAAATAAAGAAAAATTAAAATGTTAAGCATTACCTTAAATAAATGAAATATAGAGAGGTGATATAAATGAATGTTGCTATTTATGCAAGAAAATCAAAAGCAACTAAAAAAGGAGAATCCATTTCTAATCAAATAGAACTTTGTAAAAAATATTTTTTAAACACAACAAATGAAGATGTTAATTTTCTTATATATGAAGATGAAGGCTGGTCTGGTGGTAATATTAATAGACCTCAGTTTACTAAAATGATTAATGATGCAAAACTAAATAGATTTTCTACTCTTATATGTTATAGATTAGATAGAATTGCTCGTAATGTTGCTGACTTCTCTTCTACTTATAAAATCTTAGAAGAAAATAACATTGCTTTTATAAGTATAACTGAACAATTTGATACCAGCACTATAATGGGTAGAGCTATGATTAACATTAGTGCTACATTTGCTCAAATTGAAAGAGAAACAATTGCTGAAAGAATAAAAGATAATATGCTTGAACTCTCTCGTACTGGTAGATGGTTAGGTGGTATTTCTCCTCTTGGTTTTAAATCAGTTCAAATAACTGAAAATAATAAAAAATTATATAAATTAGAAGTTGTTAATGATGAATTAGAAATTGTAAAGCTTATATTTAATCTATATCCTCAATATAAGAGCACTGTTCCTGTTGCAAGGTATTTAGTATCTAATCATATAAAAGGTAAAAATGGAGGAGATTTTAGTAAAAATACAGTATTGCAAATATTAAAAAATCCAGTTTATTGTTGCTCTGATACTGAAGCCATAAAATATTTTAAGGGTAAAGATTCAACTTTAAATTGTATTGATAATAAAGAGCTTGGCCTAATGGTTTATAATAAGAAAAAAAGTGGAAAAAAAGAAAATCCTATTGATGAATGGGTTGTTGCCACTGGTAAACACCAAGGAATAATTCCAGGTGCTGAATGGGTAAACTGTCAAAAGATTTTAGAAGAAATAAGCCGTAAAGCATCTCCACGCAAAGCAACTGGCAATAAATTTTTACTTAGTGGAATGCTAAAATGTGCAAGATGTGGCTCTAGTATGTGTTCCTGGAGTAGAACTTCTCGTGGAATATATTACAGAAGCTATAGATGTGAATTAAAAAATAGAGCTGCTACTAGATGTGATTCAAAGATGGTTAATGCTGATGATCTTGAAAGCTTTGTAATAGAACTATGTAAAAATATTAATTTAGAAGAAATTATTAATATTAAAAAAACTAAAAATAATAATTCTACTTTAAAAAGGGAATTAACATCTTTAAATAAAACTTTAGTTGAAAATGATAAATTACTTCAAGGCCTTGTTAAAAAACTAGCTTTAATTGATGATATTGATATCTTAACTATTATCCAAGCTGAAATAAAAAAAATAAAATCTGAAAATGAAAATATTAATAAAAGAATAAATGAAATAAATTTATCTATGTTTGATAGCGAAGATGAATATAAAAATCAACAAATCCTTTTAGAAAGTCATAAACTTTTTAAAGATACAATTGATTTAGTAAAAGATGTTGAAGCTAAAAGAAATTTAATAATGAGTTTTATTGAATATTTTACTTATGATAGCCAAGCAAATGAAATTGGTTATAAATTAAGGCTGTAGTTACTCCTACAGCCTTTTTATTAAAGTGGACATATGTTGTAAATTGGATTTTATTGCATCTGCAAATAACGTAAAATAACAACATTTGTCCACTTATTTTATTATTAATTAT
>ERZ773252.3022-NODE-3022-length-13560-cov-14.196150_pt1 | contig 13560 bp, 5 predicted proteins | sample MGYA00580517_ERZ773252 | MGnify/ENA primary metagenome ERZ773252 (study PRJEB29015, sample SAMEA2737766) | human gut metagenome | biome: human gut; feature: human-associated habitat; material: faeces | place: China | collected 2012 ... | reverse complement strand
ATGCTGTTTTGACTCGATATTGGCAATAGTTTTCAGGCTGATGCCGGTTGCTGATACATGCTATACAAAGACAACTACAGACTACCGGCGGATGATAAGGAACTGAAAAGCAGCCGACCAGAGTTCTTTCAAAAAGTAGCATTTCATCTGGCATTCGCAACAACGGTCCGAATAGGAGAGCTGCTTGGGCTGACATGGGACTGTGTGGATATATCAGAAGAAGCTATTTCAGAGAACAGGGCATATGTCTTTATTAACAAACAGGTGGAGCGTGTATCAAAGGAAGCTGTTGAGGAGCTGGATTCAAAAGAAGTCATTCTGATCTTCCCCTCACAAAGGAAGAATAATAAGACGGTCAGGGTGCTGAAAACACCAAAGACCGATACCAGCGAGCGCAAAGTTTATATACCGGGATTTGTGGCACAGTGCCTTATTGATATAAAGAAGGAACAGGATGAGGTAAAGGAGGCGCTTGGCAGTGAGTATACCGATTACAACCTGATAATGGCGACTACTTTTGGAATGCCGATCAATAGCAGCTATATTCGGGATCAGCTGCAGAAAGTAATTGATAGAGAAGGTCTTCCGGATGTGGTTTTTCATAGTCTGCGCCATACAAGTGTCACATACAAACTGAATGAGCAGAAAGAGGAAGAAAATAAGATTACCATACCGGAGGGAGTAGATCCCGAACTGCTGATGAAAGTACTTGGCAATCCGGAGATGGCGGCTTTGCTTACTTCTCTGGCGAAGACAATGAAAGTATAAATATAGAAGAACGATATTGTGTGGAGTAAGAAATCTATGCAGTATCGTTTTTTTCGTTTCTTGTGAAAAAAACGTTGAAAAATTTTGCGTTTTGGGTGAGAGTATTTTCGATTTTTTGTACCTATATAAGCGAAGGGGTTTTTAAGCCGCATTTCAATAAATCCAGAGAGAAGGTTCAAACGAAATGTACGATACCGCAAAACGAGTCGCACTCGTCAAGCAGCGGGTGCGGGAAAACACCCGCCGGAGGCAGCGGCGCGGTATATATGGGCTGAGCGCAACGTGTATGCTGCTGTTCGCGGTGATGATGCAGGCGGCGGATGTGTTTGCAGTGCAGGGGCAGACAGCCGCATGGGGGGTGTTCGGCGCGATGCTGCTGCGGTGATGATGCGGGCGGCTATGTGCTGGTAGGCGTTGTCTGCTTTGCAGCGGCGGTGGTCGTTACCGTGTTTTGCACACGATTGAGAAAAAACAATAAATAGCAGGAACAAACCAAGGAGGATGAGGAAACATGAAGAAAAGATTTTTAGCGGCGCTGCTGAGCCTGTGCATGACGCTCACGCTGCTGCCAACTACGGCGTTTGCAGCGGTGAGCGATTCGATGGGCAACACACCCGAGGAAAATCAGGCGATTTTGGAGCAGCTCTCCGCCTTGACCGGCGATAGCAGCGACCAAGTGCTTTCCATGCTGAACGCTTTGGGGCTGCTGGACGAAGCCGGCAATTTCAAGGTGGATCAAACCATCACGCTGGATAGCCAGGTGTTGACACTGGCGGCTGTCATGGAGCTGCTGGAAAATCCCGCCACGGATCTCACCCGCATAGCCGACGTGGATGGGACTCCGGTGGCGCTGGGCGATTTGAAGACCATGATCCAAATCGAACAGGAGTTGCAGCGGATCAAGGACACCTATTTCTCCGGCAGGGAGTTTACCGGGGAAGCACTGGAGAATCTCAATAGCCTGATGGAGCAGCTGGAGCTGCAGGGCATCAGTTTGCAGTATTCCGCCTCTGCCACAGCGCCTGTGGGCGTTGAGACGGTGGATATGGGCGGCATGATGAGCCAAACGCTGGGGGATCTCGCAAACAACAACTGGAGCTCCGGGACTTTTACTGTATACGGCGGAAAACCGGTCGGCTTTTCCTACCGCATTCAAAAAGGCCAGCTCAGCGATTATATCACCGATGTGGAGGTCTTGATAGGCGAAACGAGTGGGGTCGCCCAAGGCGACGGGTCCTACAAGCTGACCTATGACGTAGGCTCGACTTTCAGTTTAGATGGTTGTAAAATCACTGTCAAGGTTACAACCAAAGGAAGCAACCGGGCCTGGCTCGAGAATTCTTATTCCTATGGCGACCTGCTGGGGATGATTGAATTTTACGATGCGGAAAATCTGGTGTTCTATGACGGTGCCGCTTATGCCGACCACTGTCAGCTCAAGCTAAAAAAGACGGTTGGCGCCCCCACAATACAAACATCAATGACCGCGCCGAGTTATGTTGAAAAACTCGAAAATACAACCGTATTATATGATGATTTGTTTATTCCTTTGCTGGCAAATGAATACCTTGCAGCCACCGGTGCCAACAATCCGGACTTCGTTGCGCTAAGCGATACCATCGGAATTTTGGAGGGTGCCCGCAACTCGGTGCTTCCCGTCGACTCCGACCCATTTTATCAGCCATACCAAATCGACGCCAGCATCAAGTTTGATTGGAGTACCGACGCAGCTGCCTATACTGGCCCTGCGCCGTATGGCAATTATAATTCTATAACCCCACAACCATATGCCCCGTTCTGTCTGACGGAGTACAAGCTCGATGGAACAGCTCTGACGCTCAGCGGCGACAGAAAGAGAACGGAGGAATGTACGATTAACAAGGGCAGTACGGTCAGCATCTCCCTGCAGTCTACCACGCAAAACAGAGGGAATCAGCAGTACTATCTGCCCTTCGAACTGTATCTGAAGAATGTAAATAGAGATACCCCAAATTCCACCACCACCGCCACGACCAGCGACGTCACCGCCGAGCTGGTGGACACGGACAATCCCACCATTCAAAGCGTCACGGCCCCGGCGGGAACCTATGCCAGCGGACAGCACGTGCCCATCACAGTTACCTTTAACGAGTTCGTGGATCTTAGAAACGCCACCGTGACCATCAATGGCAAAGTGTATAGCGCCGCTGAGCTTTCCATGAACAACTACGGCGTCACGGCAATGCTCTGGTACCCAGTGCAGGATGCGGATGACACCACGGTCACCGTCAATGGTATGACCGGTGTGGAAGATGTTTTCGGTCATACGCTGGATACCTCACTCTATCCAAGCAACTCGATTACCGACGTTGATCTGAAGAGCGTCTTGATGCGTAACGCTCCCACCGCACTGACCGCCGACTACGCCGACGGCAAGGCATCGTTCACGATGAACGCCAACATGGAGCAGGTCTACAAGACCGTATACAGCAATTATCACACCCCGGCAGGCACAGACCCGAAGGAAGCCCCGTTCCGCCTCGAACTGAGGTACGACTCTGCGGTTGAACCAATCCATCTGCAGGTCTATCTGGACACAGAGAAGGAAGCCTTCACCATTAGCGACTATGCAATCGCACCCTCTGCTTTCGACCGCACCTACACGGTGACGCTGCAGGCCAACGAGGGCACGAAAGCCGATCCTGCCTGGGTGAATGTTCTTCCCCTGACCCGGCAGTTCACGGTGGCAAAGAAAGTTTCCGTGAGCACGGTGAACGTCGTCCCGGAAGCGGATACCGCCAACTATACGATTTCCCTCGGCGAAACCACCCGCCCCACGCTTCAGGCCGAGGTTTTGGGGGCAGGCGGTGTGCCGGCAAGCTACACCACCGGCAAATGGAGCAGCAGTGACCCGGACATTGCCACCATCAACGAGGATACCGGCGTTGTTGCCACCACAGGAACCAAGGTGGGAACCGTCACCTTTACCTTTACGGCGGACAACGGGACTGAGGACACTGCCGATGATGTGACGGGCAAGTCAAAGCCCTATACCGTGACGGCAGGCGATTCCCTGGCACTGGTGATTCCCGGCGGCGCGTCCATCGTGACGCGGGTAAATCAGCCCGCCACCGTGCTGTGGAGCTCCAACGCCACGCTGATGGCACCGAACAAAGAGTTCAATTACAGGATTGACCTGTATGAGGGCAACTACGCGAATGAGGCGGCGCTGAGCGGCCGCAAGCCCGTTGCGACTTATACCGTCGGCAAGGATAAAAACAGCGTGCGGATCGAGGAGAATGTGCTCTCCAAGCTCTCCAACGGCAATACCCCTGCCTACACGGTATTGGTCTCCATGCCGCACCCCAACGCCGGCGGTGAGGACGTCCGCCTGTCGGCACTTGCCTGGATCATCGTGCAGGCACCACCTGCCACAGCCAAGCTGACACCGCCCCAGAGCATTTACCTCAAGGATACCGACGGTGCCGTCAATATCGACTGGTCGGTGGAAAACACCACTGACGGCGCCCCTTTGCAGTCCACGCTGACCATCACCCGGGTCACAGAGGACAACACCACCAAAGTGGTGGACAGTGAGCGCCTATCCGGCACCTCTGGGAGCGTCTCCCTGTCATTACAGAGTGTGAAAGCCGGCAATCTGAAGGACACCTATCAAGTGGTTTTGAGCGTGGAGAATCCTGGTGAGGAATCTCCCAGCACCGATTCCTTCCCCCTGTATGTCTACGATGCCGACGCACTGAAGGTGCAGAACGACAAAGGAGAAACGATTTCTAAGCTGACCATGGACAATACCTCCAAGGTCAGCGGCAGCCTGCCCACCGTTACAGCTGAAATTTTGCAGCTGCGCCAGGAGTTGGGGCTGATCGAGTACATAGGCATCAACTATGACGAGTACGGATGGAACTCCTTTAAAGACGGCATCCGGTGGCTCTCCAGCAACAACAATGCCATTTCCGTCAACTACAAGCAGGGCGGACTGTATGAGGACATCAGAAACTTCTCCTTTGATTCCTACCTTCCCGAAACCAAAATGGCGCTGTCCGGCTTGGCCAACGGCACCGCAACCGTCACGGCTACCCATGCCGCCACGGGCATGAATGCCGCCGTACAGGTGACAGCGAAAACGCTGCAAAATAAGTTCTATCTCTTCCAGCTGACGCCTGCAGCGGAAACTACGCTGCAATACACCGACGGCAAAGGTGTGCCCAAAACGGTCACGACCAACAGTGAAGGCGTGCTGGCGCTTTACGAACCCAATGGAATCGCCAGTGAGGTGTCTCTGCGGTCCGGCTCCGGCGCGGATATTTATCTGGGCACCATCTATAAAGAAAATTTGCGTTCCGGCGAGCGGGATGCCACAAAACTGCAACTTTATCCCTTGAATACCTTCAGCCTTCGGCGAGTCGCCCGGGCATCTGTGACGCTCATTACGCCGGGCGGCGATCCGCTGGCGAACAAGACGGTGACCGTTCGTGGCGGCGTTTATAAAAACGGAGGCTACTGCCAGACAGCTCTGCTGGGCTCCAGGGCAGGAGCACTTGTCAGCGGCATCACCGGCGACACCTATACCACGGATGCGGCGGGAAATATAACCGTCTATCTGGATTCCACCCAGTTCTGGTCGGCCGAAAAGGGCGAGAGCAACACCACGGCGCTTTCTGCTCTGGATCAGCTGGAGTACATTCTGGAGATCAGCGCAATTGACGGCGACAAGTACTATCCGCTGCTGCTGACCGTCAACGGCAAGCTGGGCGTGGACGATGTAATGCGCACCGCAGAGGGCGTTGTCTCTCTGGAGCGTGTGCCGGCGGGGGAGGAAAACAAACCCTTCATTGTGGCGCAAAGCGTTGATTACGGTCTTGCCAACGGTCAGAAGGTGGATGTCCGCAGCTCGACTGGGAAGATTGGACCTAACAGCAGCTTTAAAACAGCAAGCCTGCACACCACCATGTTCCTCTGGGGCGAGAAGATTGCCAACGCGCGGAATTACAGTCTCAAGCTGGCGGACGAATACGGCGTTATTCCTGCCGCCCAGAGCAGCAGTACCAAGCAGTATCCCTTCTCATCCATCCCCGTAGCGGAAAACGATCTGACTCTCACCGAGACCACCATGACTACCTCTGGATGGATCGCTGACGGCAAGGATGTGGGTATGAAAACGCAGCTGAGCCTGAACGGCAGCCTGCTGCAAGAGAAAATAATGCCCTTCCGGGTCGTTGATCTGACCCGAGTGCCCAAGGTGACAGAGGATGACCGCGTCACCGGTATTCTGGCGACGATGGAATCCTCCAGTGGAGTGAATCAAGTCGACTTTGGCGGAGTGGGCGATAGTAACATTCTCAAGGTGCTGACCGGACGGCTGGATGATCTGAGCGGTCCGGTGGACACTTCCGTGTTCAAAATGATTATCACCCCCAGCGAAGATCCCTCCGTGTTCCGTGCCATGATTTGGGCCGGGTACAATACGCTGGAGATGGAGGACATGGACTATTCCGAGGACGGCGTGGCGTTGGGTGCGAATGTGCTGACGCAGAATCTGGAAGTGGGTGTGCCCGGGACCGGGGACCTGAGCCAGATGGCCCAGGGAACCTATGATCCCAAGGGGGACTACAAAACCAACTCCATAGCCGACAATGTCACCAGCACGGATCTCAACTTGCAGTTGGAGGGCTTTTACGAAGCGGAAATCCGCTATAACACCGAAAAAAAGGAGTGGGAGGTTTTCACCGTAGGCGGCGGATTTACCACCGGCGTTGGTGTGGGCTTCTCCTTCAGCGTGAACGCCATGGCTGGTCCTGTGCCGTTGACAGCAACCTTTGAGCTGGGTGGTGCCATTCAGCTGGATTTCCGTACCGCAGTGCGCTACGGCCGGCAGGGCGAGGGTACAGAGCTTGCCTGGAGCGATCCCACGGCCACGGCAGTGAATGACTTTTTGACCACGCTGCGTATCAACGCCTATGTCCACGCGTTTGGCGGTATTGGCTTTGACTATTCGGTCGTGGCGCTGAAGATCGGTCTATTCGGCAATTTGGATGTGGACAGTCAGAATAAGTTCCTTTCCCGCACCTATCTTGCCGACGAGACAAAGCGCCAGATCAACGGTCAGGCCCTGGGAATCCAAAGCGAAGTGGGAATCAAATTTGTGGCAACCTTCCTGTTTATCTCCTACGAGGCGGTGATCGCCTCCGGAACCCTTGGAGCCACCAGGACTTTTAATGACTGGAAAACAATCGACGACTACTGGAATAGCGCCACCAGTGGGCTGAGCCTTACCTCGCTGCGGATGGCGGCGGCCCAGAGCGGAATGCAGGTGGCTTCTGGCAGTGCAACGCTCCAAAGCCGGGACTATCTGGAGCAATATGCCCGTACTTGGGGCCAGCCCCAGCAGCGGATGATGCTGTTCTCTCTGAACTCCCCCAGTGGGCTGGAAAACATCCAGACTAATGCCAACCCCACATCCTATCCACAGCTCAACGATGACGGGAAGGTATTGGTCTACATCAACGACGGCAACAGCAGCAGTATTTACGACAGCCGGGCACATTTCTCCACCCTCAATGGCAGCGTCTATTCTACCTCCAGCAAAATTGACGATCCTACAGGGTTCTCCGGCTACGGCGACACGAGCGTTTCTTTGTCCGGCACTGGCAGCTTCGCGGCGGCGGCTTGGGTTCGCATGGGCACCGACCTGCCGGGTAAAAATGCCGGTGATGCCGTGACATTGGAAGAGCAAAACCTGCTGATGAACAGCACGGAGATCGTAGTGTCCGTCTATAACGGCACAACCTGGACTTCCACCCGCCTAACCAACGACGGCACGCCGGATCTGGCCCCAGCCACGGCAGTGGGCGGCGACGGCAAAGCCATCGTGTTCTGGCGCAACGTCTACACCCCCGATCCCGGTACGCAGGGCAGCAACAACCTGCTGAACTTCACGACCAGAGATTGTATCATGTACAGCTGCTATGACAGCACTAACGGCACCTGGAGCAAGGAAAAAATGCTTTATAACGGTGCTACTGGCAGCGTGAAGGCGTTGCAGGCGGCCATGCTGCCCGACGGAACCGCTATGGCGGTTTACTCGCTGGACCGCAGCGGAACCGGAGATACCTCCGCCTACGAGATCGCCTATTGTACCGTGGCTGCTGATGGAACTCCCGGTACAGCCATGCTGGCGACCTGTGACAGCAATCTTGACGAAAACCCCCAGGTCGTTGCAGCCAACTTCGGCAGCGGGGATGACCGATTTGTCATCGGTTGGCACAGTGTCCGAGACGGCAGCAGCAATATCCAGCTGTTGGCTGTGGACGGCAGCGGCATCATGTCCAACAGTTTTCCCGGCTCTCTGTCTGCCCTGACCAGCAGCGGCAACGCCGTCGTGGGCGGAGACTTCCGCTTCGCTTCCCTCAGTGGGGATCATCGCAGCTGCAATGATCTTACCATCGTCTGGAATGAGACTGTCAATAATGCCAACGGTGCGGTAGATCACGGCATTTTGAAGGCGGCCAAGCTGCGCTATGCCACAAATACCTACACTCTGTCCGCACCATTGGAATTGGCAGAGCTGCCGGATCGCACGCTGGCTGACCACTTTGATGCCTATGTCAGCGGCACCAATCAGGTGCAGGCCGCCATTCAGGCCACCCGGTATGACGATGAAAACCCGCAGGTAATCGGCGGCGTGACCGTTCCGGGTGAGGAAACGATCCTCTATACCGCTACCTCTGATTTTGTCACCGATGCGGTGGCAGTGGAACAGATCGGTGTGGATTATGCAACGCTGGCGTTGAACAGCCTGACACCCATTCACTTTACCATCCGCAACACCGGGCTGAACGATGTGACAAACCTAACGGTCAGCCTTGGCAGCGGGGAAACCGCTACCCTTACGGAAAAACTGCTGCCCAATGAAAGCACCACCCTTACCGTCTGGCACCATGTGAAGGACCGCGTGACCGACCCGGGCTATACCATCACCGCCGCCGGCGGCATCCACGAAAACGGCACAGTGTATCTGGATTATCCCGACATTGGAATCTCACAAATGGAAGTAATTGCGGAGAGCGCCGGCAAGCGCACGGTGCGCATGACCCTCTATAATTCCGCTGCCGCCACGCTGGCCGGCGGAAAGAGCCGCGAGGTGAAGCTTGCGTTCTATGCGGATGATCTGCATACCGAACCTGCAGAGGTAGCCTGCACCACAAACGGCGTATCGGTTAACGGTAATGAAATCACCATTTCCGAAGACAGCGCCCTCGCCCGCATTGATCAAGGAACCTTTACACTGGATCTGACCTATGATCTGGGTGAGTATATGACATTCATTGGCAAAACCGAGATCCCCAATGTGGGTACCTATCTGTACGCCGAGGCGTGGGCGGAAGGCAAGGTCGGTGGAACGGGAAGCAATCAGCGCCTGCCGGAGTATAACGGCAGTGACAGCGAGGCCAGCGTCCATATGACCGGCGCACTGGCCCGCACCGGAGAGCAGCTGACGATGGATGTGACACAGGGGAACGACGGCAACGGTCACAGCACCGCCGCCATTACCCTGCGCAACAACTGCCTGCAGTCTCAGACTGGCGCAGAGCTGGTGGCCACGCTGCTGGATGCTGCCGGGACCGTTCTGGAAACGAAAAAGACCAGTATTGGCGGTGCCATCTCCGGGGAAACCTTCCAGACAGAAACCGTCACCTTCTCCCGGCTTGGCACCCGCGTAGTGGTGCGAGCCGCAGTGCCCGGTAAAGACCTTCTGACCTTTGAAGGTCTGGCAGTGGGGCTCGGCGATTTTACCGCCAACGGAACAAACTATACCTATACGCTGCAAAATGATAGCGGAGCAACATCTACGCTAGTCACAGCGGTGTCTGGAAACGGCGAGCCCGTGAGCATCAACGGACAGGCTCTGTCCACCGGCGGCAGCGCAACCGTTGCCATCCCCAACAGCGGCACAACCGACATTGTCGTGAGAATCGGTGCTAAAACCTACACGCTGACGATTCTGCGCAATAGCGGCACAGGCGGCAATGAAGGCAATAGCGGCACAGGCGGCAATGAAGGCGGTAGCGGCAGTGGCGGCGGAAGCGGCTACAGCTACTACACCATCAAGGCAACTGCCGGGGCTGGCGGCTCCATTTCTCCCTCCGGCAATGTCAGCGTCCGTGAGGGCAGAGATCAGACCTTCACCATCACTCCGGATAAGGGCTATGCTGTCGCCAACGTCAAGATTGACGGCAAGAGCATTGGCGCGGCGAAGTCTTATACCTTTGAGAATGTCAGCAGAACCCATACCATCGAGGTCATCTTTATGAAAGCCAACGGCAACCCCCAGACCGGCGTGTTTGTGGATGTAGCCACCGGCAGCTATTATGAGGACGCTGTGGATTGTGCTGTTCTCTTTTCACTACAAGAAACAAATTAATGACATTTTGAGCTGCGCCGCTATCCAAGCGCGGCAAGGAGACAGCATTATGAAAAGAATCACAAGAATCATTCGTCCGATCATCTGCATAGTTGTCCTTCTCGTTGCTATGACCACGGCAGTCAGGGGCTGCTATCAGAGAGAGACAGAGCCTATCGACATTCCCGGCACATCTGCGCCTCAGCCATCAGCGCCTCTCGCGGGTGAAGTTATCCCCTCGGTGGACAGGCAGACAGAGTTGGCGGAAGCCAGAGCGAAGAATCCCGACACCGTGGCATGGCTGTATATCCCCGGTGCGGAGGTGGACGACCCTGTGATGCAGGCGGAGGACAACGGCTATTACCTAAAGCTGGATGAAAACGGTGAGTACGCCATGTGGGGCTGCTATTATGCCCATTGTGAAAACAAAATCGGCGGCAGGGATAAGCTGGACAAAAACACCACCATTTTCGGCCACTCCGCCAGCAACTGCGACCCGGACGGTGTGCGGTTCACCAAGCTCTACCGTTATATGGACGCAGACTTTGTAAAGGAGCATCCGTATATCTATCTCTCTGTGGATGGTGAGGACATGATTTTCCAGATTACTGCGCTGTTCGTCACGGATATTGGCTTTGACTATATTGCGCCTGATCCCACGGGAGATGATCTGACCAGCTTCTTTGAGACGATTGCGCAGAAAAACTGGCTTGACTTTGATGGCGTGACTTTCTCCGAGGAAGATACTGTTCTGACCCTCTCCACCTGCTGCCGGAAGTATGACAAGGCCAACAGCGGCAATCAGCGGCTGGTGGTCATGGCAAAGCTGCTGCCGGAGGGCGCAACCGCACAGGAGTTCAGCGTATCCCTTGTGGATAGTCCTGAAATGCCCTAAAAGAAATCAGAATACGACGATAACAGGACACCCATCCTTGCGGTACTGAAAAGCAGCGTATGATATAGGGAAAACGGCGGCCGCCCCGTACAGAGCAGCCGTGGTTTTTGCTGTCCCTACATTTAATAGGTTGCCAAAATAATTTGATCAAAAAACATCGACAACCCTTGCTCTACACGCTATAATATAGATAATCTAATAAGAAAACAGTGTTATCATTACTGCTACAGATGGAATGGTAGCCATATTTATGAAAAAATCATTGGAACAGAATGGCTGAATCCTCAGGGTGACAATGTCAGCGATTTGACAGCGAAAACCATTTTTCTCAGGTGTTTTTCCGTTTTCTTATTTTGACAGAGATTTACAAAATAGTCAGGAAAATCAAGGCTTTCCTTGACTCATATTTACTTAAAATAATCGCTGTTCCCAGTGTGGACTCGAGCTCCTAAGCACTAGTTGAGGGTTCGATTCCCCCTGGGAACAGTCAAATTTTGCAACAATGATGACCACAATTCATTGTTGCTTTTTTTTATTTATAGGTGCTTACGAGCACCGAATGCCGCGACAACGAGCGTGTAACGCGAGTGAGTTCAGGGAAAAGGAGAGAATGCCTATGGCAGAAAAAGCAGCGAACAAGTTACGGATGAAAAAGTGGTAGAAAGTGAAATGGAAATTTTCTAAATATGTGCCACAAATCTTGAAAAAATCTTGATTTGTGGCATAATAAATATATATTTTGATTTGGAGATGATGTTATGTATATAAAGCGTGAAAGATATCTAAGCAAAATAAGACCATTTTATGATGTGGATTTAATTAAGGTTCTGACAGGTGTTAGAAGATGTGGAAAATCTATATTGTTAGAGCAGATTAAAGAAGAATTTATTGAAAATGGGTTTGATAGAGCGCATATTATTACCATTAATTTTGAAGATTTGCAATTTGAAAAAATAAGAACTGCAGAAAAACTTAATTCCTATGTGAATGAGCAAATCAAGGATCATGACAAATACTTGATTTTTTTAGATGAGATTCAGCATGTCAGGAGCTTTGAAAAGGTTTTAGCTTCCTTTCGGGCAACATTAAATTGCTCAATTTTTATTACTGGAAGTAATTCGAAATTGCTATCCGGCAAGATGGCAACATTGTTGGTTGGAAGATGTGTTGAATTTAGAATAATGCCATTTTCCTTTGCCGAAAGCTACGAATATGCTACAGCTATAGGAAGAAATATATCTCCGGATGAGTTTATGATTGATTATATCAATTGGGGTGGCTTCCCTTTGCGTTTTTCGTTTACAAAAGAAAGTGATATTAAGAGATATTTGGAGCAGACATATGAAGGTATCTTAGATAAGGATATTATTACTGACAGATCAAAGGTTAATAGACAAAACTTTGAAAGAGTAGCAACATATATTATGGCAAATGCAGGAAAGGAATTTTCCAGTAAAAACATAGAGAACTATTTTATACATCAAAATGCAGATACTTTGGATAAAAAGACGATATACAGATATCTTGATAAAATGGAAAAGGCTTGTCTGATTGATCGTGTAAAAAGATTTAATATTGTAGGAAAACAGGCAATGTCGTATATAGAGAAGCAATATGCGGTAGATACTGGTTTTCGCATGATAAATACAAACTTAGTAAATTTTGAGGATACCTTTTTTCTTGAAAATATAATTTATAACGAGCTAAAAGCAAGAGATTATGAAGTCTTTACAGGAAAAACATATAAGGGTGAAATTGATTTTGTTGCAATAAATGGAAGAAAGAAATGTTTTATTCAGGTGGCATATTATTTGGCTGGCAAGGAAACGATTGAAAGAGAGTTTGGTGCTTTTAAGCCAATTAGTGATGCATCACCGAAATATGTGTTTTCATTAGATAGATTTGATTATTCAAGAAATGGAATTGCACATATCAATATTGTTGATTTTCTTTTGGGTAAGAAGGATATTAATTTATCATAACGCCACAAATTAAGAAAAAATTTAAAATTGTGGCTTCTGGAAAAAATCATATAAAAGGGCCAAAGAAACGGACGCCAGAAGATGATGAACATTTCAGCGAGTCATTTGAGAGGATGATACGCATGGCAATTCAGAACAGAGAAGGAGAAAACAATGGCAAAGAATGTCTGAGTACTCTGATTGAGTTTTTGAAAGCGACGTCTTGCACATACTATTAGCAGACAGTATAATAAATACATCGAAGCAGTTTCAAAAAATGAAAAATATTCGATTTTTGAAAGTGGGTGACGATATGAAAACAATTACAAGAGCAAAGTATCTCGACAGAATCATTGAACTGAATGGTACTCCTGACATCAAGATTATCACGGGCATTCGTCGATCCGGTAAGTCCAAGCTGATGCAGGCGTATATTGAGTATCTGAAAAGCCATTTTGAAAATATCAATATTATCTTCATTGACTTCATGGATTTGGCGTATGAAGAAATCAAGGAATACCATGCCTTACACGCCT
>ERZ773252.3014-NODE-3014-length-13571-cov-4.400266_pt1 | contig 13571 bp, 11 predicted proteins | sample MGYA00580517_ERZ773252 | MGnify/ENA primary metagenome ERZ773252 (study PRJEB29015, sample SAMEA2737766) | human gut metagenome | biome: human gut; feature: human-associated habitat; material: faeces | place: China | collected 2012 ... | reverse complement strand
TGCAGCGCAAGTGGCGACGGCCTTTGAGATTCCCAAACAGCAATGTACATCAGACAGGCCCTGCCCCTATATCAGATGAGAGCGCCCAAAATCATAGCAAAAAAGCAAAAAATCTTAGATATCCTTATCAGGGCAAGATAGTGCTCCCCAAAGACAAAAATAACTTGAAATACAAAACACAGAATATAAAATGACGCTGTCATTCATCTCAAAGGGAAAGAAGAAAAGTTACTATAAATACCTGCTTATGATGATAAAAGCTAAGAAATATGTTTGCACAAAAATGAGCAGAAGTCAAATATTCTTAATGTATTAATAAATAGGGAACTCTTTTAGTCTAAGTTTTTGGGGGATTTATTTAAAACTTTATATTAATGACATTTAATTCTATAGAAAGGAGTTGGGTTTATGATTTTGAAATTATATTTGGGCATACGAAATTTAGCAAAAAAATGTTTCAAAAGAAATAATAGAAAAATTCTAGTTTTTACAGATTACTTGCAAGTTATTGAAGCATCTGAAATTGCTAAAATGAAGGCACCGCCTTTCAATATATCCCATTGGAAAGATAAATCAGATTATAAAGGTTATCTTGAAAGTATACAGTATTTGATAGAAGAATATAAAACTACTGGTTCCATTCATGATTTGGATTATAATTCATTTGAGGATATAGAGCAACTTCGAAAGGAAAAGAGTATTTTAGAGAAGTTTAAATATTGTTTTATGGGAGTAGGAGAAAGGATAGATGTAGAAAGGTCTTTTATAGAGGGAAAGTATAGAGTGTTATCTAATGGTCGTCATAGAATGTATGTTGCAAAAAAGTATAACTTGAAACTTTTGGTTTATGTTTCGCAGGAAGTGAGAAGAGTGGATGATTTATGATGTATTTTAATAGGAAATTTTCTGATATTTTCCAGTCGTTTTTAGATTCTTAGAGATTGGTATAATGGAGACAGATGATGTATATGTAGACAAGGATTCAAAAATAATATTTTGCGTCTAAAATAGTAGAGGATGAAAATTTATTGATGATATTTGATTTTTTGGTGGCATAAATGGTTCTCAAAATCTTCTTGGTAGCATGGGATAAAGCTACATTATATTGCTTGCTTTCTGTTCGTTTCTTGGCAAGATATGCTCAAAAGGAATCATCCCAAATAAGGTATATTTAGTTGAGTTGTAAAGGGCGTATCGAAGATAGATGGAACAACGTTTTTCTATATGAGAATAACAATTATCTAACTGCTCTGTTTGGTAAGTAGATGGAGACATTCCAACATAGGCGAATATCTTGTCTGCGAAGTCAAAACGATTGAAGTTATCGATTTCAGTAATAGTCATGGCTTCCATGTTATAATTGATTCCTGGGATGGTAAGGATTGGTGAGTTGATTTTGTACATAATCGCTTTGATTTCGGCTTCATTTCGTCAATCTCAGAAGTTAGTTCTTGAATGAGATTGATTGTATGTTTCAGTTCCAAAAATTTTACAGGCATATTTGAACCAATCGAATTTCTAGCTGCTTTACGAAATATGATAGCCATATCTTTAACATACCTGTCATGTGAACTTTCAGAAAGTAGATGTGTAAGTCTGGTAAGATGTGTAGAATCAATAGCATGAGCAGATGGAAATTCAGATAATAAAGCACATACGGATGTCATATGAAGTTGTGGCATGAGTTTTTCAAACTCAGGAAAGAAAATGCAAACAAGTCTGGATACAGAAGATTTGAATAACACTTTACCATTTGAATTAGTAATAAAGTAGTTGTGTTTATCTTTGGTAACATCAATTATAGTGTAAATTATAAAAAATTCTTTTGATTGAATTGGTATTGTTTATAGTAGAACTACAGGCACTCCTTGCGATTATAACCGCGTTCTAAATAAATCGTCATGTGGCATCTAATTGTTTAACTAAAGTACAAAGAGGCGGTGGTTGTAGCTTCTCAAAAATTATCAAGTAGTAGGTGAATTAAAATAATCCACAGGTGGATATTCTTGCTTCAGGAAACCTTAATTCCGGAAATGTGGAAACCGGTGTTCCGGAACACGGAAACCGTCTCGATTGGCTTAATGGATATTTATCGGGTACAACACTCATTTGTCAAGCCCGGAGCCGCTTTGCGGTGCGAAGCAGGCTTTACGATTGAGTTGAAACTGATAAACTTGTATTGATCCAATCACATACTTTTCTTGGTTTCCTTATGCCGGACAGTAGGGACATGATAGCCGGAATATTCAACAGGATCTCCAATAGCATACAGATCTTGGAAAGGGGCTATAAACACTACTACTTTATAATACGAGGTATATAAACTCGATAGAAATGAGAAAAATAAGAAATAGACCACTTAGGATGGTGGTGAGGGAAATATAGCAAGTTACTTTTTAGTATTAAACTATATCATTATAGTAAGAAAGTAGCGAGAAATTTCTTTGGAAGAAGTTATGACTGTGATGAAGTTGATCGGTACTCGACAGCTTTTTATGCTGCACGCAGAGATAATTTTCTTATGGAAACAAAGTAACCTACCCGCTAGGCAGGTGGGTGTTGACTATAATATTTTATTGTTTGAAGATGGATTAGGAAGACAAATATTCTTTATACCTATATTTGCAAAAATTACAGTGGCCTGATATTTATTTTTCTCCATTGATGAAATAGAAATTATGATACCATGACCGAAAGTCGTATTATATATTCTATCACCAGTTTCATACAAATTTTCATCCACCCCAATACGTTGAATACAATCTATATTCTCCTGGATTTCGTTATTTTTTTTATATGAATCTAAGTCATATCTTAAATATTGCATGATTTTTAACTCATCAATAGCATCAAATAATGCATTATGTAATTCAGTATAATTGTTATTTCCACTTATAATTTTTATGATGGTTTCAGCTCCATAACCTTTCTTTAAACGCCCATTTTTGTAGCATTCCGAGTCTTTTGAAATAAATCGGTTGGAATTTATATTAGCAGCTAAAAGCATAATATCATACCAACTATATTGCTCTAGTTCAGGTAAATGTCTTTGATCAAATGCGGCATTATAGGCATAAATAGATTTAACTCCATAATCATTAAATATATTATATATATTTTCTATTGCCTTATTTCGTGAACAGATTTCGCCTATATGTCCACCACGTATATTAAGCACATTACTGTATCTTCCTTTTGAAAGATATTCAGGTGTTATAATATAGTATAACATTTTAATAGGACAGTATGATTTCTTATCTGCAATTACAATTCCGATTGACATAACAACATTTTGCCAATTTGTTTCAGTATCTAAAACTGCAAAACAGTCTGTAGAAGTAATGCTTTCTGATATATTTTTTTCAGTAGTGTATTTGTGTGTTACAGAATCATTGGATTTATTCCAAAATGCACCAAATGGTTGATATGCATCTTTAACAACTTCTTGAAGCTCAATATTATCTTGATGTTTTTTTGCTAGTGCTAATAGTTTTTCCTCAGTTGATTTTCTATCTGTTTCATTTTGAATGTATTCAATACAAGTAAGTCCTACTCCCATAATTTCTTGAATATATATATTATCAGAGTATAAGAGATATAGATTTTTTATTTCCTTGAATACGTCTTCTAATAGGTCGTTTTGGCGACAAACTAAGTCATCCAACCCTTTTGCATAGATTTCAGCAGCTTTTTCTGAACTTATTTGTTTAAATTGCTCTTTTAATTCAGCAAATAATATGCGAGTTTCATTATCTTCAACATATGGCATCAATGCCGAATTTGCCTCCATAAGTTTGAAAATCACAAATTCATTATTACCAACAAATGAAGCGTAAGTTTTTAATTTTTTTTTTATTTTACATGCTTCTTTGAAATCACAGTATGGTATTAGTTTGAGTAAGTGTTCAATATAACATTCGATAGTTTCAATTGAGTTATTATCTTGTAGTTTCATCTCTAGTGTTTTAGCTTTTAAGAACAATTTATTATAAGCAATATCTGATTCTATAAGCGATTCTATTTCTTTTTTGTTATCTTCAATAAAGTTGCTTAAATATTTATTATTTATTGCAGATATAAGTTCATAACATTCTTTTCGCAAACTTGTATGGCATTCAAATGAAATGTTGAGTAATAAGGATGAGTAGTCTTCAGCGATAGACGTGCTTTCTTCAAATTGTTTATTGATCTTATCTATAAAAGTAATTGCTTGTCTAGCATGATCATCATTAATATATTTGTACGCACATGTATATACTGATATGTAATCTTCGACAATAGCTTTAACTGAAGAATTTTCAAGATATATTTTTTCTATTTGATAATATAATTCATCTTTTTTATATTTAGTATTATTTATATAATTATCTACCAAATTATGCATTGTTATAGTGAGTAATTTTTCATCTGTATTACCATTACTTTTGGTATTTGTTGTAAAAAAATTAGCCATATATATATCTCCTTTGTATTTTTTTGAATGTTTCTTCTGGATAATATAGTATCACTTATTTTAAATTGTTTGTTTTTATAATCATAATAAGCTATAAACTAGACTTTATAAAAGTTATGTTAGTAATAATAGATTTCAATGAATAGTTACAAAAATGTCGAGATAATTATATCACAAAAGAACAGTATTTTGGATTAAAAATACTGTTCTTTTGTTTTAGTAGTGTGCCGATAAAGTAAAGTTCATGTGAAAGGTATATTTACACAATGGTTTAAGCTTTATTTTTCTGTATATTGGGCGATCAGCCTGAAACTGATATGACTTATTTTATTTTACAATGATCTTGAGTTTTGCTTTTTTATTATTATAGGTCTTGGCGGTAATGATCGCAGTACCTTTCTTCTTTGCTTTGATCTTTCCGTTTGATGAAACAGATGCCACCGATGGTTTAGAAGAAGTATAACGCATTGTCCGGCTTGCACTTCCTTTCGAAAGTTTTACTTTGAGTGAGAGCTTTTTTCCTTTCTTGATTTTTTTCGAACCGGAAGGACTTAGCGTAACTTTGGAAGGCGCTTTTTTCACGGTGATCTTAATGGAAGCTTTTGCTCCGTTAGAAAGACTTGCCGTAATCGTTGCCGATCCTCTTTTTTTTGTTGTGATCTTACCGGATCTTGATATTGCTGCAACGGATGATTTGCTGCTCTGGTAAGAAACACTACCGGTTGTATTTGTTTTTAGAAGTGAAGAAAGGGAATAGCTTTCTTTGGCTCCCAATGTTAATTTGGATGAAGAAAATGCAATTTTTTGTGTTGTCTGACTGTTGTTCGTATGTGCTGTTGTATTGTTTGTGGTGCTGCTTTTTGTGTTTATTCCATTAGAAGAACTCTGAGTGTTATTGGAACTGTTTCCGGTTGTTGTATTTTGAGAGGAACCTGCACTGTTATTATTGCTGCTATTATTGGAATTTGTTGTATTATCTGCTTTTGAAGTGTTTGTTGTAAAAGCTTTCAGGCAGACATTGTTTTCTAAATCGTTCCGGCTGTCATAGTCAGACAGATCAGACCACTGATTGTCGAGATATAAGAAACTTTGGTTGCTTTGTGAAGTATAGGTTACTTTGGTGCTTCCATCGTCATAACTACCGCCCTCAATCGGTATATATCCTGATATATTTGATGTTTTATCATAAGAGATTACAACACTAAAAGTTTCGCCGGCGTTTAATGATACGGATTGGTCAAGAGTAATCACATGATACCCATTATATGCCTGTGTACCGGAAACTGTTTCGACTAATGTACCGTTAGTAGGGACATTTCCTGATATATTTTTGTATATGGAAATGGTATATGGCTGATTATCTTCTATTGTATAGATGCCAACTGAGTCCAGGTTTTGATTATAGTCTGTGTTTGCTGTAAAGATATTTGCAGCAAGCGTAGATGTATTACCGGATGAAATGGCATTTCCCCAGCCAAAACCATCATATTGATAAGCGTTGTCATATGTAGAGGCAGAAGCTGCTTTGAAACTGTAAAATTCTGTTAAAGTAGGTTCTTCGTAGGAGATCCAGAAATATCCATCGTCGCCGTAATCACTTCCGTAATTATTTGCAATCAGCCACGCTCCATCAGAAGAAGGCTGATAGGTACCAAAATTTTCTTTTGAATAATTATCGTCCCATCCAACGATCGTGACGCAATGGTTTGCATAGGATGCGGCAGTCAGATCAGGGTCCATAACCGTATCATCGGTATATTTTTCCTGATAATATGCTGTGCCTGCTGAAGTAGTATGATCATAATTTTTACTATAGTAAAAGGCAACATCAAGTGCACCGTTTTCCATTAAAACATTTTTGATCGTGTTATGTGATGAATTGTCATAGCAGGATGCATCTGTTAAAATGTAATCTTTCTGATAAAAAAGGCTGTCACCGGCTGCATTCATGGAGGAAGCCATTGAATTTAACCGGTTTATGGTATCGGCTGAAAAAGGAGCGGTACTTTCATTGACGGCACCACTGCCTCTTGCTAACGTAAATGCAGCGGACAGTGCATTGCCTCCCAGCATATAAGCGGCTGCATTTTGTGAGACAGATGGTGAAGAATGGTAATGAGAAACCAGGCAGCCTTCTCCGGCAAGGAGATCATTTGCAATGCTGGATGTATGATACGTGTACCATGCCAGATGACTCTCTGAAAGATCTGTCTGATCAGCACTTCCCAGTCCTTGCATGATCAGGTTGGATTCTAAAGCTTTGATTGCTCCAAATGTCCAGCAGCTTCCGGTGACTCCCTGATCTTTGATCGATGTAACGGCATTCTGTGTGCGAAGATCATAAGAAGAGGGAAGGGCTGTGGCTTTTTTCTTAGAAGATGAAGTTGTGGCTGTATTATCATTAAGAGAAACTACATTTCCGTTTGTATCTTCATAATGATAATGTAAGAGCGAATCGTTCGTTGTGTCGTAGACACGGGTTAAAATTTTTAGATTATCGGAAGATGTGTCAGCTTGTGCAGCCGATGGATAGACCGGTACGCTGCTGATCACTAAGGCTGTAGCAAATACAGTCGGGAAAAAACGTTTGTATAAATGCTTCATAAAATCTCATCCTTTCTGTTACAATGTTTTTTGTTTTTTTAAGATTGCTTGTATCTGAAAAAGTCGTTTTTTATTGCAATGTTTCCGATGCTGCTTTCTCTGGTTTGTCTGTATCTGTAAAAGCAATCCCCTATCCGTTTAATACCATGCTTTTTTAGTAAGGGTATTCCTATGGTCAGCCGGGTTGTAATGATCTGTTTTTTTTTATTATACAGGTTATTTCTGTTCACAGACAAGTCTTTATGATTAACATAAAGATTTTTTGTGACAGAATTCGTCTAGGGTTGTGACGATCTTGTGTGCAAGACTTTATATCAAGAGTGCATCAATGGGAAAATGATCTCAAAATCAAAGGAATACAGGTGTTGAAAATCAGGAGATCTACAATCCAAAAAGCAATTATAAAAATAAAAGAATCTATTGGAAGAAACTGCAAGTGCAGAAAATAGGAGAATACATTGGAAGAAACTGTAAGTGTAAAAAAGCCAAAGAATATACAAACAGAATTGCATGCATTAAAAATACGAGAATATACGAATTCGAAAAACATAGGACAAAGGTGTTAAAAATAAGAGAATAAATTGTCAAAAACAGCAGAAAATGAGCAGATACAATGGAAAAATGCTTTGAGATTAAGGTAATGGTAATTGTATGAAAAAATAAAGTATGTTATATTTATAGAAAATTATATTTCAAAGGGAGACTTTGAAGAGAAAAGAGGGTATCATGAAATATTTAATTGACATTCTAAAAGGTGTTGTAATTGGTGTGGCGAATGCAATCCCCGGTGTAAGCGGTGGAACGATGATGGTTTCTATGGGTATCTATGATGATATTATCTATTGCATCACGCATCTGTTTAAGCAGTTTAAGAAAAGCGTATTGATGCTTCTTCCATATTTTATAGGTATGGCAGTCGGCATTGTCGGGTTGGCATTTGCGATTCAGTATCTGGATAAGAACTTCCCGTTTCAGACAAGAATGGTCTTTATCGGTCTGATTCTTGGTGGTGTTCCGATGCTTTTTCAGAGAGTCAAAAAGCAAAAAATCGGAATTGCCAATGGAGTGGTCTTTTTGATTTTTTTTGCATCGATCATTGCAATGCAATATTTTGGCGGTAACGGAACCGATGTCGCATTAACGATCGGGGTGTTATCGTTGATCAAGTTGTTTGTAGTCGGTGTGATCGCCTCAGCTACGATGGTTATACCGGGTGTCAGTGGATCTATGATGCTAATGATCATGGGATATTATAATCCAATCATGAAAGCAATCACAGACTTTGTAAAAGCAGCTACAAGCGGAGACTGGGGAAATGTACTTCATATCGGTGCAATCCTTGTACCGTTTGGTATTGGAGTGGTACTTGGTATCTTTGCGATCGCTAAGATCATTGAATGGCTGTTAAACAAAGCAGAAGGACTTACTTATTCTGCAATTCTAGGTTTAGTGATCTCTTCCCCGGTTGTTATTTTGATGGGAACTGCATTATCAGGCATTGGTGCTGTTACGATCGTAACAGGAATCATCGCATTGGTATTAGGCGGCATTTTTGCTTTAAAACTCGGTGGCGAATAAATACAAAAGAACGGGGGCGTTTGTATGGGTAACGAAGGAAAAAAAGAGTTGCATAAAAGAATTTATATGAATTTGTTGTGGACATTGATGATACTGCTTTGTATTGTCTTTGTTGTACCACCGTTGATACGTTTTTTTATGCCATTGATCGTGGCATGGATCATAGCGGCAATTGCTAATCCGATGGTACGGTTCCTGGAAAATAAAATTAAGATTATGCGAAAACATGGTTCTGTGATTGTCATTGTGCTGGTGCTTCTGGCAGTAGGTGCATTGCTTTATGGCATCGGTTATGTGACGGTAGCACAGGTAAGCAGTCTGATAAAGGATCTTCCGGGAGTCTATGAACAGGTAGTGCAAAATCTTCAGGATTCATTGGGAAAATTGCATCAGCATTTTGATTTTATTCCAGACAATATCAGTGAACTGATCGACAAAAATGACAGTAAGCTCAACAGCTTCTTCTTATCATTTTTTGATTCATTAAAGACCAGTCCTATCTCCGCAGTAGGTTCGTTCGCAAGTTCTTTGATCGATATCATTGTAATGAGTATACTGACTTTAATGATTTCCTATTTCTTTGTTGTACAGAGAAATGAGATCAAAGCAACATTTAAGAAATATCTTCCAAAAGGAATCAAAGATATTTGGAATGTTGCAATGGATACCTGCATTCGTGCACTGGCAGGATATATCAAGGCATTATTTAAGATTATGATCATTATATTTGCAATATTGTTTGTGATATTTGGTGGTATTTTGCATACGAAATACGCAGTTGTCTTAGCTTTGGTAACAGCTTTTCTTGATTTCCTTCCATTCCTTGGAACAGGAATTATTATTACTCCATGGGCAATTTATTGTGCTTTGACCGGAGATTATCTGAGTGTTGTTGTATTAGTTATTACTTACTTTGTCTCGTTGTTGGCACATCGTCTGCTCGAACCAAAGTTAGTCAGCGACAACATTGGCATGAGTCCGTTTGCTACGCTGTTATCTATGTTCATTGGATATCGTTTGATCGGTATGCTTGGTTTGATCGTAGGTATTCCGGTTGGAATGATTGTTGTAGCCTTTGTGGAACAGGGAATATTTGATTCACAGATCCGCGGTATCAGGATATTACTTGATGACTGGAATGAATACCGTAAATATTAAAGGTCAAAGAAAAGTATAGAAGTATAGAAAAACTTCTGTATAGATAGCAATATAGGAGAATAGTATCTTGATAGAAGCACAGAAAAACTTCTGATAGATAAAAATATAGGGAAATAGTTTCTTGATAGAAGCACAGAAAAACTTCTGTATAGATAACAATATAGGAGAATGGTTTCTTGATAGAAGCACAGAAAAACTTCTGTATAGATAACAATATAGGAGAATAGTTTCTTGATAAAAGTATAGAAAAACTTCCTGATTAGAAAAGAATATCGTAATAAAAAGACCATAGAATCTTTGTATCAGCTTATCATAATTTATGCTTTTTGAGCCTGTTATGATAAAACTTAACAAAGATCTTATGGTCATTTGTTTTTTTTTACATTGTAACTTTCAAAAGTTGTCTTTTCGTATCCGGAATTAATAGTTATCCTGGAAGTGCCAGAGCTTTTTGACAACGGTACGATCTTCTAAAAAATCTCTTTTGTGTACTTCATAAGAAATACGGTATACGATATAATAGATTGCAATACCGACCAGAATGCCAATCAGATAAAAGGTATAATCATCAATATCAGCCCGGCCGATGCCTGTCAGGAACTGAATAAATTCAAGCAGAAATGGCATGAACAGATATGCGAAAATACGAGGTGTGATCGAATGATTTCTTAAAAATACTCTGATGTAAAAACCTGCAGGAATGCCAAGGACGATCATTTCAAGCATATAGGTGATCATTTTGGTAATGGAGGCATGATGTGATAAAGCATCTTCAATATAATTACCGGTTGCCATAAATGGAATAAAGTTATGTGCACCAAAATCCATTGTTTCATAAGGTGGAAGTAACGGTGTGACAAAAAGCAGCTTAACTAAAGCGATTGCATAAATTATAAGGAAAAGAATGCTCATTCCGTAAAAGAAAAATAAGTATTCGGCAAAACGCGGACCACGGTCACAAAAATCGCGGATAAAGCAGTAGCCAAATGGAATGAACCAGTTTACAATGATCAAAGCAATCAGGCTGTAATCATATGCAATCCAGACATTTGGCTGCATCAGGTAAACAATGATCGTAAATGCTGTCGATGTAATCGTCATAAAAGATGCATGTAAAAAACAATAATCATAGTTCAGGGAACTTTCCAAAAAGAAATGTGCAAGTCCCAGTGAAATGATTGCTGCTACTGCAACAGTGATCAGATGCTGTGGTATAAAATAATATAAACACATTTCAAAAAGAAATGAAAGTAAGGACAGCAGTATAACCAAACTACTGATATTAACGGAACGTTTATTCATAGAATTCTCCTTTTTTTACGAAGTATCTTTCTTCTTGGTAAAAGATTTTTCTTCTTAGTTTTTAGTATGGTCCAATTCAATTTCATCATACGTTATTTCATTATAGAAGATTTTGAAAAAAAAGCAATCGTCATTCTAAACAAAAATATAAATTTTTTTCAAAAAAAGGGTTGACAGATTTTAATGTGTTTGATATAGTAAACAAGTCGCGTGAAACGCAAACGGGATCTTAGCTCAGCTGGGAGAGCATCTGCCTTACAAGCAGAGGGTCACAGGTTCGAGCCCTGTAGGTCCCATAGGTTTTTCTTTAGCGATAAAAATAATATGGCGGAATAGCTCAGTTGGCTAGAGCATACGGTTCATACCCGTAGTGTCATGGGTTCAAATCCCTTTTCCGCTACTTGTTTAAAGCCTTACAGATTTTGCTCTGTAGGGTTTTTTACTTTATAAAAACACCAACAAAGTCCTGACAGATCCTATCATATCATATGCAAAATCATACAATGCGTCATATCGAAATGAATGCATTCCCATTTCTATTTGCTCTTCCTTTTGGTGCACTGTTTCGATTGTTAAGGATATCTAAGATTTTTTGCTTTTTTGCTCTTATTATGGGCGCTCTCATCTGATATAGGGGCAAGGCCGGTCTGATGTACATTGCTGTTTGGGAATCTCAAAGACCGTCGCCACTTGCACTGCAAAAAAGTATTTGCTTTTTGCAGTGCTATGTGTGCGCTACGTGGCTTTGCGAAGCGGGAGCGTGTCCCAAACAGCAATGCTACTCAGGCTGAGTCGCCCCTATAGTTATGACCCGCGCCCAATAAGCAAAAAAGCCTAAAAAATCAGATATCCTAACCAATCGTCGTGTCAAACCAAAAGGAAGGACAAAATAGAAATGGGAAAATATACTATATTGGGATATGACGCAGTGATAACATTCCAATGATAGGATTTGGCAGGACATAGGATGAATTTTTGTATAGATGAAAAGACAGAATGGGAGGAAAAAAGATGCGTGTAGGTATGGGATATGATGTGCATAGATTAGTAGAGGATAGAGAACTGATCTTAGGTGGTGTAACGATACCGTATGAGAAAGGACTGCTCGGTCATTCCGATGCAGATGTGCTTTTACATGCGATCATGGATGCATTGCTTGGAGCAGCAGCACTTGGAGATATCGGGAAGCATTTTCCGGATACCGATGATCAGTATAAGGGGATTTCCAGTATTGCTTTATTAGAAAAGGTTGCTAAGCTTTTGGAAAAAGAATGCTATATGATTGAAAACATTGATGCGACGATCATTGCACAACAGCCAAAGATGCGTCCTTATATTGAGCAGATGGAAGAAAATATTTCCAATGCACTTGGAATTGAAAAGAATCGTGTGAATGTGAAGGCAACGACAGAAGAAGGCCTTGGTTTTACCGGTCAGAAAGAAGGAATATCTTCACAGGCAATCTGTTCGATCTCATCAATGTATGAGCATATGTCATCAGATATGGCAGCACCACAGACCGGATGCAATGGCTGTAGTGGCTGCCGGAGAGTGTAATACATTATAGCTTAATTCCCTGTAATAATTTTGCGAAGGGACTTTCATCGTGCGATTCTTCGGAATCGGCACTGTATTCTTCCGGAATATCGAAAGTCTCTTCTTCTGTGTCCGGTTCGTCTTCTTTTAATGCTTTGATGCTTAAAGAAATACGGTCACCTTCGATCTTTAGAATCTTTGCTTTGACTTTTTCACCCATTTTTAAGACTTCTTTTGGAGACTTGATAAATTTGTTCGTGATCTGTGAAATGTGACATAGGCCGGAAATATCTTCTCCGAGTGCGATAAAGACACCATAGGATTCCATTCGTTCAATCGTACCTTCGACGATATCACCCACCATCAGTCTGCCAATACGCAGGTTCTTCTCGACTAATGCTTGTTCTTTTGCGATTGCTTTTGCTGATAGAACAAGCTTTTTATGTTCCGGTTCTACAGTTAAAATGACAGCTTCCACGGTCATGCCTACATAGCTGTCTGTATCCTCAACATAATTTAAGGCAAGTTTAGAAGCCGGAATAAAGGCACGTATCCCTTTTACAAAGCCGACAACACCTGCAGGGACTGCCTCTGTGATCTTTACAGAAAAGACTGTATGATCTTCAAAATCTTTTTGCAATTCATCCCAGACTAATTCATCATTGGCTGCTTTCATTGATAAGACGACATTGCCACTTGCACTTTCTGCATCAATAACCATTACTTTTACAATATCTCCGATATTCAGATCATTTTTGATCGAGAAGGAAGGATCGTGGCTGCATTCTTCCAGAGGAATCACGCCCTCTGTATAATATTGCAAGTCGACGGTTGCTTCTGTATCTGATATACCGATGATCGGTGCTTCTAAAATGTCGCCCTCTTTTAATACTTTAAAAGAACGGTTGATCTCGTCTTCAAAATCTTTCATGTTTTCTTC
>ERZ773252.2998-NODE-2998-length-13616-cov-3.297618_pt1 | contig 13616 bp, 20 predicted proteins | sample MGYA00580517_ERZ773252 | MGnify/ENA primary metagenome ERZ773252 (study PRJEB29015, sample SAMEA2737766) | human gut metagenome | biome: human gut; feature: human-associated habitat; material: faeces | place: China | collected 2012 ... | reverse complement strand
GATAGCACTGGCCTGGGCGCCGTTTGGAGTATCACAGAACAGCCAGTTTTTCCGGTTATGTTCTACAGAGCATAACCGGAAGAATTGGGTGATGATTGATACCATCGCGGGAGCTGAGTCGAGTGCCATAATCTATAGCTTGGCAGAAACAGCAAAAGCGAACAATCTGAAACCGTATGATTATTTTAAATATCTTTTGACAGAAATCCCAAAACACCTTGATGATAAGAATGATGATTTCTGCGAAAGTCTGCTTCCTTGGTCAGAAAATCTGCCAGCGGATTGCAGGAAAAAGCAATAACTCCTTGCCGCTCAAGTGAGCGGCAAGTTAAATGACAGTACCGACTATGGTGCGTTTACTTATAAGAAGTTTACGGAAACATTTTTCAAAATAGAAGTTATCAGTGACTGCCGGTATATTGTAAAAGATACGGATGTGAAAACCGATAAAGAAATTGTTCACAGATATCAGACACAGGAAGATGCATGGAATGCCGCGATGCTCTGTGCTAATAGACAAACATTTGACTTGTCTGTAAAAATTCCGGGTTCAGTACATATGAGTGTAAACTATAAAGAACAGACAATTTCTGTCATTGGTTCTGATAATCAGGTAAAAAGACTCTACAAGGTAACAACAGCTGCAAATCAATCTTAATGCATTACAGTTTCAAGAAAGTCTCTCCAGGGAGGCTTTCTTTTTGTTTTTTGGCAGAGTGTTCACTCTATCAGTAGAACATAATTTTCAGATGAAAGGAGCACAGAAAATACTGTAATGTTCAAATAACTATAGAAAGAGGTAAAAACATGGAGGAATACGAAAAAAAAATGACCACGCAGTATCCGAAAAAGAAACGGATATCCCAAAATTAACAGATCTGTTATTAAAAGTAGGAACACAGCAGTTTCTGGAAACCTTATCTCCATACATCACAGGTGGAGAAATCCTTTTTGATAGTGATGACGGCCAGACTTGGAAATTCACATTTGACCCGGAAAATAAAAGCTGGCAGCAGAAATGCGGAACAGAATCTTTCACGGATCAGATGATGATCCACGAATTGGAACAAAAAGGTTATGAAATCAGAAAAAAGGCGGAACAGTGATAAATAAGAAGGCAGGAAAATCATGTGGTAAGAGGAAAATTGTACAAATATCAAATGCTTCATCGGAACTGATAAAAGCTACTATACAGGAAAAACACATGTCTTATCGCGGCCTGGCAAAGCTTACTGGTATGAATGTTAGCGTCATCAGTCATATGTGTGCCGGAACACAAAAGAGATTTAATGAAAAAACAATTCAGAAACTGGAATCTGTGTTAGAGATTTCTATTCCAGATATCAGCAATGATGCAGAGGCGATCATAAAGGACATGGAAGAGGGACAGACTATATAAACAGATTTTATATGAATAAGGAGAAACTAATGTATACAGGAAAATTTAGAATACCAACGAACAGATTTTGTTTTAAATGCGATCACAGAGTTTTTCACAGCGATGTCAAGGACTATCCATATGTGTGTCCTCATTGCGATGAAAATAAGTATCGATTTGAAACATATACGAAAAGAGAGAAAAACCGCTATGTCAATCCTATTGTGAATGCAATGAAAGACAGAAAGCAGTGATCATCTAAACACAGGAGGAAAATATGCGAACGATAAGTATACGAATTGAATTCGATTCATTAGTAGAAGATGGCAGTTATGATGCTGTTGAAACCTGTAGACTTACGGTTCCAGATGATGTAAGTGAAATCGAAGTAGCAGAAATTTTAAAAAAAGCTCATGAAGACAAGGATGTATATAAAGACGGGTATTGCCCATATACACTCCTCAATTACATCTGTGAAAAACAAGGATGGTTATTTTCGGAATTTCCGTTCGATGTAGAACTGGATTTCAAGTAAGAAAACAAGAATTTTACTAAAAATATAATACACAGAAAAGAGGATTATTATGAACACAGAATTATTGAATAGAATTAACATGAATGACGTATATGTAAAAGAGTTTATTAATAACGCAACTGATGAACAAATGGAATTTTTCGACATCGCAGCAAAACTGCTATCCAACAATAATGATATGAGTGTCATCTTCGATTATACAGATGATGAACATCTCAGACTAATTACAAACAAACTCATTGAATATAAAAATTCCGAGTTTGTACAAAGACTGAAAAACGTAAAATATATCGAAGATATAAAAGAATTGGTTACAATCATGCCAAACGATGATGTGTTTGACACTTACATCATGAGCATTGTTAAACAAAACGTCTAAAAATCAAAAATACCTATCAAAGATTTCTTTGATAAAAATGGAGGAAATATTATGGCAACTACAGGATACGAACTTGTAAAAGAAAGCATTTTTAAAGAGGCGAATGAAGTAAGTAAACGATTAGGGAAAGAACCATCGAACCCAAAGTTACTGGGGGCTTGGGAAGCACTGACAAGTGTAATGAAAGCCTCTGCTTTATTTGATGAATATAATGATTTAAGAACATAAAATTTTCAGACGGTACTGTAATTGGAGCATATCCGGAAGAGATCATTCCAAGAGAAATGAAAGAAAACGGATGTCCATTGGAAGGTATCGAATAAACAAGAGTTTCAACAGAATGGAAGAATTTTGTGGAAACACCGATTTCTTAAAAGGACGGAATTTATGAAAAAAACAAGAGTTAAATTAATAGTTAAAGAATTTTATAAACAAATGAATCCTGACATGTGGAACGGATCCGGAGAAAGACCGGATTCATTTGATACCCACGCATGGGAATATCTATTAACAGATGCGGTCCATCTGGAGCTTGCTTTTGGTTATGATGAAAGTGACGGCGGCTGGAAGTATTTCTGTGATTTGGTGTATTCATCTGACAACAGTTCCTTTGACATGACAAGCGGTCATGGAATTGATTCACCGCAGAACATAATCAATTCTGTTATGCAATTATGTCGGGAGTATGAATGATTTTATAAGTAACACAAAAAATACGGAGGAAAACAATGTCAGAGAAAAATATTATATATTTAGAAGTTTGTTATGGAAAGACGGATTCTATTTGCATCCGTGCAACAAAAAAACTTAAAAAAGCTGATGCACAATACTATACAATCAACGATGCGTTAAGGCTTGGATTTGAAAAATTAAATGTAACAAGAGTAATTGTACTTTCAAAAGAAGAAGCATATAGTGCTTTTGATATGGAACAGGAAACACCTGTATTTTCACCACGCTTCAAATAACAAACAGAATTTACAGAGTCACGGCTGGAAATATAATATCGACCGGTTTGTTTGCGATGAGAAAGATGAATTCGAAATGATAGTTGCAAATATACGGATTTCGAATCATTAATTCATTATTTGAGAAAACTACAGAACAAATAATAGAGAGGTGGCCAAACGATGAAAGCGAAAATTTACTATAGACGTCCAGATCCCACACTTCCACATAATAAATGGAAATATACGGTGAAAACAATTGAAGTTTCAAAAAATGAGCCAAACCATATTTTACAGGAATTCATAAAGATTACAAGACTTCCACAATATACCTATGTTACTCATATCAAGTGCGGCCGTTATGACTATCAGTGGTATGATAGCTGCAACGGTGCTTTTGGTGTAGGGATTTTTTAGACAGAATATTGCGGTATAAGAAGGGAGAGCTTTTTAGATTCTCCCTTTTTTATTTTTCAATAAAAGAATCACACTATTAACAGAACATGAATCTACAGAAGAAAGGAGTATAAAGAATCGCTGTAAATGTTCTGATTATTACAAAAAAAACACAAAAGGGGGATCCAGCTATGAAAATAATTATACTTAGTACATTGCTTTTACTATTTTTACTTATGACTGCTGCAATATATCTCTGCATCTTCTATGAAGTAATCAGATTGTCCAGTTCTTCATATACAGCAACAAATAATTTTAAATTTGGAAAATCTCTACGAATTCTAGGCAAGGCATATATAGTGGTATGTCTTATACTGCTTGTGGCAGTTTTTCTATAATCATAAAAGAATAATTACAGTACTTTTGGGACCCGTAATGGGTTCCTTTTTATTTTTTTAATGAAATTTCATTCTATTCATAGAACATAATTTACAGAAGAAGGGAGACGAAAATACATACTGTAATGTTCAAAAATTTTGAAAGGAAACTACAATATGGAAAGAGTACAAAGAACGGTAGAAATCAAATTAACACCAGAAGAATGCGAGATTTTATGGAAAGCGGAACAGTTATTACGTGAGATGGGAAAAGAAATCTCTGGCATTACTACTCCGGTATATCAGAGTGACAAAGAGGAAATTGCAGAATGCCTGCAGGTATTTAGCAAAATCACTTCCAGGTACGATGTTCACATCACTCTTGGAGTGGATGATGAATAACAAATCGAATTATAATTTGGAGGAGAACATATATGAACACAAACGAAGTCGCAATTAGATGCGGAGAACACGCATTCACTAGGTTACAGAAATTATTACCACAGCAGGACAGGCTGCTGCCGAAGATATATCAGAATGAGGACCAGTATATCATTTACTGGGAAAGCATCCATTGGTTTGAGTCTTCAGATAAGAGAGAGGCAGAGCTAGTGAGGGCTTTCAATCGGGCATTTGACTATTTAGAAGAGTGCCCGTTTGATCAGGATGGAAATATACTACCTGGATATGACTTTGAATCTATCATAGCTGAAGCAGATTCAGATGACTACCAATATCGTTCCAATGATTTTAAGTCGGTGATCTGGCTGGAGAAAAAGATCCATCTGCCGGAGAACTTAAAGGAGCTTTCTCCGGAAACAGGAGAAGAAACCAATACTTACATGGTTGCATTCTTATCCGGTACTACACCTTGTATTAATCTTGCAATTTCAAAGACAAAAGAAAGAGTTAAGAAATATTTCCTAGATGATCTCAATGTAGCAGAAAAAGATTTTATTTCTGTCCGTCTTGCAATGGAAGATGATAAACGTCCTGGGATCCCGGTACATCACATTCCGGAATATCCTTATGTACTTCACATCGAATATTCCTGGGGCGATCGGGAACCGGATCAGAAGTTTTCAACAAAAGAAGACGCATGGAAAAAAGCAATGTCCACGGCAATGACAGAAGCAGATACCGCTTCTGATGAAAAAGAAGATGGAACAGCAGAAATCATCATAGAGAAGGCAAAATCAGAAATAAGTCTTGTTTATCCAAAATCCGCAGAAGAAAACTCTTTCTGCAGATACTACATTACAAAGGAAAAAGGAGAATAAATTATGAAGCAAACAAAAACACCAAAAGTATTTTCACTTGGAAAAGAGTGTCCAATGTGTGGACAAAAAGCATATCTTCGGATGACAGAAGAAGAAGAAAACCAGTGGCGTAAATATGCATGCTTCGGCGGACATATTCAAGATAGGTTTCCAGATATGGATGTACAGAAAAGAGAATTCATCAAATCTGGATACTGCCCCGATTGTCAGAAAGCATTATTCGGTACGGAATATGACCGCTCTGATTTTATCATAGTCGATGATATTGAAGATGGCGAAGTCCCGGAAGATGTGAAAAAGTTTTTGGAAGCAGCGGAAAAAATGAATGTGAAGGACGTTATTAAATCAGAAACAGCAAACATTTTAACTACGGAGCATAAAGTTGTGATGCTCAGTGAATTTGATCTGGAAGATATTTTTTATGTAGATGATGATGGAAACATCAAAGACCGATAGTAAAAAAATCCGGAAGAAAAGTAATAAATATGGTATCCGCAGAGGGATTTCTCTTTGCGGATGCTACGATACAAAAGAAAAACAGGAGAAAAAAATATGTTGAGAGAAATCAAGAATGCCATTTACTGCATCGCTTCCTACACTGGAAACAGACATTTTGTTGAATGCGATAGCGAAGATGAACTGGCAGCTTATGTTGCGGAAGGAGAGTGCAAGGGCTATACCGTAACATCGGTAACGAGAATCTGCACAGATGGCAGCAGGCCCAGAGTAGCTGTCAAATCAAATCCATACTATAAAAAAAAGACCGATAGTAGAAACTTTTCAGAAGGTAAGTAGTAAATACAGTATCCGCAGAGGAATCTATTCTCTGTAGATACTATATCATAAAAGATAATGAAACGGATAGAGAAAGGATGTAGAAAATATGAGTGAATCAACATGGCATGATTACGGATTTGGAATTTGTACAAGCAACTTAAAAGAAGAGATTTCATTACCTGGATTGATGGAGCTTATTAGTCAGGCTCCTGAACTGAAAGAAAGAGTCAATACATTTATGAATAATGAATGCGGAGGTGCGTTCACAGATTCATATGATCTCCTTACGTCTTATGTAGAGCAGTATGGCATATATGATTTTGGAGGATTGGCAGAAATTCTCTATGAAGTGATAAAAGAAGTAGAGGAAATTGACCTCCTTCTATGTACGGATTCAGGAGGCAAAACATATCTTATCTATACGCCATCCTATCCATGGACCCCTAAAACGGAAAAGGAAAAAGAGCTGACGGAAGAGAAGCTGGAGAATATGTTTAGAAAATACTTACGTATTGTTACCGATGAGCAGCTGCCAGTGGATTATAAATCCGTAGAAAATTTTTCGTAATCGGAAAGGAAAAATAGATATGAACAGAATATACAAAAATAAAGCAGAAATAAAGGCGGCGGTATATGAAGCATATATTACCGGAAATGATGAATTGAATTCAGATCATTTTTCTATTCTGGTAAAAGCTTCCGTAAAAGCACTTTTGGAGGCATATGCAGAAATCCAAGACACCATTAATGGGGATGCCGTTGTACAATTGGAAAATTGCAGCAGAAGTTATGAGGATAATGATAAATCGGAAATTCATATCAGTGGCAAGGAGATTCCTTTGTGTGAAGATATGGGAGTAATTTATGAAGGTAATTATATGGATTTTCTTCTCCAATATAATAACAAGGAATCGGAAACTCAATTATATCGCTTAATGGATGTCATACGTGATGATGATGGAAGTATTTCAGGTACTAAGTTAGATTTTATCTGGTAATACATTACAGTATAAAAAGGAGTCTCGATTTTGAGGCTTCTTTTATTTTACCTTTAAATGATCACTCTACCTATAGAACATAATTTTACAGAAGAAAGGAGCAGCTAAATTTTATACTGTAATGTTCAATTAATAACGAAGAGAGGATTCCATATGAGAACAGATAAAAAACTGGATGAGATTATAAAAGAATTAATGGATAAACTGGATGACGATGAGGAATTCTGTACAGCCGAATATGATGCAGTGCAGGAATACTGTGGTAAACGGAAATACCAGATTTCAGATGAAGATCTGCATACAATCAAAGCAATTGGCTTAGAGAATGTCTTTGATGGATGGAAAGAAGAGCGGAAAGAAAAAGATATGGCATTTGATGCCGCTAAACAGAGACCGGATTATCATTTCTTTTTGTACGGTATTGAAGACTTGATTGAAGAGATCCGGAATGACTGCATGAAAAATCTGTTAGAAAACGGAGATCCGTATCGTGGAGTTGCGGTATTGGAAGTAGGCTATGTAGATATTGAAGTTAATATCACCACATCCGAACAATGTGGGAAATTCCCCACATCGAAAGCTCCGATCATCAGCTATTTCGCTTGTAGAAAACACGGAGACCGGGACGATGACTGGGAATCTGATGATTATGTAGACGAACATGATCCGGAAGTAGACTGGTATGCTGAAAACTGGATGGAACTGCTGGAAAAAGATATGTATGAGGCATTGGAAGATTATGTGATCATACATGAGTTAAGTTTTGACAAACCAAATTAACACGGGGGAACATTATATGATACGGAAAGCAGAATTTACATCTGTCTGGGATGATGGAAAAACAAAAGTAACAACTTCTTGTGAGGTTGATCTTAAGACACGTGAGATTGTTGCAATTGAAAAAAAGGAAGCAGATGTGAAAAATTTGGATTACCAGTATATTACGATTGATGGGAAAGCTTATCCTGCTATCAATCTGAATGATACGGATGATTTTGATGAAAAAACGGAATTTTGGTTCGAGTAAGAAGGAGAAAATCATATGAGTAAAACAGAAAACACAAATACGGAAACGAAGCAGCAGGAAACAACAAATTCAAAAATTGATATTTCAGCTATTGATTATGATGCACTTGCATGTGTGATCATGGATGCTTACGAAAGTGACCGGTTGGAGTCCGGCCGCAAAGAAATCGTGAAAGGTATGAAGTATACACTGCAGAAATATCAAACAGCACATGACCGGGAGATTATTGATGATATGTTGCTGAACTTTACCGGATACACATTGGAAACGCTGGTGGAAAAATCTGTCGGTTATGATTACAGCCAGTATGATGAGCTTGAGGATTTTGATTGAACATTGCAAAAAGAAGGAAAGTCTCGCAAGAGGCTTTTCTTTTTTGCATAAAAATACCACTGACATTGATCATGCACATTGTATTTTATTATCTATCCCAATTTTGTCCAGAGAAGTACGATGCTTTTATTTTCTTTCATACTATTAGTGTAATAATGAGCCGGCTGACTTTGCAGCCGAAAGGTGAGGGCTGTTTGACCACTCACCAAAGCCATTGTAATCGTTTGGTGTTTTGCAAACCTATAGAATTACACAGGTACAAAGCCAATCTGATGCATACAAACCAACGAAAATTCATTTAGAAATCTAGCTGAATCATCAGTAGAAAGAACGGAGAAGAAAAATGCCAGATGAAATCACAATTACACGAAAATATGTTATTTATCCTATTGCCAGTGATATGAAGGAATGGGAGCGGAAAGTGAGAAAATACGTTTTCGAAAATTATGAAAAACGTATTCAATTATTAGAGCAGAAAATCAAACATTCGAAGATTCCAAAAGAAGAAAAAGAGAATCTGCGAAAGGAACTGGATAATTTAAAGATAAAATATGATGCATTTCAGGCAGATCCGGCGATCACACAAAGCGAAATCAATACTTATACCTACGGTACAGTCCGGACAGCAATGGAAGAGGAGGCAAGAAAGAAAAACTATATCCTGTCATGGATCTACAGCGAAATGATAGGAGCCGGTGTTCAGCATATGGAGACACTAAAAGAAAAATATCAGTTCATAAGCAATCGTATGAACTATGCATATCGGCTTCCAGGAAATAAAAATGGCAGTTTGTTTGATGAAGCAGAGATTCATAACATTTTGAAAGGATATGGATTTGCTTTCAGTCAGATGCTAACAAGCAAAATAAAAGACTGTGTAAAGAAAGGGCTTTTGGAAGGCAAAGTTTCTTTACCGAATTACAAAATAGATTCACCATTTACAGTTGCAAAAGCTTGTATGGGATTTTCCCATGATTATGATAATTTTGAAGAGTTATGTGAGCATATCCATGACAATGACTTGAAGCTATATTTTGATTATGGCGGGAATAAGAGACCTAGTATTGCTAAGTTTAAAATTGATCTTGGAAAAGGAAAGAACAGGGAAGAACTTGCGGCAACCTTATTAAAAGTTTATTCCGGAGAATATGAATATTGCGGAAGCAGTATCCAAATTTCCAAAAAGAAAATTATTTTAAATTTATCAATGAAGATCCCTAAGATTCCAACGGAACTGGATGAAAATACAGTTGTAGGAGTAAATCTAGGAGTTGCGATTCCGGCAACCTGTGCGCTCAATAATGATTTGCATAAGAAGCTTTATATTGGTACATATGAAGAATTTGCACATCAGAAAGTAAAGCTGCAGGAGCAGCGAAAGAGACTGCAGATGTCACTGAGAGACACTTCCGGTGGACATGGACGTAAGAAGAAACTACAGGCTTTGGAACGTCTAAAGGCCAGAGAAAAACAATATACAGAAACAGTATGCCATAAGATCAGTAAACGGATTGTCGATTTTGCTTTAAAAAATCATGCGAAATATATCAATCTGGAGAACTTACAGGGGTACGATACCAATGAATTTATTCTTCGAAACTGGTGCTATTACCGTTTACAACAGTATACGGAATATAAAGCTGCAAGATACGGAATCATCGATCGTAAAGTAAATCCGTGCTACAATGCTCAGATCTGTAGTATTTGTGGAGGCTGGGATAAAGATCAGCGTTTATCCAGAGCTGATTTTATATGTAAGGATCCGAATTGTATCAGTCACAAAAAATACAAACACCCGCAATGTGCAGAATTTAATAATGCCAGAAATGTTGCGATGTCTGAATTATTCATGGAATCCGGTAAAGTAACGGGAAAAGATTTTGAAAGGGCAAGGGCCTATTATTCTAAGAAAAACCCTGGAATTATTTGGGAATCTGTAGAGAGTAAAGAATAGTTTTTCTAATCCGGCTGACTTTGCAGCCGAAAGGTGAGGGCTGTTAGTCCACTCACCAAAATCTATGTTATTTGAGGTTTTGGAAGCCTATGATTTAACATAGGTACAAAGCACAAAAGAAATGTTGGAGGCATGCTTACTGTTTTTGAAGCCTATGATTTAACATAGGTACAAAGCATATATATTATTATTATGGTTTACTTTTCAGTTTTTGAAGCCTATGATTTGACATAGATACAAAGCAAAATGCATATCACACAGAAAAAAGAGAGGTTTGGAAGCCTATGATTTGACATAGATACAAAGTATTAAACAGCAATCGATAGAAGAACGTACATGTTTGAAAAGCTTAAGATTTGATATAAATTTTTAAAGAAGCCGTAATTTATGGCTTCTTTTTTGAAAATTGATATATCAAATTGATTTTGCGATTTAAAAAAAATAATATCAATTAAATTGGATGCTTTTTCTTTCTCTGTCTGCCTTTCAGCCTCTTCCCGGAATGTTTTCTGTATCTGTTCTTTTTACGTCTGCCGGTGCACTTCTATAACGTAAGATAATGCCCATTTTTGTAGAATACAATTTCCTTCATGATTTCACCTCCATACCGGCAGTTTGTTTTACAGAGAATATTTCATTCTATCTACAGGACATAAAGATGCAGAAGAATGGAGGTTAAAAAATACTGTAATGTTCAATATTATTACACAAAAGGAGCAATTGATATGCGTTTTTACCTACATGACAGGAACAACGTTCCTGAAAGAGAAAAGATTATTTATTACAGCAATGCGGAAGGTGATCTGATCAAAGAAGATCTTCCACAGAATTTGAAATCTGCAAAGGAAACACTATTCAGGGAAGGATCCGGAGGACATGAATTTCTTGTAACTTTTATGGGAAAAGAATATATTTCCATTGAAAACAGTTTTTCTTCCGACAATCAGGAATACCTGAATCTTGATATTGAACCACATATGTATTTTGAATACGGAGTGGATGATCCGAATGTGTCACTGGCTTACAATAAGGCCGTCAGAAATGCGTTGACACTGAAATTAACAAAAGAATTTGAAGATACGATCCTGATCATTGAAAGAAGCCTTACGGACACAGATGCAGATTATGATATCAATGTTATCTTCCTGTATCCAGCCACTGGAAGCAAAAAAGGAATATTCGATCTTACAGAAATCCTTGACTATTATCTATATGATATGAAGCTTACAAAAAGAACGGTGCAATTGGTCACAGAAAATAGTAAACAGGTTTATTGGATGTGGGTACCTAAAATTCTTAAAATGGAGGATGTTTATAATATTATAGAATTTGAAAACAAGAATCTGAAAGAATATGGTGGCTACAAAACATGTGATACCACTGGAGATACCAAAGATATTGATTTACTGATTAACCATGTTGCGAAAAAATACAAATGGATAGTAGAACCGGAAGAATATGATGTCATATTCAAATTATAAGAATCGCAAAACATTACAATTAAAAGAAGCCTCTTTCATGGGGGCTTCTTTTTTATGTGGACTGATCCGTATTCCAGATTTTGTCCAGAATTTATTTTTAAATAAGAAATCATACAGACTATATATAGGAATAATTTATAGTAGTCAAAAGAGAAGGGAAGCGGTAAAATTGTCATATAATCGAAAACGAATAAAGGCGAACAAAATGATGACTGGGAAAAATGTAATGAATTCGGGAATAGAACAGAAGATAAATCATGCAATGGAAGGCATGCAGAAAGAATTGCAGCAAAAAAGCTGGTCAAGACTTGAAAAATTTTCAAAACCAGAAAGCATAAAAATCTACGAAGAGCATCTTTTTTCTGCTTTAAATTCTATGGAAAATGAAAAATTAGAAGAATTGATTGCGGAGATGGATCAATATGTCAATTTCTTCATTATGGGATTCTTTACAAAGGATATGTTTACTGATATAGATGTAATACTTCCATGGTCTATTGGGAGATCCTATGTTTTGGAAGAATCAGAAGAATCGGCATTCTCAACGGATAAGATACCATGGTTTAATGTATTGGGCTGCAAGTATGTAGAATACCTGCATCGAACGCAGTCATATGACATTATGCTGGAACTTTACAAAACATATTATAAAAAGGAATATAAGCAGCTTCGCAGATTTAAAACTTTAGATATTAACGATCTGGAGGCATTAACGGAATATAGTTTTCAGGATTGTGAGAGTACAGGAGAATATATCTATGCAAGCATTTGTTATTCCCGTTTGATATACATCGCGAAATATGTTCTAAAGATAGAACTGAATACCAGTGTGCTGATTTCGTTAAAAATGATAAAGCATATCTATGATGGTATAGAGTGGGAAGAAATGAATTATCCGGATTGGGATGCAATTCCAGAAGGTGAATTGATTCACAAATGTTTAGAAGCAACTAATGCACTTGGTATGGGAGATTCCCTATATGATCATTTTGATGAAAAGGAAATTTCTGAAATAGAAGATGATACGGAACGTCTAAGAAAAGAATTGGAGATTGTTCTTACACAATTTGGCTTAATTATTCGTAAAATGGACTCTATTACAGATGGCCTTTTACATAAATCGGATCAATATTCTGAAAAAGCAACGGGATCACATGCCGACAGCAAACAGAAAAAAAGAGATTCCAATTCTAAAAATGCACCACAACCATCACATGATCAGGTAACAGAGCAGGAAGAAGAAATTCAGGAATTAAAGAAAAAGCTTGCAAAAACAGAACAGGATGCAGCATATCTTGGTGAGTTATATGAGGCAGAAAAAAAGAAGAATTCAGAAACAGTAGAACGGTTGGAAACAGCGGAAACGGAGCGTTTGGAACTCATCAAATTAAGAGAAGAAATGTACCGCATGACAGAAGCTGCACCAGAGTCCGTTGCTAATACCAGTATGGAAGAAAAAGAGAAGGTGTTGAGCTGCTATAAGATCGCAATCATAGGCGGACATGATAACTGGACCTACAAACTGAAAAATAAATTTAAAAATTGGAAATTTTACCGGCCGGAAGTAACAAGGACCATTGATGAAAAGTCTCTTCAAACGGCAGATTATATTTATTTCTTTACAGATATCATGTCACACGGGTCCTATTGCAGATATATTAAGTTTGTACGGGAATATGGCCTGAAATTTGGATATCTGCACATGATCAATATCGAGTCAAATATCAATCAGATATATGAGGATATTCAAAATC
>ERZ773252.2996-NODE-2996-length-13618-cov-4.750276_pt1 | contig 13618 bp, 4 predicted proteins | sample MGYA00580517_ERZ773252 | MGnify/ENA primary metagenome ERZ773252 (study PRJEB29015, sample SAMEA2737766) | human gut metagenome | biome: human gut; feature: human-associated habitat; material: faeces | place: China | collected 2012 ... | reverse complement strand
TTGGAATTGTTATAAAAGATAACGAATCACATGGTTAGTGTGGTTCGTTTTTTTGCATATTAGTCTTAAATGGAACACTTTGAACAAAAAAACGTGAAAAATTTTTCCTTCATTGAACATTATATTTATGAGTTTAATAGTGTATAATATCGTACCTGATAAGATACTTGATAAGAAAGATTATAAGCGAAAAACAATGAAGATATCAATTTTTGATATTTTTTTTGATATAAACTAAGACTTCGCAGGGTTCAGATTAGAAAGATAACGATGCAACTAAAAAATTCGACAGATTACTCAATTAGAATTGTATGTTACTTAGCAGCACAGGAACGGATGGTATCTACATCAGAATTGTCGCAGAAAATATGAACCGGAAGAAGCAATACGGATGATTTCAAATGGCGAATGTGGGGCGTTTTCCACAAAAATGACCCAGTGCTTGACGGCGGCAGTTATCCAGCCAGAGTGGTTAAAAGTGACAAAAAGTTAACCATGACAAAAGATTTGAGGCGATTTTTATGAATAAGAAATTGAGTGTTTTAAGGCGAATTACAGCAATCGTTCTGTGTGTTACATTATTATCTTCGCAAGTCGTAGTTGCGAATGATGAAGATTCAGAAAGAATGGATGTGCAGACCAATAGTGAAATTACAGATATATCGGAGCAGGATGGTTTCAGCAGTGATACATCTGAAACATCTGATATCACAGAAAGTGATATTCCTGATTCTTTTGAAGGCGAATCAGAGCCAAATACAGATATTAGTTCTGAGGTAACAGAAAAATTCGACAATTCTGAAGATCAGGGATTTACAGATGAAGAAGAAACAATTATGGATGACGAAAACACATCGGACACATTGGAAGAAGTAAATCCAGATTATGAAGATGGAAAAATATGTATCTACAATTACCAGCAACTTCTGCAAATCGGTACAGGAACACAGATGTTTTCCGGAGACAAAGATGGAAATGTTGGTGAAGGGGATAAGGTTCTTGCAGATGGTGCAGAACTTACCTATGCATCAGACGCTTCCTATTGTTTGATGAATGATATTCCAATAGATAATGAAAATGTCTGGAACTTCCCATCTGATTTTACAGGCAGCATCACTTCATCATCTGAGCACACTGACAATATGGTATATGATTCAGCGACAGATACGATTTATGTGTATAACCGCTACCAGCTGGCACTGATGCAGGAAGAAGACTCAGACAGCGAACCCGTAATGAGTGAGGATTATATTGCTGAAAAGGTTGGAATGGGACAGGTGTTCACTTTGGAAGATGGTTCGTATCTTACTTACAGCAAAACACATAATTATGTGCTTGCTTCTTCATTTACAACAGAAACACCGGAGCTTCTTGCAAACAAGGCTGGTACAGAGGAAACAATTCAGAATATCACCAGTGCATATCCTTCCGACTATGAAGGAAGAAATTATTTCGGTCAGGTAGTAAAAAAGATCGGTGATAAAAATTACATTCTGATTGGAAATGAAACACAGCTTCGGGCAATTGGAACAGATGTGGAAGTAACAGAACCAATCTGGCGAGTATATGAAACAAGAAAGAAAAATGAGGGAATACTGGGGGGAGCACTGAGCGGATATACAGACTGGAAACCGGCAGCGGATACATCAGAATACAAAACGGAACTGTATTATCCGGGTGATGCGGATATTGTAAAGTTTAATGATACATATAATTGGTCCGGAAAGGAATTGTATGCTAATAAAAACGGTGCTCATAAGCTGAATGATACAGAATATTTGGATAATCCATCTTGGGATATAGCTGGTACAAAAGCTACACAGTGTTATGTGTATGTAAGTAGTACGATTCAGGAGTCAGCCGATATGACAGTAACTGCAACAGAAAGTACTGCCAGTGATTCCGAAGCGGCATCCGTTGAAGCAGGTACAACTGTAAAAGACAGAGATTTGATTGATATGACTCCGGCAGAAAGTGAGGAAGCAGCTGAGACAGGAAGTGATGATGCAGAAGCTTTTACAAGCAGTGGGGATGAAAGCGGTTTTACTGATGATATAGATTCGGAAAGTATAACAGTTGATGAGAATAAAACTTATGTACTTACTTATGATACGTCAAAACATAGCAATACCAATATTGCAGGCTCCGGATATAAATACAGCAAGGATGCGAATTACATTATCTTTCGTGATATTGATCTTTCCAAAGAAGGGACAAATTCTAATGGGAAAGATGATAACTGGACTCCTATAAAGAACTTCCAGGGAAATATGGAAGGCCGCAAGGGAATGACAGAAGGTGCTAATGTCAAAATCAGTAACGTAAAGATTGTACAGGACACAGCAATTAATCAGAGTGCTTATTCAAATGGAAGTAGCTCGGACACGGAATATGGTGTTGGATTTTTCAGAAGTTTATCGACCCCATATGACAGTTCATTACAGATTTCATCAAAACAGGTTGTCGTAAAAAATCTTACCTTATCAGGAGTTTCTGTATCAACGACAACGAATTCTATTAAAAAAGATTTTAGTTTGCTTGGTGTAGTGTTGACCGGAGTTTTAAAAGTCCTGGGATTATCAAGTGGGTTGGAAAAGGATCCAAAATCTTTTTCAACAGGAGCTTTTGCCGGCGTTGTAAAAGGAAATGTACAGATATTAGACTGTCATGTAGAAGGATTATCAGGAGTATCTAATGCAAACAGCTGGACAGGTGGTTTTGTCGGGTACATTTCGGGTATTACAAAATATGAAGCCCTTTCAGGAGTGCTTAAAGGAGTAACTGACGCACTTAGTACTCTATTAAACTTGATTCCAGTATTAGGTCTTGGGGATCTGATTACAACGCTTTTGAATGGAGGCGTTCTAAGTGTTGGAAACCTGATTCCGATTGGTTATGTGAATCCGGTGTTCAGTAATTGCTCAGTATCCGGTAGCAATACGATATCTGGGCAGAATTATACAGGTGGATTTGCTGGTGAAACAATAGGTGCTGTAATGACTGGATGTTCAGTTAATGGTACTGAGAGTGTTAATGGTACTGATTACTCAGGAGGATTTATTGGCCGTGCTTCCAATGCAGTTGTTGCAGGTGCACTGGATCATCTGGGAATCCAAATAGCTGATTTCCCGGTCAATACAGTAATGCTTGGATGTAGCATTAATGGCAGTGCAAATGTATCTGCGACAGGAAGCTCTGGTAAGGAAAGTGGTTATGCAGGTGGATTTATAGGAGAAATGCGTAACAGTTATGCCGTGGACTGCAGTATTTCTTCTCTTGGTACAGTGTCCGGAAAAGATTATACCGGAGGATTTGCCGGCTTAGCAACCCTTGGTGCTGTTACATCTATTGATGAAAATAAAGGTCTTCTTGATCTTGTGAAAAAACTTCTTACAGGTTTGTTGAACGGTAATATTACGGATATGGATATTTTGAACTTGGTGGGACTTCGCCCTTCTGTTATAAGCGGATGTACCATTGGCGGAAGTACGATATCCTTAGATGCCAGTGGCAAATATGCCGGCGGACTTGTAGGATATGCCGGAGCTGTTCAGGTTTCTAATACTTCAGAACTTGCAGACGGTTCAAAATCAACTACAAAAGCTTTGAATCGTATGCTTGCAAAAAACAGTATTTCTTACAGTTTTAATGAGCATTCTAATAGTATTACTGCATCAGAAAGCATATCTGTTTCAGCAACAGAGAATGCCGGAGGAATCTTAGGTTATGCGAAGATGACCAGTGTCGGTGATGTCCTTGGCGGAACAGTTACAGCAGCGGATTACATGCGTTTTGAATGTAAAGACTGTTCCGTAAATGGAGGCTCTTCCGGTCTTACTGTTACTGCGTCAGATCAGGAGAATGGTCGTGCCGGAGGTACTATCGGTTATGGAACAGGTGGAGAAGTAAGGAGAACATCCGTCACAAATCTGAATTCCGTAACGGCGGGAAAGTGTGCAGGCGGTTTTGCAGGATATTTCGGAAGCGGTACTCTTGCTAATGTTGGTGGTATTAAACTTCTTGGATTACCGCTTTTGAAAATTGACAGCCTTCTTTCTGTAGGTCAAATGATTGAGACATTTACAGTTGACAGTACTGTTTCAGGTGTCACATCAGGCTATAGTGTGTCTACCAAAAATGAGAAAGGTTACAGCGGTGGCTTTATTGGAGAATGTATTAGTGGACGAGCAAGGGACACAAAGATCAGCAACCTGAAAACGGTTACTGCAGCTGCAACATCTGGAAAAGCCGGAGGCTTTGCAGGTTTTGCCAAAGCCGGAGATGCATTAAGTGCCGGAGATTCCACTACATCAAAACTGACAGGAATTGAATTAGAGAATCTGCTTGGAGTTGTCAGTGCCCTGAGACCGGAGTTCAATAATACGTCTATTGCCTATGTTTCGAATGGTTCTGATCCTCAGGTATCCGCTGATATGGCGGGCGGTTTTGTGGGTGACGGACAGGCAGTAGATATCAACTATGGAAACAACAATTCCGGATTCAAAGCAGACACAGACACCAATATTACCGGACTCTCTTATATAAAGGGAACCAGCTATGCCGGTGGTTTTGCAGGAAGGCTGATGCCTGGTGATGTGGCACAGACAGGTTCTATTAAGTTACTGGGCCTCTTAAATGTAAATCAGCTTCTCAGTGTCATGGATGTGGCTTATCCGAGAATTTCCGATTCTTCTATTGAGGGAGACAGCTTAGTTGTAACAGCATCCGGAAAAAATGATGATGTGGCGCTTGGAGATGCCGGAGGATATATCGGTAATGGAAAAGCAGTCATGGTGAAGAACTCTGATGTGACCAATGTAAAAGAAGTCACAGCACCGTATCATGCCGGTGGCTATATCGGAATCATGCGTTCCGGAAGTGCGGCGGAGGCAGGAGATGCAACAGGAGATCTTTTAAACAGTGTCCTTGGTAAAATCCTGAGTTTGAAAGAACTGGCAAGTGTCCTGCAGGCTGCTTCCAGCAAAATTACAAATTGTAAAGTTGCTGGTACCGCAGATGGTTTGACTGTTACGGCTGACAGCGGATTTGAAAACGCAGAAGGTTATGCGGGTGGCTATGTTGGAGAGATGCAGAGCGGTCATGTAGATAATTCAGCAAATGCTGTTGATTCCGGAAAAGGAACGGCAGTAGAAAATCTTCTGAAAGTAGAAGGCCTTCGTTATGCTGGAGGGTTCGGAGGTCTGGTAAAAGCCGGAGCGGTTGCTGAGATTGGAGCTGAGTCATCGATTCTTACAAAAGTGGTTGATCTGACAGGATTACTTTCCCTGGTCAATGCCTTTGTTCCGGTGATCAGTAATGCCAGTGTTAATTCTGTAGAAAAAGGGTTTACTGTTACCGTTACAGGGACTCTTGAAAAAGACAGCACCAAAGATGCGGATACCGGAAGTGCAGGAGGCTTTATCGGATGCGGAACCGGTGTGCAGATCAGTAATTCTGATGTACATAAACTGAGGCATACCCGTGTCAGTGAGCCAAAGAATCTGCAGCAGGAAGATGGTAGCAGTTATTACGGAAGCGACAGTGCATATGCGGTAAGTGGTTATCGTTATGCCGGCGGCTATATTGGGAAAGCTGCTATGGGAAGTACGGCGGCTATCGGAGGTGCAAGCGTTCTGGATCATGTACTTTCTGCTACAAATCTGTTATCAGCATTGACCGTAGTTGCATCTATCATAGACAGTTCAGATGTTTACGGAGCGATAGGCGGATTTCATGTTCTTGCAACAGATGGAGACGGTGATACCGGAAAAGCCGGTGGATATGCAGGAGAACTTCTTGGAGTTCAGATTCAGAATAGTAATTCTTATAATTTTGCACATATCATAGGGCGTGAAAGTGCCGGTGGATATGTTGGAACCATGGAGCCGGGGAGTGCGGCAGATGTGGTAGAGGGATTAAGTGCTCTTGGAGGACTGATCAAGGCAGATAATCTTCTTGGCGTTTTACAGGCATTTGTTCCTGTAATCAAAAACAGCGAAACAACCTGTGTACCTTGTGGAGGTGCTGTGAGGGCTCAGGCTGAGAGTGATGACGGCATTTACCGTGGGCTTGCCGGAGGCTATGCAGGTTACAACTACGGCGGTCAGATCTGGGGAAAGAATACGGATAACTGGAAAGGTGCTGCATATACAGGAACCGTAAGAGAATGTGCGGCCTATCGTATCCGTTCCGTATATGGAACGGAATATGCCGGAGGTTATACAGGACTGATGCGGTGTGCGAATGTTGCAGACACAGGAAGTCTGAAGGTTTTATTCGGTCTTATCAAACTAGATAATCCGCTGACGCTTCTTCAGGCAGTGTATCCGACAGAAAAGAATACAGCTGTTTATGGACCGCTTCGTGGACTGGATACGGATACCTGGAATAAGTGGGTTGGTGCTGTCGGCTCTTATGGAAGTTACGGTAATAAATTACAGGCACTTGGTGAAGTCAATGATCAGAATCAGTTAAATGAGATTATTTCCCAGTATGCATATGGATACGCTGTTACAGCAGGACGGAGCATTCTGGCAAGTAAAGCAACACAGGGAGGTTCTGCCGGAGGCTATGTAGGACGGATGGAAGGTGGTACCGTTACAAATGGAACTGCAACAGATCTTCAGTTAGCAGAGGCTTATAGAAGCAGTGGTGGTTTTGCTGGTGAGATGCTTACCGGTTCTGTGGCAAACACAGGTGATGTTTCATTGGCAGGTCTTAAGATTATCGGTGCCGACAGTCTGGCAGCATTAAAAACCTTTGTTCCGGTTGTAAAACAGTCCCATGTGAAAGGCTATCGTTCCGGAGCAAGGATTAAAGCAACCGGTATTGCAGACAAAGACCCGGCAGGATTTGCCGGAGGTTATGTGGGAAGGATGATCGGCGGCCAAATCTGGGGAGATGGAAGCAACTCCTGCAGTATCACAAATTTAAGGCGTGTAGATGGAACTTCCTATGTAGGCGGTTTTGCTGGAAAAGTAGATCCAGGTAGTGTGGCAGCTGTTGATACAGCTACAAAGCAGGGGCTTTTAAACCAGCTGCTGAATGTGCTCATGGCAAATGCCCCGGCAGAGCTGATCAAGGTTCTGAATGCCACCGTTTCCACCATCCGCTGTGCATCTGTGTCAGCCTGGGATGACTGGGGCGTGATTGTAAACGGAACCTGTCAAAGCGGCAGCAATACCGGGTACGCAAAAGCAGCTGGAGGATTCGCAGGAAGTCTCTGTGGAGCGGTCCTTGGCGAGAAGGATAAGCCGGGAAGCGGAATCCATGCGGATAAGATCCGCTCCGTAGTGGCCGGTGAATATGCCGGTGGATGCTTCGGTATTGCGGATGTTTCCGGTGCCGCAAATATCAGTGCAGGCAATGAAACCTCGGTATTACAGTATCTTTTAAAGCTTGGAAGAACCGATGTGCTGGATGCGTTTAGAAGCTATATATATTACGGAAATGTCACAGGCAGTCTCGATGCAGGGCTTGGCGTCAGTGCTAACACAGCAACAGATGCAGGACAGAATAATCAGGTTACATACAGCGGAACAGCTGGCGGATTTGGTGGTTCCCTGTTAAATGGATCTGTCAAAAACAGCAGCGTAACAGGATTAAATTATGTAACAGGTCTGAACAGCGTCGGCGGTTTTATTGGTTACTCCGGAAAAAGCGGCGTTGTGAAACTGGAGAAGCTGGATGTGCTGGGAGATAAATTTGGACAGCTTCTGGGCGGTGCCCTCGGTGTCCTGGATATTTTTGGTTCCCACATAGATGACAGCAGTGTGACAGGAGTGCCTGGTGGTTATACGGTTCAGAGTAAAGGTGGAGAGGAACAGATTGCAGGAGGATTTATCGGCTATGCAAATCTTACCAGAATGTCAGGATGCAATGCCGGAGGTGCTAAAAATCAGGAAAATAGCCTGAAACAGGTAGCATCAGACGGAACAGCAGGAGGCTTCGCAGGAAGAACAAGCTTTGCCTATCTTGCAGATGTAAAACTGGATTCCACAGTAGTCGACGCTTTGCTCGTAGTCCTGAATAACCTTGTAAAGGCGTTGTATCTGGATAAGATTCAGGATTCCAATCTTTTGCATATTAATCTTGGAATTGTGAAGGTTGATGCACTGTACGATGGAAATCTCATCCATGTGAATCTGCTTGGACTGGATATTTCCGTTGGGCTGTCTAAAAAGTCTGATGATAACAATCAGCAGACAGATTTTGCAATCATTAAGATCGGAGATTCCTCTATTAAGCTTCCATGTGACAAAAACGGAATCATAACGAAAGATAATGATGTAAAGTCCAACATCAGTGTCAACCTGATTAAGGCAAACAGGACAAAAATTACAGACAGCAATGTATATGGAATCAGTACGGGATACGATGTTTATGCCGGCGGTGCCGGAAATGATGCAGACGGTACTGCAACAGATGGACGAAGCGGAGGCTTTGTAGGATACAACGACGAAGGACTACTGAAAAATAACAACATGTATTACTGCGATGTGGTCCGTGGAACATCTAAACTGGTGGGACCATTCAGCGGAAAAAGTGATCTGGAATCTGTATATGAATTTAATACGAAAGCAGGCGTAGAAGGTGAGAATAACAATTATCGTATTTACCGAAAACCGGCGATTAGTTTTGATGAGATCAAAAAGAATTCGAAACTTCTGACAGATACGTTCAGTCAGGAAAATGGATGGAGTATCTTTTCCATAAAACATGTGGTACAGGTAGATGAATATAACACCTTGCAGAATGCAGTCATGGCAGCAAAGGGCTCTTCTGAAACAGCAGATCTGAATGCGTATGTATCAGATGCCAAAGCGGTTCTGATGTCAGATACCAAAACAACAGTAAATACAGGGGATAGCACGTCACCGGAACCATCTGATACACAGGATCCATGTGATAAATTTGTAAATCTGACCATTAATAAGGTATGGAAAGATTTCCGGAATATGGATGGTAGCAGACCTGATTCTATTACAGTCACGATTTCCAGAAGCTGGACGGATGCAGATGGAACGGAACATACAGAAGTTGTGCCGGGATATGAAAACCATGTGATAAAAGGCGATAGATCAAAATCCACATGGCAGGAGATTATTAAGTCAGAAAAACCGGATAAGCTGCTCTCGGCCTATAAAAAAGATACTGACGGAACTTTACATTATTACACATATTCCGTTACGGAAACGAAAATAAAAGGATATACAACTACAATCGAAACTTCTAAAGATGGATTTACCTTCACGATTATCAACCGGCATTTTGCATTGCTTCCGGATACCGGCGGCGAGGGCATTATGATGTTTATCATAGCAGGTGGCCTGTTGTTAGCGTTCCTGCTTTATACCGGACGTAGAAGGAAAAGGAAACAGACGATGTAGGAAAGGAGGAGCAGGGTCATGAGAGAGGTATGGCTGCGTGGGGAACTTCCACCGTAAAGGCTGAAAGAATCTCAAGCGAACCAATAAAAAATCAAAAGAAAGTGAGAAGAGGAACATGAAGAAATTAGTATCAAGATTTATGGCAGTTCTGATGGCAATGACCATGATACTGTCCATGAGCATGACTGCATTTGCAGCAGAAGCTCCAAAAGGCACTCTGACAGTCAACAATACAGTAGCAGGAAAAACTCTGGATCTGTATCAGATTTTTACAGCAACAAAAAACGGCGATAATGTAGCATATACACTGAACAGTGCATATGAGGGATTCTTCCAGAACAAAATTACGGGGGCTTCTAAATTAACAGGGGAAGCATTAAGTGAAAAAGCATATGCATATGTTAAAGAGCAGGTTGGCGATGATGGAAGTAAAGGTGCAACGTTTGCAAAAGATATCCTGGGATGGATTCTTAGTGCATCAGGTGAAACCAAAACAGCTGTAGAATCTACTCATAGTACTGCAGATACAGCAGACACAAAGACAGTAATTGACAATCTGGTATATGGATACTATGTAGTGTATCCATTAGGTGCAACAGATACATCTACAGCACCTGGAAATGAGACAGTAAAATCCGTAACATCTTTAGTCAATGTTACAGACACTACAGTTACAATTAACATGAAGAGCAATTACCCGACAGTAGTAAAAAAAGTAAATGACAAAAATGCAGATGATGTCAACATTGGTGATACCGTGACTTACACACTGACATCTAAAGTACCGGATATGACAGGCTATACTTCTTATGTATTTAACTTCAAGGATACATTAGCGAAAGGTCTTACATTTGGAAGCATCACATCTGTGAAAATTGGTGACGTTACTATTAATGCTGATACAGATGGAACTAAGGCAGAGAATACATATACATTAACTACAAAAAATAATGAAGATGGAACAACAGAAATTAAGATTGAGATGAACAAATTCCTTGCTTCTAATGCAAACAAAGCAGGACAGGAAATTAAAGTAACTTATACAGCAACCTTAAATAAAGATGCAGTAACTGGTTTTGATCCTAACACCAACAAGGCTACTGTTGAATACAGCAATAAGCCGGGAACAAATGAAAAAGGTGAATCCGAACCAAGCATCGTAGATGTACATACTTTTGATTTCACAATTTTCAAATATTATTTAAAAGATGAGACTCAGACTGCACTTGCAAATGCAGAATTTGAGCTTTATAAGGCAAATACAGCAGGTAATGCAGCAGATACAGATGCAAAGATTAATATTGTAGACGAAGGAAAAGGTGTATACCGTCAGGCAACAGCTGATGAAGCTAAAGTAACAGGCTTTACTTCTGCAAAAATTGTATCCGATGATGATGGTAAAGTTCTTGTAAAAGGTCTTGAAGCTGGAACTTACTACTTAAGAGAGACAAAAGCTCCAGAAGGATACAATAAACTTCTCAGCGACATCAAGGTTGAGATCAAACCAGTATATGATAAAACAACTGGCAAACTGACAAGCTATTCAGTTGATTACACATACAATGGAAAGACTACAAATGGTGCTGCAATCACAAATAAAACTGATTCCCCAGAAGTAGCTGTAGAAAACAAGACAGGTGCACAGCTTCCATCTACTGGTAGCAAGGGTGCCCTCATGGTAACACTGGCTGGTATCGTTCTTTTCGGTGCATTAACAGCAAGCAAAGCTTTTGGCAAAAAGAAAGCAAACAACTAAGACATTCTGAAGTTTAAGAATGGACAAAAAGACAGTTCATCTTCCCGGTATTGAACCGGGAGGGTGTCTGCTTTTTCTGAAATGTCCAGTGTGGACTGGGTATTTCAGAAGAAACAGACAAAAAGGTGAAAGGTATTATGAAAAAAATAGTGAAAATACTAAGAGGAATTGGATATCTGGCGGCATTTTCTTTAATCCTGTATCCGGTAGTGAGCAATTACATCAATCAGATGAACAGCACAACGATTGCTACAGATTATGAACAGGAAGTTTCGCATTTGTCGGAAGAACAGGAAAATGCCATGATCGAGCAGGCACAGGAATACAATGAAAGCCTGATTGGAATTGGTTCCATAGCAGATCCATTTTCAGAAAGCAATGAAAACCAGACAGAAAATGATGTGTATAACAATCTTTTGAAAATTGATGATACCGGAATGATGGGATATATTGATATTCCAAAACTTGATGTTGTCCTTCCGGTTTATCATGGAACATCCGAAAAAGTACTGCAGTCAGGTGTAGGACATCTGAAAAACACCTCGCTTCCGGTAGGCGGTGAGAGCTGTCATGCGGTATTATCCGGACACCGTGGACTTGCAAATGCCAAGATATTCACCGACCTGAACAAGATGGAGGTTGGAGATGTATTTTATATTAAAGTTCTTCATCATACCTTTGCCTATCAGGTGGATCAGATTCTGACAGTATTGCCATCAGATACAGATTCTTTACAGATTGAAAAGGGCAAGGATTATGTAACACTGGTCACATGCACTCCTTATGCAGTTAACACGCACAGACTGCTTGTACGTGGCACTAGAATTCCGTATGAAGAGGCACAGAAGATAGATGAGGAAGTTGGTCTTCAGCGTACAATTCCATTCAATTTGATTCTATTGATTGGTGGAATTATTGCTTTCATCATCATATGGGTGAGCATTAAGTTACATAAACGCAGGAAGGAGAAAAAATATGAGCAGAATAAGTAAACGTAAGCGAATATATATGTGTATGGCCAGTGTGATGTGTATGCTTTTACTCCTCATTCCGTTACCTGTGTCTGCGAATGATCAGGGAAGCATATTATTAAAAGCTACTGTTGAAGATGAAGCTGCAGTATATAATCTAAGCAATACTGAATTTACGATGTATCAGGTTGGCATATATAAAAAGAATTCATGGGTTTTAGAGACTGAGTTTGCAAAGTCCGGAGTCGTATTTGACTTTGAGGATTCTTCCGCTCAGGCAGAAGCTGCAAAAAAACTGGGAAAATATGTACAGGATAACAGCATCAGAGGAATATCTGGAAAGACCAATTCAGATGGAGAAGTTATGTACAGAGATCTGGAAAAAGGAGTGTATCTTTTTGTCCAGACACAAAAAACACAAATTGGCAATCAAGTATATCGAAGTGAACCTTTTATCATAACAGTTCCGGGTAATTATGACGGTCAGATCATCTGGAATGTAACGGCAGAACCTAAATTTAAAAATGAATCGATACCACCAATTACCACGAATACGCCACCAGTTTCAGAAGAACCATCAGGTGATAATAGCAGTCATATTTCAAATGTAAAAACGGGAGATGATACGAATGTAATTATGTGGCTTTCTTTAATGGGAATATCCTTAGTCATATTTAGTATTTGTAAAAGAAAAGTCCATAAATAATATGAGAAGATCGAGAAATCCCGGTCTTTTCGTTTCGTTATATAACTGGCATAACCCAAAAACAGATACCTCCGGAGGTGCACCGTATGGTGTCACCTGGGAGGAAATAGATCTGAAACCTTGGGAGGATTTGGAAAAGAATAATTGAGTTGTCAGTGCAATCTTATTTATCTCTTGTGACAGAAATAGGTTCTCGTTTTGCTGGAAGTAAGTCTGAACTGATCTCAGGAGCATCGAGCAGTGCAGTGAAATTCTGTCTAATGATATCCAGTGTCTTCTGCTTTTTTTGCAATTCCTGTTTTTTTCGGACGGTAGTAGCTTGTTCAGATTCAAGATTTTCAATCCTCTTCAGGATTTTATTAGAGCTTGGGATTTTGGTAACACCGAGAGCCTGAAGCTCTTTTTTTAGTGAATCGTGGAGTTTGTATTCTGCCTGATGTTTGCTGCGGTATGCTTTTGGATTTTTAGCAGATTTGCAATCTTCAATTACTTTACGGCAGAGCCGGTAAGAATCACAGTGCTTTTGAATGACTTTCTGTGTGCTCAGCTCACTGTTGAGTTGTGCTATTTTCTGATCGTGGAATGACACTGGTTAAGTTCTATGCACCGAATGGTGTGATGTTCAGTGAGATCCTTCATTCCTGTTTTTGCAGTCATTATAATAAGACAGATGTGGAAGTACAGCAGGAGTTAGGAATAGGCAGGACTTCTTTTTATAAAATGAAGAAGCAGGCACTTGGGTATTTAGGATTTTATTTTTATGAGATCGTGGTACCGCAGGCAAAGGATAAAAGAT
>ERZ773252.2981-NODE-2981-length-13645-cov-5.190066_pt1 | contig 13645 bp, 16 predicted proteins | sample MGYA00580517_ERZ773252 | MGnify/ENA primary metagenome ERZ773252 (study PRJEB29015, sample SAMEA2737766) | human gut metagenome | biome: human gut; feature: human-associated habitat; material: faeces | place: China | collected 2012 ... | reverse complement strand
ACGCTATAAAAAGTCTAACTTTTGGGGGTCACATCAGACATTTTGTCGACAGGCTCATTTTGTTTTTATTGTTGAGGAAGGTAGTCGGTTGGGTTTACCAAAACTCCGTCTTTTGACATTTCAAAGTGAATATGCGGATCGGTCACATTTTCACCGGTACATTTACCTGACGTTCCGATAACTTCGCCTGATTTTATTTCTTTACCTACAGTAAGATTTTCAATATTTTCAAGTCCCATATATTTTGTTATAAATCCTGCTGCGTGAGATATTATTACATATTCGCCCATTGCGTTTTTGCCTGTTTCGTCAATGACGCCGTCAGCGGCGGCTTGTACACTGCAACCTGTGTTGGCGGCAATGTCAATGCCGTTGTGGGTACGCCAATCGGAAAGCTGTTCATTGTATTTTAATTTGTCCGAATATCCTTCAAGTGTGTTTCCGTTTACAGGCATAATAAATGCAGGTTGTTCGGATGATACGATAACTGCGGTTTGGTCAACGTCGGGATTGTTGACTGCATAGTCCTCAACAGGTACTTGTTGCTCGGACATAACAGGTATATCGGCTTGAGTGTCGGTGCTTTGAGCAGTTTCGGTATCAGATACAACTTCCGAACTATCTTCTATATTTGCTGATGACGCCTCCTGAGTTTCATCTTCTGAAACGTTCAGAGCGGAAGATGTGAATTTGTCGGTTGAATCCGAAAAAACTTCGCTGCCACTGTTATCGGCTATCTCATTGCTTAGCATACTTGATGAGTCTGAATTGTGTCTTTCGGTAAAATAACCGGCTATACCGATTGCCAATACACAGCAACAAAGTGCTATGTAAAAGCTTGGTAGCTTTCTTGTTTCCTTTTTTTGTTGTTGATTCATTTTGTGTTCCTCCATATACATTGTAGTATTTAGTATTGTTTCCTTAATTTTCTGTATTATACATTTTGCTAAATAAAAATTTTACATAAATATAGAAATTTGTTTGTAAGTGTGATAAAATAGAGGTAATAAGAATTATAAAGGAAGACATTAAATGTTTATAAATTTTTCAAATCATCCGAGTAAAAATTGGAGTAAAGAGCAGACAGAACAGGCACAACAGTATGGCAAAATATTAGATATACCGTTTCCGAATGTTCCGCCAACTTATACAAAAAGCCAAATATCGACTATGGCAAAAAAATGTGTTGGTGATATTTTAGAAAAAAATCCGAAGTGTGTTTTATGCCAGGGTGAATTTTCACTTGCATATACAGTAATTAACTTGCTGAAGGAACGTGATATAAAAGTTGTTACTGCGTGCAGTGAAAGAAATGTTACGGAAATAATTACTGATGGGAAATACAGTAAACAAGTTGTATTTGAATTTGTGGGATTCAGAGAATATTAAAAGGCAGCTGACTATAATGTCGGCTGCCTTTTGTGTTTAATTCTCAGATAAATTTGATATAAAATCTATAGAACTTTTCATATCCTTAATAAGTGAATTAACTGTAAAGTTTGTTGTGTAAAATTCACTGTAATAAGCTTTTTGATCATCTGAAAGCGTGTCATTGTCACTTGCGTGATTTATTTCGTTACGAATTGACTTGAAGAAGAAGTAATCACGCACAATTCTTTGCATATCTTTAGCACTTATGCTGTAATTATAACCTTTTTCTTTTGTTAATTCGATGAAAGTATCAAAGTTTGTGACAAAGCGGAATTTCTTTTTAGAAGTAGTTTCTTTTTTTTCAGAAGTTGTTTTGTCTGCTGTGGTATAGCCAAGTAACAAATTTATAAAATCATAAGAATTGCATTGATCCCAATTAACAATACTTTTATGTTTGCGTAAATATTCCCAAGCCGCTTTGCACTGTTTAGGCGGCTGATAAAAAATATCGCTTTGTTTATATCTTATAGTTTTGTTTTCCATACTTTTATATAGCAATTCAAAATTTTCAATTCCCTTTATAATGTTTATATTTTTCTTTTTATATTTTTGAACAATTTTATGACCTTTATCTAAGTTCTTGCGATCCGAATATTCGCAGATAAATTTATACATATCATTATATTGGTTATCTTCGGCAATAGGTTCCATAAAATCGCTGTAAAATATGTAATAAGCTAATCCGTAACCGTCTAATTTTGTTTTTGCTAAATCTTTTTTTCTTTCATCAGTAACTGAAAGTATATTTTTATTGAAAAGATAGTCAGGAATTTTTTCGGTATAAAGGGTTAAAGCTTGTTGGATAAGGTTGTTATCCAAACACCAAGTTATAATTGACAAATAGTCTATTTCTTTTCCGGAGAAGAATTTAGATTGAATAGTATCAGTCATATATAACAATATTTGTTCTGTTGATGTAGTTTGTTTTGATTGTTTGAATTCCTCTATATTATTTTTAAATGTGCGCAAAATTTCTTCAAGTTTTGTGGTTTTACCCAATATTATAGCATTTGTAAAACTTTGCATTGATTGAATGAGTGCATTTAATTCTGAATTTTCGGAGTTTTTAAAATAATTGGCGAGATTTGTTACACTTCCGAAAGAAATAAATTCGCTCATACTGTTTAAAAGGTCAAGAATTCGGAAATTCGCCGAGAAGTCTTTTATAATAGCGGGATTTTGCTGAGCATATATAACTTGTTTGACAGGGATGTTGTTAAATTCACAAAAACGACCTATCAATGTTACGGTATAGACGGTATCACGCATACCGCCGGTTATATCGATATATATTTTGTTGTCGGAAGAGTCGTCATTTATCAGTTCCATTATTTTGGTGACATCGTTTGTGCTGTCAGATGTAGAAACAGATGTTTCAATAATTTCCATATCGGAAATAGTATCTTTTAAATACTCAATCGTGGTTTTGTTGTCAAAATTCGGTAATGTTTTTTCTAAAACAGATTGAGTGCATAAAGCTATTATTTTGTCTAATTTTTCATTTTTATCAGCAAGTGATTTTTGAAGATATTTTATTCCTGCCTCATTCGTAAGAATACCGGTTATTTTCTGATTTTTTAAAGGACCGTCGTCTATTGTGTATTCTGTTACAGAATCTTTTGTAAGGTGTGAGCCCATTTGACTTATGTAAGTAATTAATATATTTGCCATTTTTAACTCCTTTCGTCACATGTATTAATGATAACAATAAAAATATCTAAAGTCAATATTAATCGACAAAAAATGTAAAAACAATGTGGAGTACATCGTTTTTTGTTTTGATACCCGTGTGGGTGAGAGTTCGTTCATGAATGAGCATTATAGAATATTAATATCGTAATAGTTTCAATACCCGTGAGGGTGAGAGGTGGTTCTGTTATTAGACTGACGTGGAATGACGTTGCAAAGTTTCAATACCCGTGAGGGTGTGAGGTGGTTCGAATATATGAATTTATGATTAAAGGTTGGGAATAGTTTCAATACCCGTGTGGGTGTGAGGTGGTTCCGAGGTAATGGTTATGTATTGTTCGGTAATGTTTGGGGGTTTCAATACCCGTGAGGGTGTGAGGTGGTTCTTATGAGTTACCAAGATTATATGAATCTTTTGTTTCAATACCCGTGTGGGTGTGAGGTGGTTCCGAGGTAATGGTTATGTATTGTTCGGTAATGTTTGGGGGTTTCAATACCCGTGTGGGTGTGAGGTGGTTCCGCCAGCTAAGACAGTGGCAGGCGTTAAACGACAGTTTCAATACCCGTGTGGGTGTGAGGTGGTTCAAGATGATGATGGTAAAGATGCTGATCTTTATCCAGTGTTTCAATACCCGTGTGGGTGTGAGGTGGTTCGATGAATTAGTAGAGGAAGAAAAAGAAAAGCAACATTTCAATACCCGTGTGGGTGTGAGATGGTTCTATGATAATAGATATAGATATTATAAAGAATATCAGTTTCAATACCCAAGAGGGTGAGAGGTGGTTCGTGGTTTTCGCGTCATGATATGACACCGGAGCAGTTTCAATACCCGATAGGGTGTGAGGTGGTTCATTAAAAATAAACAATCAAAGTTTTTTATTATTCTAATTATAATACATTATCTACAAAAATTCATACAACTGAATACAGAGCCAAAATGATTTTATACAGAACAATATAAAAATGTTGATTATTTATCGGCGAACCTATAAAAAAACGTATTATTTATTAAGCGATTTCGGACTGGTTCGCCAAACATAGTTATTTTAATTTATTATATATGAATATACAAGTATTGTCAATGAGATAATTATACAAAAAAATACAAGAATATTATTCAAAACACACAAAACGTTAAAAGGGTATTGAAAAATATTTAGTCATATAGTATAATAATGTCAAATTATGAAACAGAAAAAGTTAAAACAGTGAAAATATAGATTTGATTTTAAAGAAGGTGATTGATAAATGAGCAATGACAACAAATACAAAAATCAACTTGAAAATTGCTACAAAATAATAGGTGCATCAGATAGTTCTTCTAAAATTGTTCTGCTCAAAGGCGGAAGTTACAAGATTAAGCAATATTATTTAGAGGACAACGTTCCGCGTGATATTCGCGGAGCAAGTATGAATTTGGCATATGTAGAAGAAAAGGTTATTCCTAATTATATAGAAAAACATTTCAGTCGTGATTGCATTATGTATAACGGCGGCGGAAACATTTTCTGCATTTTACCGGAAAGTGTTGACGAAAATTTTGCTATGGAATTGGAAAATGAGGCTGAAAAGTACCTTGTAAGTGCAAATACTGCATATGTAACGCTGTGCATAACGCGTGGCGAGTTTGAAAATGACTACAAGAAAGTTATAAGAGAGCTTGAACGAAAACTTTCAAGTCGAAAAAATTGAAAATATTTAATCCGATTATTTCTGAAAGTGCTTTTGCACCGCAAGGATTTATGGATTGGAACGGTTCAACTATTAAACTTTCAAACGAAAAATGTGAACCTACAAGCTGTCAGCTTTGCAAAAGTCGTATTGCCTCTTATATATATGAAGACAAGAAAGTCTGTGCAAGTTGTATGCATAAAGCTGCCGTAGGTAAATCCTCAAGAAAGGATTATTTGGAAGAGTACAAAAAACGCGTCGGAAAAGATGCGGTTGTCTGTGACAGCTTTACCAATATAGACAGTGACCACATAGCTGTCGTATACGGTGACGGAAATAATATGGGACAAATTATCCGTAATTTTAAATTTATTACTGATATGATGAAATTCAGTGATGAAGTTAAAGAGGCGGCAACAGGTTCGGTATATGATACGATGAAATCTTTGGGGATTGACCGTTTTGAAGTTGTCGGTCTTGGCGGTGATGATATATTTGTTATTGTCAGCGGAAAGGTCGCATTGAAGTTTGCAACCGGACTTATTAAAGAATACAATAATAAGTTCAAAAAACAAAACGTAGCCGAAAATGAAAATATGTATGAATCAACAATGTCTGTCGGAGTCTGCATTGCCAAAAGCAATACTCCGCTTCGCATTATGCTTGAAGTGGCGGAAGACAAGCTTGCAGAGGCGAAAGAATTGGCTAAACTAAACAATACAAAAGGAAAAGATACAGGTACAATATCGTATGCTGTTTTAGATGACCCTACGGAAACAACCGAATCATCAGAAACTTTATATCATTTAAAATCAACTCTTTCACCGTATACCACAGAGGGTATGGATGATTTAATTGAGTACATAGAAAAACTGAAAAGAAATAAAAATGCAAAATCGGCATTGAGAAATATATATGATGCTTATACTAATTCGGACTGTTTGGAAGAGGCATATTTATTCTTTAATTATCGTAATGCAAAAGATAAAAAAATGAAGATATATGCACCGGAAATAGACGGTTGGGAAAACAAAAACGGCAAGTATTCTCGTAACGGTACAGAGGCTTTTGTATGGAGAGATATTTTGGAACTATATAATTATGTTGAGGAAAATTAGGTATGAAAAAAGTATATAATATTAGATTAAAATTAAAAACGCCTTTGCATATAAATGCCGGCAGCGGAAGTGACGGAAGACGTTTCTTTGTCAGTGACAAAATAGGAGCATACATTCCGGCAACTTTGATAAAAGGGATTTTGAGAAACAGAATGGAAATGAATATTAAAGCGATAGATCCCGATTATAAATGTGTCGGCAAAGAAAAAGCGGAATCCGAATGTAAATGTGTTATGTGCAGATTGTTTGGAAAGGCGGGATTTATGCCGTCAAGAGTTATTATAGATAATCTTCTTCCGCTCAGTGATGTGAAAAGAGAAATAAGAACTAACGTATCTATAAACAGATATACTAAAAAAGGTTTGGACGGTGCGCTTGTTTCAAGCAATGTGATTTCGGCGGCTGACAATCAGGAATTTGTCGGAAATATGACTGTTTATTATACTCCGTCTTTGATTAAGTATGAAAAAGCTTTGATTGAATCGTTTAAAATGATTGATTCGATAGGTTCATCTAAAAGTCGAGGATTGGGCTTGGTGGAAATTGAGGTGACAGAAAAATGATGAAAAAAATCGTGTTTGAACTTTGTTCCGATGTGATAAGTTGCGGAATAAATTCTGATTACAATTTCCTTAACAGTTTGGATTATATTCCCGGCTCGGTTTTAAGAGCCGGTTTTGCAAAGGATATTTATCTTGGTTGTGAAATTGAAGAACGTAACAACTGGATTGAACTTAAAGGTGATAAATGCAGTGAATGTTCGCGTAAAAAGATTTGTGAGAATTTTTCAAATATGAAGTTTTCTTTCGCATTTCCGGAGAATACAGTACCGTCACCTTTGACGACAAAAAAATGTAAGATTAAACCGAGCGAACACCCTATAAAAGATTCAATGCTGAATAACGGCATTTTGGAATGTGATGAATGTAAAAAAATCTCCGAAAGAGCAGGACGTATGGAAGATGCAAAGGGGTACATTGATATTAAAAATATGTGTTCGACTAAGGTCCTAAAAAATACGTTGACTCATACTGCAATTAATTATAACTCTCGTACTGCATTGGACGGAAGTTTATATTCTACAAATTCAATAGCAAGAGGACAAGTGTTTGAGGCATATATAGATGATTGCGATACAGAAATGATTAAAATAGGAACGGTCGTTTATGTCGGAAAATATTCTTCAAACGGTTATGGCAAGCTGATGGTTAAAGACATAATTGATGTTGAACCTCGAAACGATTTGAAGGAGAAAATAGAAGAATTTACGAAGGAATATTGTTCTGATAAAGTAGAATATAAAGATGAAAACAGATTTTATATTCCGATATTGCTTTTGTCGGACGCAAGATTAGGCATAAAGCCTAACACCGCAGTTAAGACAACGGAAGAATATAAAAATATGTGGCACAAACTTGTTTTCGATGATGAAGATTATATCAAAATTGAAAATGTTTTTGCAAATAACAGAATTTATGCGGGATATGACACAAGACAAAAATGGGGTGAATGGAAAAAAGACCCGCAAGTTGAAACGATAAAGGGGTCGAGCTTTTTAATATCTGTAGAAAAAGATAAGATTGATAATACAATTTCGTTGCTTGAAAAATTGCTTGCAAACGGAATTGGTTCAGATACTGAAAACGGCTATGGCAGAATTGATGTGTGTAATGAAATTCATATGTTAGGGGTGAATGCAGATGCAAATAGATAAGAAATGGCTTATTGCATTAGTAAATGAAGTCAAAAATGAGATAAATCCTGAAGAGGCAATTCAAGATGAAGAAAATAAAAATGATAGAAATAAAAACGGAGTAGGTACAAACCAATTCAGATCATTAGCGGCGTTATGTTCAAATGCTGAAAATTATGATGAAATAAAACTTTTGGTACAGTATAAAACTGCTAAAATAAAAAAGATCGAGTCATGGAAAATAGAAAAGAACGGTAAAAGATTTGGTGATGTTATAATTGAAAAATTAGAAAAAATCAAAAAGGAATATAAAGAAGATACTGTTGTACTTGAAGCAATACGATTGTTTTTTGGTTATTTGTATCAAAGTGCAAGAGTATGGAGAAATGAAATTTTGACATCTGCAAATAATGGTGGAGAAAATCAGAAGAAAAATTACAATAAGAATGATACGAGAAAAAATTACAAAAATAATTATAGATAATCCTAAAGAAAGGAGATATTTTGTCAATGTTATTTGATAAATTTGATAATAAGACTATTATTAACGGAGTTATTACAGCGGTAGATCCTTTGTATATAGGTTCGGCAGGGGCGGAAACACTTGATCCGACTCAGGTTGACGGTTCTGTTTTAAAGGATTCAAACGGACTTCCTGTAATTCCGGGTTCATCAATAAAAGGTGTTGTGAGAAGTAATTTTGAGGCGATTATGCGCAGTGTAGGTAAAAGGGTTTGTAATTGCTTTGATGACAAGGATGAAAACTGTATTACAAAAAATGCTTTGAGAAATATAAATGACAGTAAAGACAGTCAATTAGAAAAAGCTGAACGGGCATATGAAGAGAGCTGTGAAGTGTGTAAACTTTTCGGCGGCAGAGGTACTGCCTCAAAATTGCAATTTAAGGATTGTAATTTTATAGGCGAAAAGTGTATATATGAATATCGTGACGGTGTAGGAATTGACAGAAAAACCGGAGCCGCAAAAAGTGGAGTAAAGTACAACTTTGAAATAATTCCGAAAGGTTCAAAATTTAATTTTATTTTGATTGCCGAAAATCTTGATGAACCGCAGAAAAAATATCTTGACTATATTATAAAAACACTTGAAAGCGGTGAACTTTCGGTAGGCGGTAAAACAAGTCGTGGATTGGGACGTATTTCGCTTGAAGTGACAGAAAAAAATGAGATGAATGCTGATTCTCTTAAAGCTTTGTTGGGATTATAAGAGGTGAGTATATGTTTACAAGAATAGACAGAAAAGCGATTGCTGAATTTGATTTGTGTGCCGTAGGACCGGTAATTGTAGGCAGTGGCAGAAGTAATGAATTAGATCCGACATTGCCCGATACGACATTTCTGTCAGGCAATAACGGTGAAGAAGAAACATTTGTAATTCCGGGAAGTACAATAAAAGGTGTAATAAGACATTACATAGGAAAAAAGATAAACGATTCAGATGCTGAAGAATTTTTATTCGGAAAGTTAGGCAGAAAGGGCAGAATTGCTTTTTATGACGCCTATGCGGATATGCAAACAGTTAAAACATCGGAGAGAAATCAAACAGCAATCGATCCAATATTGCAATCAGCTAAAAACGCAAGCTTGAGAAATATTCAAGCAGTGGAAAAAGGTGCTTTTAAAGCGGGATTTTCTATTGTAAATCCTACAGATAAAGAACTTAATAATATTGCTGACGCGTTGAAAGCGGTGCAACAAGGTATTATACGTTTTGGCGGCAGTACAAGCCGTGGATTTGGGTTGATGAATATTGGAAATTTTAAACTCACTATTACCAAAGGCTTTGATGATGAACTGAATGCTATAGCAGAAAAACAATACAATTCATTTGATGAGTTCTATAAGGGGGTGTCTTGATATGAATATTGAATATGAAGATAATTCTGATTTTGCGGAATTTAATACGCCTCGAATATATTTAGAAGAAAATAAATATGTAGACAAATCTGCTGCAAAAAATAGCGGGTATATTGATTTGAAAATTTTAACTGTATCTAATTTAGCTGTTGGAAATGGAATGTTTTCAAAAGATAAAGTAGGATTATATAAAGATATAATGACAAACGGAGAATATCCTATTATTCCGGGCTCTTCATTGAAAGGTGCAGTACGACATATAGCTAATATTGTTTCGGACGGTTGTATAAAAGCAAAGAGCGGACGCAAATACATTATTGATGTGCCAAATGCAAACTTGAAATGTGATGTCAAAAATAAATGTATTATCTGTGATATGTTCGGAATGATGAAAGTAAAAAGTAAATTGACGTTTTCAGATGCGGTATCAAAGAGTGCAAAAACCAAAGTTTTTAACGTAAACTGCCAACATTCTCCCAAATTAACAGTTGCAAAATATTGTAATGTGGAAAAAGGACCAAGAAATAATGTTGGTAAACTTAAGGGATATAAGCTGTACTGTAATAAGGTAAAAAAATATGATGCGTATAAAAAAATCAGAATAAAAGCAATTCTTCCGGGAGCTGAATTTAATACAAGGATATTTTTTAATGATTTGACCGATAAAGAACTTGAACTTTTATGTTTTGCTTTAGGGTGCACTAAAACTTTTAATTTAAAACTTGGTGGGTTCAAAAACGAAGGATATGGTCAGGTTGAAATAAGCGGCAATGTGATAATGGACGGAAAATCAGTAGACGCAAAATTATATGCGGAAAATTACAAAAATAAGTATAAAGAATTTTCACGTTCAATCACTGATGTTGAAGAAATAATGTATCCGTACATTGATGGGGTGAAGAAATGAATAAGAGAGAATTACTGAATACAGCATATGGATTACATTGTTTAAAAAAAGAAGAAAAATTTTATCAATTTGCAAAGAAATATTTGTCGAGTAATGATGAAAATACTGTCCATGATTTTTTTGATATAGTAGAGAAATTTTATAAAAAGCCGAAGAAAGAGGAAACACGCAATGCTTTGGGAGTCACAGGAAAGGGAAGTGAAGATGATATATCGGCTTGGTGCAAGTTGATTTTGACAAATTCTTCATTAAAACAACTGGATAAGAATGAATTAGCATATGTTATGGGATATTGTGCACGAATAGCTAAAATCAAGGAGATAGAAAAATGATGCAAAGGATGGTTATTCGTCTTAGATCCGAAAATTTAGATGACATACATTCAGATTTGGGTGTTAAGATTCATGGATATATAATGTCGATTATTGACAGCGATTATGCGGAAAAATTACATACAGAAGCACTCAATCCTTTTTCAATTAATGTGGTTAGGGATGGCTCAGAATTAATATTAACAATCAATGCCCTAGCTGATGAGGCGATGCAGATTATAAACGCATTGAAAGCGGTTGATAAAATTATAGTAAAAGGTGCGCCGGCTCTTAAAGTGTTGGATTACAGTATTGAAAATCCTGTTGGATATAATGATTATGTGGATAATATAAAAAAATATCAATTCAATATAATAACACCGGCATTGTGCAAAAAACAGGGTACATTATATTTTGGTACAGAGATTTCACAGTATTTTAAATCTGTTGCGTTGAAATTGAATGAATTTGAGAATGAAAACATTTCAGAAGAGGACATAAAAAAAGCATTTGACTGTATGAAAATTGTTGGATATAAATTTTTTAGTAAAAGCTACAAAATTGATCCGAAAAAATTGACGGGTATGATGGGAAGTGTATCTTTTAAAATTCACGGTGACTATAGCAACTGCGAATTATTAAAGAAGTTAATTCATTATTCATGTTATTCCGGTATAGGAAGTCGTACGGCACTCGGTATGGGTGGTGCGGAACTCAATATGTTTTTGGTATAATAGAAAAAGTGAAAGTAATATTATATAGACTTTCGCTTTTTTTTCTCTATATTGATATTTTACTAAAAAATATACGATTCACAATATATTTTGTAAAAAATAGAATTGATAAATATATAAATCAAATGTATAATTATGTATGAATAAATACAAAGGGAGTTTATAGTGAAGAAACTAAAGAAAATGATAGTTGCTGTAATCACAATGGTTATGATGTCAACTTCATTTATAGGACTTGCAATTCAAGCGAGTGCAGAAAACGCAACAGAGGCGACAGCAGTACCAACGTCAGTACCGACAGCTACACTGATAACGACTGTAATACCGACGCAGGTGGCAACAACAGAACCAACAACAGAACCGACGATAGAGTCTACAACAGAACTGAAACATATCCTAATGCACATTATACATTCTATACAGACGACTTGAGAAGTTCATATGAATTTCTTATGGTGAATTATAACAGAATAATAAATTATGATATAGTTATTGAAAGTGACGGAACGGCGTCATATACATATGTAAAATCAAATTTGTATCCGAATGTAGATGCGTCTAATACTGAAGAGGCATTGAAAGCGGTAAAGACAAGTCTTGCGGATAAAGATTTCAGATATTCTTCATTCAAAAATCAAACGAAGAATAAACACGTTCAAGATGCATTCTTAAGCAATAACGGTGCTGTATCTGACTGTATGCGGTCTTTGGGTAAACAAGACAATGCACAATAGAACTTGTTGGTTCGGCAGTAAGCGGACTTAATGATTATTTGACAAATGATTACGGTGTTAATTTTGTTAAGAAAGTACATAATGAAATGTACGCATCTTTGACTGAGGATTCAAAGAAGGCATTTATGAATGAAGTATTGAGTGCGGCAATGGGAAGTGACTATTCGAAAGATACTGATTTTAAGGCATTGTACGATAATACATATTTCCCTGGATATGCTGACGGAAGTAAGAAATATATGATTATATCAGTTACTTCGCCAAGCGGAGAAGGCAGTTCGGCTGCATTTGAAGAACGTGTAAATAATGTAATGAATTATTTTGGTGATGAGTATATAATCCAATTCATTGAGATTATTTTTTTAGACATATTTCGCTACTTTCTTCGCTTTCTATAATATATTTAACGAAAATTTTTATTAAAATCAATACATTATAGCAGATTATTATAATGCATTAGAACAATATGCGGTTAATGGAAACCTAATATCATTTGCAAATTTTGCTGCTGATTTGGAAGAGAAACAGTTGGATGAGTATTTAAAGTTGATTTAATAATATCAAAAGAGTATAAGAATGACACAAGAAGAATAAAATCATTTAAAATGCAAAATGCAGATTAATATGACTTGATAAGTTCCATTGTCAGAACGCAAATGATACTGAATTTTATAAACAAATAACGTCTAATTTGGAGAGATATAAGAATGTAGAATTTGCGGTATTAGTGTCGTATTGATAGAGGTTAGTAGAAATAATCGTGTTGATTAGTGCAAAAAAATAATAAAAATTCATTGATTTTTACACGAATATTTGTTATAATATATTCAAGTATATTTAGGGAGGGCTGATTATGTATAGAAAGATTATGGGTTTCTTGAAAGCGTGGAAAGAAAACAAACATCGAAAACCTCTTATCCTACAAGGGGCGAGACAGGTTGGAAAGACTTATTCAATTCTTGAGTTTGGGCGTACTCATTATGAAAATGTGGCGTACTTTAATTTTGAAACCAACCCAAAGCTAAACGAAACTTTTGAGGAAAATATCAGTCCCGATTATCTGATACCGATTTTATCACATATCGCAGGTCAGACTATTGTAAAAGAAAAAACGCTGATAGTATTTGATGAAGTACAGCTTTGCGAAAGAGCATTGACTTCACTCAAATACTTTTGTGAGGACGCTCCGGATTATCATATCGTTGTTGCAGGCAGTTTGCTTGGGGTTGCTGTCAACAGAGCTAAATTCTCTTTTCCTGTCGGGAAGGTCGATATGAAAACACTTTATCCTATGGATATGGAAGAATTTATGTTGGCTCTTGGTGAGGATGATTTAGTGGAGCAGATAAAAAAATGTTTCAGTACCGATACACCGCTACCGTCTGCTCTGCATGATGCCGCAATGCAACTTTACCGTAAGTATCTTGTAGTTGGCGGTATGCCGGAGTGCGTGGTGCAATTTGCTGAAACAAAGGATTA
>ERZ773252.2975-NODE-2975-length-13659-cov-9.205381_pt1 | contig 13659 bp, 10 predicted proteins | sample MGYA00580517_ERZ773252 | MGnify/ENA primary metagenome ERZ773252 (study PRJEB29015, sample SAMEA2737766) | human gut metagenome | biome: human gut; feature: human-associated habitat; material: faeces | place: China | collected 2012 ... | reverse complement strand
GCTGCCGGAGCGGTGCTTAAGCCGCAAGGCGGGAATTGTGCGGTGTTGCCTTAGAATCTGTGGCGTACAGTCAAGCATTTGCCTTTCTCCCCCGGCGGGATGATGGCCCCCTCACCACGCATTTTCCATCAAATTTTGCTTTTTTCTCCCCTTACCGGCCAAAAATCTGGTATCAGGCGTTGCAATCCCTTAAAAATCATAGTAAAATAAAAAGGTATGTCTTGTAACCTTTCTTGTAATAGTTCAGGTGCCGCCTGAAAACCAGAGTGATAGAGGAGTGTTCCCCATGTGACGGAAGCAGACAACCGTAAAAAGTCACATTGCAATGGAATAAAGGAGTATTGACTTTCATGGCAACTTTGCGTGAAGAAATCGAGCGCCGCCGGACGTTTGCGATCATTTCGCACCCGGACGCCGGCAAAACCACATTGACCGAAAAGCTGCTGCTGTACGGGGGAGCCATCCAGACCGCCGGTTCCGTCAAGGGCAAGCAGAGCGCCAAACATGCCGTTTCTGACTGGATGGATATTGAAAAACAGCGCGGTATCTCTGTTACCTCCTCTGTTTTACAGTTCAACTATCAGGGCAAGTGCATCAACATCTTGGATACCCCCGGCCACCAGGACTTCTCCGAGGATACCTACCGCACCTTGATGGCGGCGGATTCCGCCGTCATGGTCATCGACGCCGCCAAGGGCGTTGAGGCCCAGACCATCAAGCTGTTCAAGGTCTGCACCCTGCGCCATATCCCCATTTTCACCTTCATCAACAAGATGGACCGCGAAGCCCGCGACCCGTTTGAACTGATGGAAAACATTGAGACGATCCTGGGCATCAAAACCTACCCGATGAACTGGCCCATCGGCTGCGGCAAAGAGTTCAAGGGTGTGTTTGACCGCGGCACCCGCAAGGTGCTGGCTTTTGAAAGCGATGGCCGCGCCAACGGCGTGAAGATGGTGGACGAGATCACCGCCGAGCTGGGCGCACCCGAAATGGACGAATTGATCGGCGCGGCCAACCACCAGAAGCTGGCTGACGACATTGAGCTGCTGGATGGCGCCGCCGAAGAGTTTGACCTGGACGCTGTGCAGCACGGCCAGCTGAGCCCCGTATTCTTTGGCTCCGCGCTGACCAACTTTGGCGTGGAACCTTTCCTGAAAGAGTTCCTGCGCCTGACCCCGCCGCCACTACCCCGTAAGGATGCCCCCACCGGCGATGTGGTGGATCCCTGCAGCGAGCAGTTCAGCGGCTTTGTGTTCAAAATCCAGGCCAACATGAACAAGAATCACCGCGACCGCATTGCGTTTTTGCGCATCTGCTCCGGCAAGTTTGAGCGCGGCATGGAAGCATTCCATGTGCAGGAGGGCAAGAACATCAAGCTTGCTACCGGCACCAGCCTGATGGCTGATGACCGCGCCATCGTGGACGAAGCCTATGCCGGCGATATCATCGGTCTGTTTGATCCGGGCATCTTCTCCATTGGTGATACGCTGTGCACCGGCAAGCAGCATGTGCAGTTTGCGGGCATCCCCACCTTTGCACCGGAACATTTTGCCCGCGTGACCCAGGTGGACACGATGAAGCGCAAGCAGTTTGTGAAAGGCATGGAGCAGATCGCACAGGAAGGCGCGATCCAGATTTTCCGCGACCTTGGCTCCGGTATGGAGGAAGTTATCGTCGGCGTGGTCGGCGTGCTGCAGCTGGAAGTGCTGGAATACCGCCTGCGCAACGAATATAACGTTGACATCCGTATGCAGACCCTGCCGTATGAGCACCTGCGCTGGATCATGAACGACCCGGACGAGCTGGACCCCAAAACACTGGACCTGACCAGCGACACCCGCTGCATCGAGGACCTGAAGGGCAACCACCTGCTGCTGTTCGGCAGCCCGTGGAGCATCAACTGGGCCGAGCAGCACAACGAACAGCTGAAGCTTTCCGAGTTCGGCAACCTGACGTTCTGATTTTGTTTTGTAATTATGAAAAAAGGCATTGCGGGCCGCGCGTCTGCAATGCCTTTTTTGCATCTTGCGGTTGCACATAGGGGCCAAAACGGGTATACTGAGAGAGTGTAATTTTGTCCTTTTGCAGAAAGGAGGCAGTCCGGATGAAGGCTGACCGCTATTTGTTTGATGGTTCCCACCCATGCGCGCTGCGCAAGCTGCCCTGCGACAGCAAGGATGACCATGTAAAGAAAGAAGATATCCTGGCCAAAACTGCCGAAAACCTGGAAAAGATGGCCGCCCTGCAGGACGCCTTTTACGCCGATGGGCGCGAGGGCCTCGTGATCATTCTGCAGGCGCTGGATGCCGCCGGGAAGGACAGCACCGTAAAGCATGTGATGGGCGGCCTGAACCCCCAGGGTGTACAGGTAACCAGCTTCAAGCAGCCCACCAGCGAGGAACTGCACCACGACTTTTTGTGGCGGGTGAACAAAGTTCTGCCGCCCCGCGGCAGCATTGCCATTTTCAACCGCAGCTATTACGAGGACGTTCTGGTGGTGCAGGTCCACGACCTGCAAAAGACCTACCAGATGGCCCCGCGCGTGCTGGAAGACAGCAAGAAGGACTTTTTTGAAAAGCGCTACCGCCAGATCCGCAGCTATGAAGAATACCTGTACGAGAACAGCTACCGCGTGGTCAAAATCTTTCTGCACGTTTCCAAGGACGAACAGAAAAAGCGCTTTTTAGAGCGCATTGACCGCCCGGAAAAGAACTGGAAGTTCTCCTGCTCCGACCTGAAAGAGCGGATGCGTTTTGACGAATATCTGGATACCTTTGATGAAGTCATCACCGCAACCGCTACCAAGCACAGCCCGTGGTATGCCATCCCGGCTGACCAGAAATGGTACACCCGCTACCTGGTCAGCGAGATTGTACTGGATGCTTTGCAGAAGAGCTGCCACGAATACCCGGTGCTTTCGGACGATGCAAAGGCCGAACTGCTGAACTGCAAGGCAGCGCTGGAACAGGAATAATGCCAAACACTGCCGGGTGGATGTTCCCCCGGCAAGCTGCAAAAGGAGGGGCGCACTTTGCCGCCGATCCGCGTATTACAAATCATGCCCGCCATGGACGCCGGCGGCATGGAAACCTTTGTCATGAATGTCTACCGTGCCGTGGACCGCAGCCAGGTACAGTTTGACTTTTTGTACCACTATGATAAGCCCTGCTTTTATGATGCTGAAATTGAAGCCCTGGGCGGGCACATTACCAAGCTGACGGTGCGGCAGGACAATAATATCCCGAAATACCTGCATGACCTGCGCGCCTTTTTTACCGCGCACCCGGAATACAAGGTCATCCACGGGCATTACAGCGGCTTTGGCATGTTTTATAATGCCGTGGCCCGCCGCTGCGGGGTGCCGGTGCGGGCAGGCCACAGCCACAACACTGCCTATGAGCACAACCTGGTGGGCCAGCTGGACCGGCTGATGAGTTCCCGCTTTGACCACGACCTGACCCACCGCTTTGCCTGCAGCCAGCGCGCTGGGGAGATGCTGTACGGCAAACACCCGTTCACCGTGCTGCCCAACGGCATTATGACCGATGTGTTCGCCCTCCACGATCCCGCCGCCCGCGCCGCCCTGCGTGCTGAGCTTGGCGTGCAGGAAGGCGAAATTCTGTTTGGCCATGTGGGCCGTTTTTGTGAGCAGAAAAACCATGCCGGGCTGCTGCGCATTTTTGCCGGGGTCAGCCGCCGCATGCCCAACGCCCGGCTGGTGCTGATCGGCACCGGCGAGCTGGTTGATTCCACCCGTGCCCTTGCCCAGGAGCTTAACCTGAGCGACCGGGTAATTTTTGCCGGAGTGCGCAAGGATATGGCCGCGCTGTACCACGCCATGGATGTATTTTTGCTGCCCAGTTTGTTTGAGGGGCTGCCCGTTGTGCTGGTGGAAGCCCAGGCCGCCGGCCTGCCCTGCTTTGTGGCCGATACGGTGGACCCCGGCGCGGCGTTTGCCGGCAACATCCACTACCTGCCCTTGCAGAATGAAGCCGCCTGGGCTGATTCCATTGCCGCGGCGGACCTGACCCGTGACCCCAACGCCCAGGCCAAAGCCATTGCCGCCGGATTTGATGTACATACCAGCGCGGGCATCCTGCAAAAATTTTACCTGGAGCAGACGCAAAAATATACAAAGGAGGTGCAGCCATGAGTGAAACCGAGCCCCAGTTCAAAGGCCCTGCCATTGCCGTGGTGGTGCCGGTACATAACGGCGCTGCGTTTTTGCAGCAGTGTCTGGCATCCCTGGCTGCGCAGACCTTTGGCGATTTCGCCTGTTTTGTGGTGGATGACGGTTCCACCGATGAAAGCGCCGAGCTTGCCGCCGCGTGGGAAAGCCGGGACGCCCGGTTTGTTGTGATCCACCAGCGCCAGAGCGGTGTTGCCGCCGCCCGCGCTGCCGGGGTGCGCGCGGGGCTGAACCTGAACGCCCGGTGGTTTGCCTTTTGTGATGCGGACGACTGCTACCACAAGCAGTTTTTGGATGCGCTGTACCACGCTGCCCAAACCACCCGCTGCCAGATTGCCTGCTGCCGGTATGACTGCTTTACCGAGGATATTCCTCCGGAAAGTCCGCCGCCCAGCCAGACCACGGTGTTTCAGCCGCCCGCCCATCTGGATGCCCTGCTGCATGACCACCGGGTGGACTTTGGGCTGTGGAACAAGCTGTACGCCCACGAGCTGATCACCGCCGAGATCATGGACAACGGCCTTGCCTACAACGAAGACCTTGTGGCCAACTGGCAGATTTTCAGCGCGGCAGACGGCTGTGCCTATGTGGATTTTGCAGGCTACCATTACCGGCAGCACGCGGCTTCGGCCAGCCACCGTGCCCTGCCGCCGGAAAGCATTGACCAGCAGCGCCAGGCTGCCGTGTTCATCCGCGAGCATGCCAGCCCGGCCATCCAGCAGAGCGCCAACGCCTTTTATTACGAAAAGCTGGTCTACCTTGCCAGCATGATTTTGCGGCGGGACGATGCCGCCGCCTACCGCGTGCAGATCAACGAGCTGGGGGTGGGCATCCGCGCCGGGCTGCAGGACCCTAACCTTGGCCGCAACCCGCGGCTGCCGCTTGCCATCCGCGCGGCGGCGTGGGCAACCATCAACTGCCCGGTGCTGTGGCGCAAAGTGTGCCGTACCATGTTAAAAGACCGGCGCTGACTCCTTTTGCACAGGATAAACACCATGCGTATTTTATTTATACTGGATAGTGTGGAAAACCCAACCTCTGCCAATGTGCTGATGGCACAGCGTTTGGCAGGGGTGCTTTGTGCTGCCGGGCACACCGTACACCTGCTGGAACTATGGGACGGCCTGCATCCCCAGCCGGAGCTGCCCGGCTGCACCGTGCACTGCCTTGCCTTTGCGGACGAGCGCCTGATGAACGCCGCGCTGGAAAACGGCCACAGTGGCGGTTCGCCCATTCCGGTGCGGCTGGCGCGGCTTTGCTGCCACCCCACGGCGGTGGCGGCGGCGTTCCGCCAGCTGGTGCTGCACGCCCCGCGCCGGGTGGTGGATACCCGCCGGGAGCTGGAAAAGCTGGATGCTGCGTTCCATTTTGATGTGATCTGCGCTGTTTGTGCGCCCTACCGCGCCGCGTTTGCGCTGGAAACCGCGCAGGTGCAGGCCAAAAAGGCCATCTGGCAGCTGGATCCCTATGCTTCCAACCGGGATTATCAGGCCCCCGGCGGCTACCCGCGGGAGCTGGAGCTGCTGAACCATCTGGCCGCTGCCTTTATCACCCGGCAGGCCGTTGGGGATTACGCCCCCGGCGCCCCGCTGGCCGCGGCGGCGGAAAAAGTTCATGTGCTGGATTTCCCCAGTCTGGTGCCCCCGGCGGCAGTGCCGAACCATGCAGCAGACAGCAAAAAGCGCTGCGTGTTCTGCGGTTCTTTGTATCCCGGCCTGCGGGAGCCGGGCTTTGCGCTGGAACTTTTCCGCGCCTTGGGCCCGGCCAGCGGCTGGACCCTGACGATGGCAGGCGGCGGCTGGCAATACTTTGCCGCGGACGCTGCCCAGACCAAGGCTGTATTGGGCGAACAGTTTGAACAGCCCGGCCCCGTGCCCGCCGAAACCGCCCGCACCATGCAGGCACAGGCCGATGTTCTTTTGAACCTTGGCAACGCGGTAGACAACCAGCTGCCCAGCAAACTGTTTGACTACTTTGCTGCGGGCAAGCCAGTTTTGCACCTCTGCGTGATCGAAAACGACCCTGCCCTGCCCTATCTGGCCCGCTATCCGCTGGCGCTGGTGCTGCACCAAGGCCAGGCTGATGCTGCGGATATTCTGCACCGCTGGCTGGGTGAAGTGTGCGGTAAACAGCTGCCCTTTGGGGAAGTGTGTGACCTCTTCCCTGAGCTGGTGCCGCAGGCGGTTGCGGCTGAATTTGTGAGGTGGCTAATGTGAAGGTACTCTGGCTTGTCAGCATCACCATCCCTGCTGCCGCGGATGCCTGCGGTTTGCAGGCAAAAGAGATCGGCGGGGGTTGGCTTTCCGGCGCGCTGGGCGGCATGACCGCCGCACCGGACGCCCCGGCCATTACCGTTGCCAGCGTGGATGCCCGCGCGGAAACTTTAACCGTTTGCAGCAAAAACGGCGTAAGTTTTGCACTGGTTCCCACCGGAAGTGTGGAAAACTTTTCTGCCCTGCTCAAAAAGATTGCCCCGGATCTTGTCCATATCTGGGGCACCGAGTACGCTGCCGCCCGCACCATACAGCAGGCGGCCCAGGCGGCGGGGATACCGGTGCTGGTGGGCATCCAGGGCGTGATGGTTGACTGTGCCCTGCACTTGAATGACGGCGTGCCAGCACGGCTGCTGCACTCCTGCGCGGCGCAGCATTTGATTGACCGCCATGTGCCGGGCGGGCTGCTGGACGTGAACCAGGCCCGTTTTGACACCCTTGCCCAGAGCGAAGCCGCCGTGCTGGCCAACGCCCGCCATGTGACCGGGCGCACCAGCTTTGACCGTTCCGCCGTTCAAAAGCTGGCCCCGCAGGCCAGTTATTACCCCTGCAACGAAACGCTGCGCCCGGAGTTTTACACCCCACCGGTGTGGCACCCCCGCACCTTTGGCGAAGCGCCGGTGCTGCTGCTCAGCCAGGGCAACTACCCGCTCAAAAACCTGCATACCGTGCTCAAAGCGCTGCCCGCCGTGCTGGCGCAATACCCCGGCGCGGTGCTGCGGGTGGCGGGCTGGCCCCCGCTGGACAAAGGGCCGCTGCTGCGCCCGGTGATTGACTGGATGTTCCCCTACCAGACCTGGTGCAAACAGCTGATCCGCCGCCTGGGGCTGGCGGACCATGTGCAGTACACCGGCCCGCTGGATGCCGCCGCCATGCGGCAGGCTTACCTGGATGCCGATCTCTTCCTGTTGCCGTCTTACAGCGAGAACAGCCCCAATAGTCTGGGCGAAGCCATGCTGCTGGGCCTGCCCTGCGTGGCCAGCGCGGCAGGCGGCATCCCGGATATGCTGCAAAGCGGCGTGCAGGGGATGCTGTACGGTGCCGCCGGGGATGATGCCGCCCTGAGCGCGGCCATTTTACAGCTGCTTGCTCTGCCGGACCACGGCACGGCGCTGGGCACCGCCGCGCAGATCCGCGCCCGGGTGACCCATGACGCGGCCAAAAACACCGCACAGATGATTGAAATCTACCGCAAAGTCCTGCAAAGGGAGGGAACACTGTGAGCCTGCCCGCCATTGGGGTGGTGATCCCCTGCTATAAGGCCGAGCACACGCTGCGCCAGACGGTTGAAAGCGTGCTGCAGGGTGCACCGGACAATTTGCAGCTGGTACTGGTGGAGGACGGCAGCCCGGACGGCACCGGCGCGTTGTGTGATGCCCTTGCCGCCCAGGACCCCCGCGTTACCGCACTGCACCAGCCCAACGGCGGGGCATCCGCCGCGCGCAACGCGGGGTTGGATACACTGTGCCGCAGCGGTGCCGAGTGGGTGCTGTTTGTGGATGCGGACGATACCCTGCTGCCGGGACTGTGGCAGGCGCTGCCCGCTGCATTTGATGCGCAGCCGGGCCTGATTTTGTACGGCATGGTGCGCGCCAGCGGCCCTGCCCCCAATCCGCTGGCCCCCGGCTGCTATGCCGGCCCCGCCGCGCTGGGGGATGCGCTGGACCCGCTGCTGTTTGAAAGCGGCTACCTCGCCGCCCCCTACCCCAAGCTGTTCCGGCTGGATGTGATCCGCCGGAACAAGCTGCGGTTTGACCCACGCTTAAAAATCAATGAAGATGTTTTGTTTAATCTTCAATATTTGCGGTTTTTGCTTTTTTTACAAAAAAACTCTGCCATTTATTGCCTTGCAGGTGTATACTATAACCAGAATGATATGCTTGCGGGCAGTCTGTCCCGCTCCCTGCGGGGGGATTTGCTGGATGCCGAGGCTGTGACCCGCCCCGTGCTGGAAGCATTCTTGACGGATGCCAAGCTGCCTGCACCAGAAATTGACCGCCTGATGCAAATAAGCCGGGTGCGTGCCGCGTTAAATCAATATGGGCTGCTGACCGGCTGCCCCGGCCGCATGCCGTTTGCCCAGCGGCGGCAGCTGTTTGCCCGCATTTTGCAGGATGCTGATGCCCGCGCGGCCCTGCGCGCCCGCCTGACTGCGGACCCCAACCGCCTGCTGGCGCTGCCCTACCGGCTGGGGGTATTTTTGCACAGCGCCTGGCTATTGGCCGCTTATACCCAGCTGAAAAACCGCTTTTTATGAGAGGAACGTTTTGCATGCCGAACCCGACCATTTCCATTGTGACAACTGTATATGACGCCAAGGATTACATCCCCCGCACGGTGCGCAGCATTCTGGCCCAGAGCTTTACGGACTTTGAGCTGCTGCTGGTGGAGGATGGCAGCCCCAACGGCTGCGGCGAGCTGTGTGATGAGCTTGCCAAAACCGACCCGCGCATCCGGGTGTTCCACAAGGAAAACGGCGGCCCGGCCTCCGCTTTGAACGTTGGGCTGGACAATGCCCGCGGGGATTACATCGGCTTTGTGGATTCGGACGACCTGGTGGATCCGGATCTCTACGAAACACTTTTGAATGCCATCCGCGAAAATGATGTGCGCATTGCCTCCTGCAATGCCGACGCGGTGGACGAACAGGAAAAGCCCGTGCCGGGGGCCGGGGTCAACATCAACATTGCCGGGCGGCACATGGCCATGGAGCTGCTGCTGGATACCTTTAAAACCGGCGGCTTTTACGGGCTGCTGTGCTGGAACAAGCTGTTTGACATCCGCCTGTTCCGCGATAAAGGCGTGCATTTTGACGAAACCATGTTCTTTGGCGATGACGCCAGCGAGCTGCACCGCGTGTATGACGGCGAGTATGTTTACTGTGTGCCGCGCGTGCTGTACCACTATCGGCGGCGCGGCGGCCAGATGACCGAGGTGCTGTTTCCGCCGCGGCGGCTGGATGATTTGAAAATGTACTGGAACTGGCTGGGCTGGTTTGCCGCGCAGCCGGACAAAACCGAATATAAAGGTTATTATGAATGGGCCGTGGCATGGTACTGGAAGGTGTTTTACCTGTTCTGGTGCCAGGCCAGCGAGGCCGGAGCCATGGCAAAGCTGAAACCGGAATTTTTGAAGCACAAAAAGCATCTGGACAGCATTTTGCCGGACATCCTGCGCTGCCCGCATGTGCCCGGTGCCGAAAAAGCGCGCGCTGTGCTGTTCTGCGCCGCACCGGGGCTGACCTACACGCTGGCACACGCCCGCGGCAAGCTGCATGGCAGCAAAACGGACTGAGGAATGAGGGGGAAAAACAAGATGGAACATATTGCAGTTAGTGTGATCGTTCCCATTTACAACGCAGAGCCCTGGCTGGAAGAGTGCGTGCAGAGCATTCTGGACCAGGATTTCCCGGCCAGCTACGGCACGATCGAAGTGCTGCTGATCGATGACGGCGCAACGGATGGCAGCGGCGCTTTGTGTGACCGCCTTGCCAAGCGGGACAACCGCATTAAAGTGGTGCACCAGGAGAACCAGGGGCTTTCCGGCGCGCGCAACACCGGCATTGATATGGCCCGCGGCCGCTATTATGCCTTTATTGACAGCGACGATGTGGTGCGCCCGGCGTACCTGAAAAAGATGTACGAAGCCTGCGAAGCGCACGACGCCTACATGGCGATCTGCGCAGTGGAGGACGTACAGGAGAACGGCAAGCCCCTGCCGGAGCCGGTGTTCACCCCGCCCACGCAGGAAGGTGTGTTCCGCGGCAAGGATCTGCTGAATGATTTTTATGCCCCCAACGGCACTTATTACACCGTTGCATGGAACAAGCTTTACCGCGCCGAGGTGTGGAAGCTGCTGCATTACCCGGAGGGCCGTCTGCACGAGGATGATTTTGTGGCGCACCGGCTGTTCTGGCGGTGCGATAAAGTGGTGTGCCTGCCGGATGTTTTGTACAATTACCGCCTGCGTTCCGGCAGCATTATGCGCACCAGCCTGAAACCCGGCGCGTTTGACGCGGTGGACGGCCTGGCTGACCGGTACCGCTTTTATGTCGAGAACGGCGCGGACCGTTCGGTGATTGATTCGGCTTATGCTGCCTGTTGGCGGCGGTATCTTTTCCTGTGCGCCAAGGTACGCCAGAACCCGGAGCCGCAGCTGGTCAAGGCCATCAGCAAGGAGCAGTTTCTGATGCAGGGACTGATCAGCTACCTGCCCAACTGCCGCCACATGAAGATGACCGAAAAGCTTTCCGCCGCCCGCTGGGCCATGATGCCCGCCGAAAGCCTTTGCCCTGCAAAGTGATTGTTTACGAGAGCTTTCCAGCCTTTTTTTGAAAAAAAGGCTTCGGCGAAAAAACTTTAATATAATAGAATATAAGAATAAAAATAGGGATTGGATAATGTCATAGCGTTTTTCCAAGGATTGTATATGGGACAAACGTCCACGGGACGATGCAAGCATCGTCCCCTACAAATAATTTTTAGGTTTGCGATAACCATTTTGCGTTTCTCCCCGGCGCGATGAGGGCATCGCGCCCTACAAATATTTTATCTGTTCCGCACATCCCCCAAAACATCTCCAATTCCTAATTTCTCATTCCTAATTTCCAATTAACCTCCTAACTCCTAACTATTCCTCCGTCCACACCAAACTTTCAAACCAACGAAAAAAGGGGTTGTCCATTTTGCCGCTGCGCTCGCCGAATACACCGCGCAAACCGCGCATTTTGCTGGTTCCGCCGCCGGAGCTGCCGGTTCCTGCTGTGCAGGGCGGCGCGGTGGAAACCCTTGTCACCCACCTGATCCGTGAAAATGAACGGGCAGGCAAGCTGGACCTGCTGTGCGCCAGCATCCCGGACCCGGAAGCCGCCGCCCAGGCACAAGGGCTGCAGCACACCAAAATGCTGTACGTTGCCAAGCCCCGCGGCGTGCGCCGGTATTACCCCATGGTGTTTCTGGAGCGCTGCTTTGGCGTTGCCGCCCCGTATGACCCGTGGTATCAAAAGGTTCAGCTTTCCCTTGCACTGGAGCTGCCCACGCCGGACCTGATTGTGGCGGAGGGTGGCACACTGACCCAGTGCAGCGCCATCAGCAAAATGTTCGGCAAGCGGCGTTGCCTGGCCCACCTGCACGGCCAGACCAGCTGCAGCCATGAGATGGACGCCATTTACGGCGGTATTCTGGCCCTGAGCGAGTTTATCCGCGATGATTACCTCAAAACCAGCGAGCTGGACCGCAAGCATGCCTACATCCTGCACAACTGCATTGATACCGCCCGCTTTGTGCCCGGCCCGGCGGATGCTGCGCTGCGGGCTTCCCTCGGCTTTGCGCCGGAAGATTTTGTTGTACTGTTCTGCGGCCGCCTGGAGCCGGATAAGGGCATCCACAAGCTGTTGGAAGCGATGGAGAATATCCATGACCCGCGCATCAAGCTGTTGATTGTGGGCAGCCCGTTTTTTGGCCGTACCCAGCAAAGCCCGTTTTTGCGCAAGTTGGAACAGCAGGCCGAGACCCTTGGCGACCGGGTGCGCTTTACTGGCTATGTGCCCAATGATTCGATGCCGGAATATTACCGCCTGGCGGACCTTGTCTGCGTGCCCACCTTGGTGGAGGAAGCCGCCGGGCTTGTGGCGGTGGAAGCCATGGGCTGCGGCCGACCGGTGCTTGCCACCCGCAGCGGCGGTATGCCGGAATATCTGGACGGTAGCCAGGCCGTGCTGGTGGACCGTGACGGCAATGTAGCCGGGCAGCTGAGCTTTGCCATCCGCATGCTGTACGAACACCCGGATCTGCGCGCCCAGATGAGCACCGCCGGTGCAAAGACGGCACAGCGCTATTCTTCTGCACGCTTTTATGATGATTTTGTACGCATTGTGTACGATTTTGGAGGTCACCTATGGAACAGCCCGTCATCTGTGTGATCGTTCCGGTATACAAGGCGGAAGCCACCCTGCCCCGCTGCATCGAAAGTGTGCTGACCCAGCAGTTGCCGGGCGGGCTGCGGCTGATCTTGGTGGACGATCAAAGTCCAGACCGCAGCGGCGAAATTTGTGACGCTTACGCAGCAAAGGATTCCCGTGTGATGGTACTGCACCGCAGGGAACGCGGGGTTTCCGGCGCGCGCAATGCCGGGCTACGGGCCGCCACCGGCGAGTATATTGTATTTTTGGACAGTGACGATGCCCTGCGCCCCGGCGCTTTGGCCGCCGCCCTTGCGGCACAGGCCGCTGCCCCCAACGCTTTTGTGCTCTGGCACTACACCATGCAGCCGGACGATACCACCCCTGTAACCACAGTAGCCCACCCGGCCCAACAGAGCGACCTGGCCCGCCTGCACCTGGACTGCCTGATCGCCATGCCGTGGAACAAGCTTTACCGACGCACATACGCCCGGCAGCTTGCCTTTGACCAGGCTTATACCCTTGGCGAAGATTTGCAGTTTGTGCTGGATTATCTGGCTCTGCTGGGGCGCTGCCAGCCGGATTTCAGCTACCTTGTGCTGGAAAGCGCCCTGACCTTTTACGATTGCAGCCGCACCGACACCCTTTCCACCAAGTACCACGCCAATTACTGCGAAATTTGGCCCAAGCATTTTGCCAAGCTGAACGCCGCCTGCACCGTTGCTGCCTGCCCGCCGCAGGATATGCTGCCGCTGCACCGCGCGGAATTGCAGGTTTTGGCGGAGGGTGCCGCGGACATTTTGCGGCGGGACCCCAACGCCATGCCCGCACGCCGCGCCAAAGCCCGCACCGCGCTGCAAAGCCCATGGCTGAAAAGCCTGCTGGATGCAATGCGCCATGAGCACTGTTACAGCCCCTATTACCTGCCCTGCCGCTGGAACAGCTTGCGTCTGCTATGGATGTTGTCCGAAGCTGCGCGCACGCAGAGCCCCCTGTTCGGCAAGCTGGACTGGGCTGGGTATTATTTGCTGCTGGGCCGCATGAAGCGCGGCTGAACCGCAGTCTGCTTTATCTCTGGTATTACAGTACATTTCCCCCAGGCAGCGCCGCTGGCTTGCCTGGGGTTTTGTTTTTGCATCGTCAGGTTTTTGGGGTTGTAGATTGTATTCACCTGTTTAACATGGTATAATGGGACAGAATTATCTCTTTGTACTATTTTTAACACATTTGGGAGAATTATTTAAGGCAACACCGCACAATTCCCGCCTGACGGCTTAAGCACCGCTCCGGCGGCT
>ERZ773252.2952-NODE-2952-length-13742-cov-3.397238_pt1 | contig 13742 bp, 9 predicted proteins | sample MGYA00580517_ERZ773252 | MGnify/ENA primary metagenome ERZ773252 (study PRJEB29015, sample SAMEA2737766) | human gut metagenome | biome: human gut; feature: human-associated habitat; material: faeces | place: China | collected 2012 ... | reverse complement strand
TGTTTGTCCGCCACAAAAACAAGGCACTGACCAGAGAACAGCTTTTAAAGGCTCTCTGGGGCGTGGACTTTGAGGGAGAGACCAGAACGGTGGACGCCCATGTGGGCAGGATCCGGAAAAAACTTGGTTTTCAGGACGTGATCCGGACCATTCCCCGGATCGGGTACCGGCTGGAGGTGGATGAGTGAAGCTTTTTAAAAAGTTGTTTCTGCAGATTTTTCTGGCGTTTCTGGTCTTGTCCCAGGCAGTGTTTTTTTACCTGCTCTATGAGTCAAGGCGGCAGGCGGTGGAGAGTATCCAGCACTATGAAAAGCTCAGTTTTCAAGGAAAAACAGGAGAACTGGACCAGAAACTCAGAGGCATGTATGAAACGGAGGAACAGGAAATACAGGACCGGATCGTGGCCAGCGCTTTCCGCCAGTATGTGGGAAGCCAGGGAATCCTTTACCGGGGGACGAAGGAGCTTTTTAACATCAGTGCCTACGAGTATGAGGTGGAAGATGTTTTTAAGCGGACGGGTGACAGGGAGAACGGGCTTCTCTTAAAGAACGGAGATCGAAGGCTTTTACTCTTTTGGGATATGCTGACCTTTGGAAAAAATTACCGCGTTCTTTACTATAAGGATATAACGGAGATCTATCAGCGCTTTGATAAGCTTTTTCTGGAAGGGCTTCTTTTTACCGTAGGAGCCCTGCTTTTTATCGGAGTTTTTCTTTTTCATGGAATATACCGGACGATCCGGCCATTGGTAGACCTGAAAAAGACGGCAGCTTTGCTGGCAGACGGGAACTATGGGATCCGTCTGCCCGTCCGGGGAAAGGATGAGATCGCAGAACTGACGGAGAGTTTTAACCAGATGGCAGAGAAGATCGAGGAGCATGTGGAAAAGCTTTCAACGGTCAATGAGACGCAGAGACAGCTTTTGGGAAGTCTGGCCCACGAGCTGAAAACGCCGATGACTTCCATCATCGGCTATTCGGATACGCTTCTGCATGTGAGGATCAACGAAGAACAGCAGAAAAAGGCACTGACGCACATCAACAATGAGTGTCGCCGTCTGGAGCGACTTTCCGGGAAGATGATGAATCTGCTGGAGCTTTACAACAACGAGACGATCCATATGGAGAAGCATCCGGTCAGCCAGCTGATCGGAAAAGTGGCGGAGCTTGAGAAGTATCATCTGAAAGAACAGGGGATCACACTGGAAACCAGGAGCGATGACACCGTTCTGCTCATGGACATGGATCTGATGGAGAGTCTTCTGGTGAATCTGATCGATAATGCCATGAAAGCTTCCAAAGAAGGTGATACCATTTATGTTGAAGCGGCCGGAACATGCATTCTGGTGGAAGACCACGGAAGAGGAATCCCGGCAGAAGAGATTCCGAAGATCACGGAGGCTTTTTATATGGTTGACAAATCCAGAAGCAAAAAAGCAGGCGGGATCGGGCTGGGGCTTGCACTTTGCACACAGATCGTGAATCTTCATGGTGCAAAGATGGAGATCAAAAGCAAACCGGGCGTCGGTACGCAGATCCGGGTGATCTTTTCGGAAGAACAGTAAGGAGAAAAAATGAAAAGGGCAAAAAAACGAATCTTACGAAGGATCGTATGGATCGGAATGATCCTGATGGCTGCAGGATTTCTGACCGGTTGTATGGAAACATCGGAAGATGACTGTATTGTAAAGGAAAAAGAGACAGAGACCGGAGACAGTATCCGTTCTTATTCTTCCGGCACAGAGGCAGTGGAAAATGTCAGCGTAGCAGAACAGGTACAGGCAGCGAGTCCCTGTATGCTGAGTGTGGAAGAAGGTAAGATTCATGTGGATCTTCAGGCGAGTGTTTATCTCCCGCAGGGAAACAGCATGAAGATCTACAAGGCAAAGACACGCTATTTCACGCAGGAAGATATGAATGGCTGGATCCATATCCTGACGCAGGGACAGCCGCTGAAAAACGACAAGGGAGATACAATTCCCTGGCGGGCACAGCAGGAACTTAGCGGAATGGTGAATATGACAGATCCGTATGCTTCCTGGGCGGCGGCAGGCAAGAAAGTGTATCAGTTTGAAATGCAGAATCTGCTGGAAGACGGCTACAAAGAATCCGGTGTTTCACTCAGAAGGGAAGAATGTGAATATGTACCGTGGAGCAGGGATGACAGCTGGCAAATTCTGCATACAAAGGTTGGAAGAAAACGGATGAGAAAAGAAGCAGATGCTCTGCTTCAGACTCTGGGACTTGCAGAAGAGTTTCATTTTATGCAGTCACGGGCGGTTTACTGTACGGAAGATTCTGTGAATGAAAATACCGGGGAAGAAACGGAAACAGGCGATAGCGGAACCTCGGAGCAGAAAATGGGCTGGAGGTTTTACTATACAAGGCAGGTGGACGAAGCACGGATCAACCAGAGCACAGACCACAGCCTGTCAGGGGATATCCTGTTCGGACTGGGCGGCAATCTGGATATGGCTTCCACGGAAAACGAGGGAGAGGGATACGACGGAACAGGATCAGGGACGGAAAACTGGAAACCGAGCCGGGAAGCCGAAAGCTTTTATATTACCTTTGATGATGAAGGTCTTGCAGAAGTGACCTGGATCAACCCATGTATCGTAGAAGAAAATGAGGGCGGAGGAGTTTTTCTGCTTCCGTTTTCAGATATTCTGCAGGTCTTTCAGAAATCGATCACCAAACAGTATATTCTCGAGATGCTCTCCGGCAACGGTCTGGAGGTTTCCGCGACCATTCAGACGATCCGGCTTGGATACCGCAGGATTGAAACCGAAGACAAAGACGGAAAAAAGAAAAAAGAGCAGATCATCCCGGTCTGGGATTTTATCGGTACTTACAGCAGTCCGCAGACGGAACAGCTGCTGGCAGATGCGGATGATCTCTGGGTGCAGTGTTACCTGAGACAGGAACGGACAGACAGTCTGCTTACGATCAATGCAAACGACGGAACCATCGTAGACTGGGGAAATGAATTATAATTACGGTTCAGATTGCCTTGAGGGGAAAACTCTGTTATACTCTTACTATGATGCTAGGATTGTGGGAGTGCGACGCACGGAACAATCCGCAGGCATCATAGTTGGGGACTTTTGACACCAACATCCTTACTATCTAGGAAGTGAAAGAAGGAGAAATCGTATGCAAAAATATGGAGAAATCAAAGATCTTGTAAATGCTGTTCTGGAAAGTTATGATAAATATCCGGTCATTCAAAACATCGACTGCCGCAGCCGGATCAACAGTGAGAGTGTCAACGACCTTCTGGAAATGATTCGCAAGATCCTTTTTCCGGGCTATTTTGAGATAAAAAATCTTCGAAAAGATTCGATCGAATATCATGTCGGAGAACTTCTGGAAAACATAGAGTATAACCTGACCAAGCAGGTCATGATGGCACTGCCGCACAGCAGCAAGTACCGTGAGGCGGATAAAGAGACCTTGATGGAAAGTGCAAGAGAGATCACGCACCGTTTTCTGGAGAAGATCCCGAAGCTGCGTGATGTGCTGGCGACCGATGTCCAGGCAGGATACGAGGGCGATCCGGCTGCGTTTAACACCGATGAAGTCATTTTTTCTTATCCGGGTATGTATGCGATCACGGTCAACCGTATTGCACATGAACTCTATCTGCTCGGTGTGCCGCTGATCCCGCGTATGATGACCGAACATGCACACAGCCTGACCGGGATCGACATCCATCCGGGAGCATCGATCGGAGAATATTTTTTTATTGACCACGGTACCGGCGTCGTGGTCGGTGAGACCACAGTGATCGGAAAGTATGTCAAGATTTATCAGGGTGTGACACTTGGTGCACTTTCCACCAGAGGAGGACAGAGCCTTCGCGGTGTGAAACGTCATCCGACCCTGGAAGACAACGTAACCGTATATTCCGGAGCATCGATCCTTGGCGGAGAGACCGTGATCGGCACCGGAGCGGTGATCGGAAGTAATGCATTTATCACATCTTCCGTACCGGCTCAGACGAGAGTCAGCATCAAAAATCCGGAACTGCAGTTTAAAGACCGCTCCAGAAAGGCATCTGAGCTCGGTCAGGAAGGATTCTTCAACCGCAAAGAAGAGGACTAAAGAAAAGGAGTAGTATCGTGAAGTTTTTTCATATAGCAGATACACACCTGGGAGCGATCCCGGATGCCGGTTTTGCGTGGAGTGAAGAACGCAGAAGTGAGATCTGGGAGAGCTTTCGCAGTGTTGTGGCAAAGGCAGATCGAGAGGAAGTGGATCTGCTGCTGATCGCAGGAGATCTGTTTCACAGACAGCCACTGATGCGCGAGCTCAAAGAAGTCAACTATCTGTTTTCCACACTGAAAAAAACAAAAGTCGTGTTTATCATAGGAAACCATGATTACCTGAAAGTAGACTCGTACTATCTGGATTTTCCGTGGAGTGAGAATGTGACCTGCCTCCGGGGCAAGGAATGTGAAAGTGTCGTGTTTGAGGATCTGGATACGGAAGTGTATGGATTAAGTTACCATACAAGGGAGATCAAAGAGCCGAAATATAATGATCTGCAGCCGGAGAAAAAGGCCGGTTTTTCCATTCTGCTCGGGCACGGCGGAGATGCAAAGCATATTCCGATCGACCGCAAAAAGCTGCTTCTGTCGGGCTTTGACTATATTGCACTTGGACATATCCACAGACCGGAGATGATAGAGCCGGACCGTATGGCGTATGCCGGGGCGTTAGAGCCGATCGACCAGAATGATATCGGTCCTCATGGCTTTATTGAAGGGGAATATAACGAAGGCAAGCTGAGTATTTCGTTTGTGCCGTGGGCGTGCAGAGAGTATATCCCACTTGAGCTGGATACGAAAGAATGTCCGACCAACCTGGCATTTCAGGAGACAGTGCGGATGCGGATGGCAGCAAAGGGAATGCAGCATATTTATAAAGTGCTTCTGCAGGGATATCGTGATCCGGATATTGTATACGATCTGGATGCCTGCAGGAAGCTTGGAAATATCGTAAGCGTACAGGATGAGAGCGTTCCGGACTATGATTTTGAACGGCTTATGCGTGTCCATGCGGGCGATATTGCCGGAAGATACATCCAGACTCTGTATCATAAAGACATGAGTGATACAGAGAGAAAGGCATTGTATTACGGAATACATGCACTGCTGGAGATGAGAGGATAAAAGTACATGCGGATACTGGAATTAGAAATCATTAATTTTGGAAAATTCAACCACGAGACAGTCACATTTCATGATGGAATGAATCTGATCTATGGCGAGAATGAAATGGGAAAAACAACGCTTCATTCATTTATCCGCGGTATGTTTTTCGGGATTGAAAAGCAGAGAGGGCGGGCAGCCAGAAAAGATGAATACAGCATCAGGGAACCGTGGTTTCATGCAGGACAGTTTGCAGGTATCATGCGATTTGAGAGCGGCGGCAAAATCTTTCGTCTGGAGCGGAATTTTTACCGCAAGGAAAAGAGCGTCAGCCTGGTATGCGAGACAAACGGTGAAGTACTGTCCGTAGAAAAGGGCGATCTTCAGGTTCTGATGGAAGGCATGAATGAGGATGCTTTTCGCAATACCGTGTTTTTTAATCAGCAGTCGGCAGCGACGGACGAAGGTCTGGCAAGAGAACTGCGAAATTACATGACCAATCTGCAGAATTCCGGAGACGGTGAGATGAACGTCAGTGCGGCGATCAAGAGCCTGGAAAGCCAGAGACGGCATCTGGAATCCGAACAGAAGCGTCTGGATGCAGAACAGGCAGAAGAGCTGGAAAGCCAGCAGATGCGTCTGGAGTACGTGCGTCAGGAACTGCTGGAGCTGTCCGAAGAACAGAAACACTGTGAAGTCCAGATGGCACGCATCGCAAAAGAGCGGATCGCACTTCAGGCGAGACTGACAGAAAAAAAGAGAAGCCTGGAGAAAATGAAGCGGGAACTGGATATTCCGCTGGAAGAGAATGCCGGTAAAGATGAGATGGAGTCCTGGAAAATGCGAATGGAAGCAGGACAGGACAAACGCAGGATGCTGTGGCGTAACCAGGAGCTCTGGCTTTTAGGAGGCGGTGTGCTGGCACTGCTGGTTTGCATTCTTGTGCCGCATATCTGGATCAGTGCCCTTGTGCTTGCCGGATGGCTTGGGATTTCTGCCATTTTTGTATGGAAGATCTACCGCCGCCATCAGGAGGAGCAGGAGCGGCAGGAGCGTATCCAGAAACGGATGCAGGAGCGTATGAAAAAAGAGATCCAGGCCGAGCGGGAGCGTTCCGCAAAGCGTGAGAAGCTTCTGGAAGAAAAATACCATGAAGAAGATGAACTGGCTCAGCGTGAAAAAGAGCTGAACCTGGAATTTGAAAAGCAGATGTGGAATCAGGAACGCATCAGTGCGGAGAGCAAAGAAAAACAGGTTATTTTAAACAATCTGGAAGAGAGCCTCCAGGAATTGCAGGAAGAGAATGAGCAGAGCGGAAGTATCCAGGAAGAACTCGATGCGGTACGTCTGGCGATCATGACGATGAACCAGATCTCTGAGGATATTTACAAAGAATCTGCCGCACATCTGAATCAGAAAATCTCCGATATTTTAAGCCAGATCACAGAAGGACGTTATACCAGTGTATTTCTCGATGCAAACATGGAAGTACGTATCAATACGCCGAAAAAGCTGCTCTCCCTGGAACAGGTGAGCCGCGGCACGATGGAGCAGATCTACTTTGCACTGCGTATGGCGGTCGGTGAGATGTTCTGCCAGGATGAGACCATGCCGATCATACTGGACGATGCGTTTGTGATGTATGATGATAAGAGACTGAAACAGACACTGAAATGGCTCTATCACAGCAAAAGACAGGTGATATTGTTTACCTGCCATGGAAGAGAGCAGAGGATTTTGGATGAGATAAAGCAGGAGAACTAAATTTTTGAATGTGCAAACGAACGAATTCCCCGAAGGCACGCACGGATATTTTTGTAAGTGTATGGAATGTATAAAAATGAGAGTATAGAAGTCTATAGAGTGCCGGACGAAAAAGGCAGAACCCGTGACACGCATCGTTTCCTGTTCGATTTGTGCCGTCTATGATCCGCCGTTCGCTGGAACTCGCAGCTACGCTGCTCAGACACCGCTCGGCGGCGGAAACTAGACATAATTTTTATACAAACTGATCTAAAACGATATCATAGATAATGACCTGATGATTTGTGTTGTAATAACATAGATTATCAGGTTATTTTATATCAGATGTGCACAGAAGAATATGTCATGCGATGTATGATGTGCACCTTGCAGCAAGAAAGCCAGAAGCATTCTTGAACAAATATACAATAGCATTGTCCGACTTATTGTTGCAATTTTATAAAAATATTGGAAGTTGTTAGAAAAGTGTAAAATAAGAAGTTGCTTTCATTTATGGAGAAAAAGTAGTGCCCACACCTTGGTAGTATGAATCCTGTTTGCTCATGTGCAAATAAAATGCGTGATATTTGAGGTACATGTGGTATGTAAATAAGAACAGCCATAATGATTCGAAAACAAATCGTACTGACGATAGCAAGGCTTCCGTCGTGAGGTTTGCGATGTTTCCGCCCCCGAGCCGCTGTCTGAGCCTCGAAGAGGCGAGTTCAGGCAAAGGGCGGATAACACACGAGCGAACCGAACAGGAAACGAAGCGTGTCAGAAGATTGTTTTCGAACCATTATGGCGTTCTGTTTTCCAAAACTATTTCATTCTTAAATCACATCTGTTTGTGCAGGACAAACATTATGAATTGTGTTCTTTTAAGAATTTATTGATCCGGTCTAATGGGTTTAACAGACTGCTGATGGATGCATCATGATTCAGCGTATCAATGATGTAAGCGATATACTTGCTGAGGTCGCAGTTGATATAATATGGTTTCTGGAGCAGCTCCGGTGTCTGGTATACCAGGTTGGTTGTCAGAATGAAATCAAACATGCCGGCTTCATAAGCCTTGTCAAATTTCTCCATGCCGTTTGTGAACAGACCAAACGTAGAGCAGATAAATACACGGTTTGCTTTGCGTTTTTTCAGTTCTGCAGCGACTTCCAGAACACTTCCGCCGGAAGAAATCATATCGTCGATCACGATCATATCTTTGCCTTTCACATCAGAACCCAGGAACTCATGTGCAACGATCGGATTTGTACCGTTTATGATGGTAGCATAATCACGACGTTTGTAGAACATACCCATGTCGGTTCCTAGAACGTTTGCCATGTAGATAGCACGTCCCATACCGCCCTCGTCCGGGCTGATGACCATCATGGTGTCTTTGTTTGGATGAAGATCCGGAACTGCACGGAACAGACCTTTGATAAACTGGTAAACCGGCTGAACGGTCTCAAAACCTTTCAGAGGGATTGCATTCTGCACACGCGGGTCGTGAGCATCAAAGGTAATGATATTGTCAACGCCCATGCGAACCAGTTCGTTCAGTGCCAGTGCACAGTCCAGAGATTCTCTTCCGGTACGTTTGTGCTGACGGCTCTCGTAAAGGAACGGCATGATGACATTGATACGTCTTGCTTTTCCGCCTACTGCTGCGATGATACGCTTCAGATCCTGGAAATGGTCATCCGGTGACATATGGTTTGTATATCCGCAGAGATTGTAGGTCATGCTGTAGTTACATACATCTACCAGAAGATAAAGATCTGCTCCGCGGACGGACTGACGGATCACGCCCTTTGCTTCACCTGAGCCAAATCTTGGCACTTCTGCGTTGATCAAATAAGAATCCCGTTCGTAACCCTGGAAAGAAAGGCTGTTCTTGTGTTCATGGTTCCGCTCCTGTCTCCATGAAACCAGGTAGTCATTGACTTTTTTGCCCAGCTCTTTATGGCTGTCCAGTGCGATCAGCCCCAGTGGTCCTACCGGGATGGTTTCTATACATCGTTCTTTTGTTGTCTGCATTTTGTTGTTGTCCTCCTACGCATACTTACTACATTTTAAATGAAAACCCAATCCTATACATACCTACTTTAACATAAAGTAAAGCAAAGTCAAGCCATTTTCAGCCCTGTTCACCAAGCTTTTTCATTAAGCGGATATCTTTGCCGATCAGTTTCCGCATTTTGAAATTGCTGGAAATCCGCGAGAAGACACGCTCGGAATACAGATCCCGCAGAGATTCCAGAGAGAGATTAGTGGAAATGATCGTGGATTTCTTGTTCATCAGACGCTCGTTAATACAAAGGAACAGCTGAGAAGCGACGAATGTATTCGTCATTTCCGTTCCGAGGTCGTCGATGATCAGCAGATCGCAGTCAAAAATGGCACTGTGCTGCTGCAAAACTTCATCTTCGGCATATTTTTTGCCGAACGTGGCCGTTGAGAGCACTTCAAACAGGTCAAAAGACGTAAAATAAATGACAGAATGTGCACTTTCAAGCAGTTCCTTGGCAATGCAGTGCGTCAGAAAGGTTTTGCCGACGCCTGTCGCACCGTAAAAGAGCAGATTGTCGTGTTCCATATCAAAATTCTGTACAAAGTGCAGGCATTCATCGACGATTTTCTGGATGTTCTCGCGGGCATTTCTGCCGGTCACGCGGTCTTTCATCGTTTCTGGATAATAATGGAAGCAGAAATGGTCAAAATTTTCCGTTTCCAGGATTGAAGTCAGGTTTGACTGGGTGTAAAGTAGGTTGATCGCTGCCTGGCGGAAACAGTGACATTTCTCATTTCCGATATAGCCGGTGTCTTTGCAGTCCGGGCAGGAATAATGCATTTCCAGAAAATCTTCCGGGAATCCGGCATTTTTCAGCAAAGCTTTGCGGTGGATACCGTATGCGGCAATCTCTGTTTTCAGGTCATCGATCGAAGCAGCCTCCCCTTCCAGAAGGCGGCGGGCACATTTCATGCTTAAAGAAGCGATTTCTCCATTGATCTGTGAAAGCTCCGGCAGTTCCTTTTCTGCAAGGGCGATGCGTGCCTCCTGATCCCGGCGGTTCTGAAGCTGTTTTTTGTTGTATTCGCGGATGATCGTATCGTATTGTGTGTTCGTCAGTGCCATGGCAGTCCTCCTACTGGTTCAGCAGCGATTCCAGATGATCAAAATCATAGTCACGCTGCGAGAAATTGTTGAATTTGCTTCCGGAAGTCACGGCAGGACGCTGTTTCGATGCCGCTTTTCCCGTCTTCTGATGTTTCTGGTCAAGTTCCCGGATTTCATTCAGATGGTGGATACCGCTTGCGTGCCAGCTCTCCAGGATTTTGTTGGCATACTGGAAACTCGGGTTCTGCGTCTGGGTCAGTGTGCGGCTGCACGCCTCCAGAATGATATCCGAAGTAAAATGCAGGTCATCAAACCAGTGGTCGATCATCTGCACTTCCGGTTTGCCGGGACCCCGGTCGCGGATGCCGAAAGCATTTAACACAGAATAATATTTCTGGCTGTACTGAGACTGGCGTTCCTTTGCCTGCCCGGCATTTGTGATGCCTTCCTCTGCCCATGCCAGAGCTACTTTATCTATGTAATGAAAACTTTTCGTTCCCCGTGAAATACAGTACTCGATCAGATATTCGATCAGCTCAAAATTAAAATGCAGCGAGTCATAATAATATAAAATAGAAGACATTTCAGTCGGCGAAAGACTGTGCCCGAGGTAAGATTCTGCGATCAGCAGGAGTTGCTTGATATCCTGTTCTCCCTGAAGGGCAGCCATACGGTCTCTGGAAATCTTCAATTTTGGAGAAAGGACCTTTGCTTCCGTGGAATCATTCGGTTCGGAAGCTGCTTTTTTTGCTGCATTTTTGGAAACGGGTGTCTTTGCAGATGCAGGGAGCACTCCGGAAGAGACAGAAGCAGCAGCCTGCTGCACGCTCTCCGGCTTTCGAACTTCCAGAAAGACCAGATCGCTGATGCTGCCGTCCTGGTCAAATGCCAGGTCGATCAGTCCCTGGTCTGCCCAGTACTGCAGGCCGCGGTAGATATCCCGCTCAGTATAATCAAAAAGTTCCGCAATGGATTCCAGAGGAATACTGCCATAGTCCGCCGCATGACGCAGCAGACAGAGATAGAGCTTGACGTATTCTCCGCCGGCCTGTGGCATATAGTAATCGATAAAATAGTTGGATACGGCAGTCATGGTGTTGGAAAACGGATGATGTAAACGTATATTTTTCATAAGGTAACTCCCCTCCTGTGGAGCAATTCGCAGGCATCGGTTGAGGAAAAAAGGCTTTTCCCCGACATTTCTGTCCACTAGTATAGCATAAAAGAGATGCATTGAGAATAAGGGAAATAAGGGCAGAAAAATCCACATGTTCTGCAAAAAAAGAATGTGCAGAAACATGTGGATCAAAGGGATCAAGACCGGAAAACCGTGTGCAGATTTTATTCTCCGAGCAGTTTCTCACCGATCTTGACAACATCGCCGGCACCCATGGTGATCAGGACATCACCCGGCTTGCAGTTTTCGAGCAGACAGGTCTCAATCTTGTCGAAGGAGTCGAAATAATCCGCACAGCCGCCAAGAGCGTTCACTTTCTCTGCCAGCATGGATGAGCTGATGCCTAGGGTATCCGTCTCTCTGGCAGCATAGATATCAGCCAGAACGACATGGTCGGCAAGGGTCAGAGCTTTTGCAAAGTCATCCATCAGAGCTTTTGTCCTTGTATAAGTATGCGGCTGGAATACGCACCACAGCTTTTTGTGCGGATAGTTGTGTGCAGCGTGGAGTGTAGCTTCGATCTCAGTCGGATGGTGAGCATAGTCATCGATAATCGTTACGCCGCCGATCTCGCCTTTTTTCTCGAAACGACGTTTGGTGCCGCCGAATTTCTCAAGACCGATACGGGTATGTTCCATGGAAACGCCCATCTGATCGGCCAGGGCGATGGAAGCCAGAGCATTGCTGACATTGTGGATACCAGGAACGTGCAGCACAAAATGACCGAGCAGGGTATCTCCTTTATAGCAGTCAAAGGACGGATGTGCGAATTCGTCAAACGTAATATTGGAAGCATAATAATCGCTGGAAGCGTCCATACCGTAGGTTACGATCTTGCAGGTCAGTCCTTTTGTCAGCTGATCCAGGTGTTCAATCTCACTGTTGACGATCAACGTGCCGTCGTCCGGCAGCAGCTGGGCAAATTTGCGGAAAGAATGGCGGATATCATCAAGATCCTTGAAGAAATCCAGATGATCCGCATCGATATTTAAGATCACGCTGATCTTCGGGAAGAAATGAAGAAAACTGTTCGTGTACTCACAGGCCTCGGTCAGGAACGTGTCATGACCGCCGACACGGATATTGCCGCCGATCGCATCGAGGATACCGCCGACCGAGATGGTCGGGTCCATATCTGCTTCCAGGAAAATGTAGGAAGCCATGGAGGTGGTTGTCGTTTTGCCGTGCGTTCCTGCAATGGCGATGCCATGACGAAAACGCATTAACTCAGCCAGCATTTCGGCACGACGGATCACCGGAATACGCGCTTCATGAGCGGCGACAATTTCCGGGTTATCGGCAGAAATCGCGCTGGAAACAACGACCACGCTGGCATCACGTACGTTTTCCGGGCGATGGTTGAAATAAATCGTCGCACCCAGATTCATTAACTGCTGCGTGACCGGATTTGGCGCTAAATCGGAACCACTGATCTGATAACCTTCATTGGCCAGAACTTCGGCAATACCGCCCATACCGGCACCACCAATGCCGACAAAATGTATGTGCCGAACGCGACGCATTTCGGGCACGATGGAACGCAGTTTTGCCAATTGTTGTGTATTCATTCTTTACGCCATTAACTTCTTAAATTCATACGATGCAAAAGGCATCGCTACAATTACGCCCGGGCAGCCCGGCTCACTTCATTTGCCACTCGCTCGGTGGCATCCGGAATGGATGCAGCGCGGGCGCGTTCTGCCATGGTTAATAAGGTTTCTCGCGACCACCCGGCCAGGGTGTTGGCGACAGCATCCACGCTAAGCTGTGGCTGCTCGATAATTTTGGCTGCGCCCGCTTTTTCCAGCGGTAGCGCATTCCAGTATTGCTGGCGGTCTTTATGTTGAAACGGCACAAACAACGCCGGTAGTCCTGCCGCGGCGATTTCACTCACCGTTAACGCACCGGAGCGGCAAACGACGACATCCGCCCACGCATACGCCGCCGCCATATCATCAATAAATTCAGTCACTTTATGCTGCGGTTGCCCCGCTTCGGCATACGCCTGTTCAACGGATTGTTGCGAACCTTTGCCGCTCTGATGCCAGATAGTGACTGAATCACCCAGTTTCGCAGCAACCTGCGGCATTGTCTGGTTAAGAATGCGTGCGCCCTGAGAACCACCCACTACCAGCACACGAACCGGACCTTCACGTCCAGCCAAACGTTGCTGCGGCAACGGCAGCGCCAGCACATCAGTACGCACCGGGTTACCCACTACTTCCGCATTAGGGAAAGCACCTGGAAACGCCTGCATCACTTTGGTGGCAATCTTTGCCAGCCATTTATTGGTTAAGCCCGCAATACCGTTTTGTTCATGAAGTACAACCGGAATGCCTAACGACCACGCGGCCAGACCACCTGGACCTGACACGTAGCCTCCCATACCGAGCACCACGTCAGGTTTGTACGCTTTCATAATCGCCCGCGCCTGACGCCAGGCGTTGAAGATACGCAGCGGGGCAGCTATCAGTGCTTTTATACCTTTTCCACGCAGACCAGAGATACGAATGAAATCAATTTCGATGCCATGTTTTGGCACTAAGTCC
>ERZ773252.2942-NODE-2942-length-13781-cov-3.212881_pt1 | contig 13781 bp, 12 predicted proteins | sample MGYA00580517_ERZ773252 | MGnify/ENA primary metagenome ERZ773252 (study PRJEB29015, sample SAMEA2737766) | human gut metagenome | biome: human gut; feature: human-associated habitat; material: faeces | place: China | collected 2012 ... | reverse complement strand
CGCCGCCTCGGGCGGCGCGGCGGCCGGGCTCGGGTCGTCCGGCGCCTGCGGGCCGCCCTCTTCCCTCACGGTCGCCACCCCCAGGCGGTCGATGATGCGGTTTATCTTGCTCGCGTCCTCGGCGCGCACGATGAGGTCGACGGGGCCTTCCGACTCTCGCTCTTTCACGACGGTGTAGAGGACCCCGTAGCGCCTCGCCTCGCGGGCGAACGGCTTCATCTGCTCGGGTGCCAGCGCGAACACCGTGAGCTCCTTGCCGGATTTGAGCAGTGCCGCCAGCCGGGCCCTGCCCTTGGTCTTCTCATGGCTCGCGGCGACGGCGAGCAGCGCTGCGGCGGCCTGCTTAGCGCCGGCCCCCGTGAGCCTCACGAGCGTCTCGCTCCCCGCGAGGGTCATCCTCACGATCTGCTCGGCCGCCTGCGACTCTGCTTCCATTGGCGCCTCCCTTCTCTCTTTCCTCTTCGCCTGCCCGCGCCTCGGCGATGCGCTCCGGCAGCGTCTTCGATCTCTCCTGAATGCTTGCGCACATCCTCGCCTCCTTCCTGAGCCTCTTGAGTTTGTCGGCTATCTCCTCCATGCGCGCGTTATCGGGCGCGCGGCCATGTCTTCGCGCCGCCCTGCGCAGCTCGTTCCGCTCGGCGCAGAGCGAGCCGATGCGCCCTTCGGTGGCGGATGCGTAGTCCGAGAGCTGGGAGGCGGTCTCGATGCCCTCCCGGGCGAGGAGCCGCAGCTCCTCGCCGATCCTCTCCATGTGGCGCACGTCCTCCCGGACCAGGAAGTGGGGGCGTGCCGTCCCCTTCCTGTAGGCGCCGAGGAAGTACATCCACTGCCGGTAGAGCGCCACGAGGCTCCCGCGCGGCGCAGGGCGCCTCCTTGCGGGCGCGGGCGACGAACGTCGGCGCGCGGCGGGGGCCTGCGGGCGGCGGTTCTCCAAGATGCGCCGCCGTATTCCCTCGGCCGTGTAGCCCTCCCCGAAATTGCGGGCGAGCCGCACGAAGCGCTCCTTGCCGGGCGGCCTCACCGATATGTCCTTTCCGCGCTTCACCTCGTAGCCGAGCGCCGCCAGGTTGGACCAGAGCTGCTGCTCCGTGGCGGCATGGGCGATGGCCTCGTCCACGTCGGCCTCGACGAGGGAGCGCCACGTCTGCTTCCCGGACCTCGCGTCTGCCCATTCGGAGTAATGTTGCGACCTTCCGGGCGCGCCGCCCTCCACGACGGACAGGCCGCGCTCCGCGCAGAGGCGGTCGGACGCCTCCCTCATGGCCCGGTAGCAGGCGGCGTCGCGGTGGAAGCGCCGGCCGTCGGCGAAGGAGACCGAGTTGATGACGAAGTGGTTGTGGATGTGATCGCGGTCGGTGTGCGTTGCCACCACGACCTCGAAGCGGTCGGCCCACAGCCTCGTCGCCAGGGCGACGCCCATCTCGTGCGCAGTCCTCGGGTCGGCCTCGCCGGGCGCGAAGGACTGGTAGCCGTGGAACGCGACGATGCCTCCCTCCTTGCCGTACTGCGCCTTGGTGGCGCGCATCTCCTCGGCGGCCGTCTCGGGCACGCAGTTGATGCCGCTCACCAGCTGCCGGCAGTCCGTCTTGGCGGGCTGCGCGGCATAGCGGATCACGTCGTCGAGGCTCCCCTCGGCATCCCCGAGCGTTTCCTCGATGGATGTCTTCTCGGGGTTCTCGGCATATCGCACGACCTTGCCGACGCTGCCCCTTACCTTCCAGATCGACGTGGTCGCCATCACAGCCTCCTCGGGGCCGTGACCGCGTCCACGATCTCGCGCAGGGCGGCTTGCAGCTCCTCTGCGCACGCGCGGTACGCCGCGTCGTCGATGGCGCCCCCCGCGTTCGCCCGTCTCGCGATCTGGTTCAGGTTCACGCCGATGCGGCGCAGCTCCCGCGTCATCGCCCGGTAGTCGGGCGGCGGCCTCGGGGCGGGAACGACGCCCTCGATGAGGGCGCGCAGGTACGCCTCCTGCGACCATCCGGACTCGTCCACCAGCTTCCTCAGGCGCGCGAGCTCGGCCTCGGACAGGCGCACCGTCACCTTCCGGTTCCTCTCCATGTAAAACCGTCCTTTCCGCGAGGGGGCCAGGGGGAATCCCCCTGCGAGACTGCCAAATGCCAGCATTTGGCGATGCTTGCTGGGTTTGCGCGGGCACGGCCCGCGCCGACCTTCCGAGAAGGGGGTCACCGGCACCCCCGGTCGCCGCCGCGCTCGCGGCGCTGCCCCGTCTCCCGTCCCGCGAGCACGCCCAGCAGGTGCTCGTTCACGTCCTTCCCCGTCGCGGGCGGCTCGATGCCCACGGGCACGTGCGGCGAGACGCGCTCTGCGATGGCGCGGGCGGCCGCGCGCCCGGGGCCGTCGTTGTCGAGGTGCAGGCGCACCTCGCTGCACAGCGGATGGTCGCCGAGCCACTGGTCCAGGGCGCACGGGACCTTGAAATCGCTGCCGGGTCGCACGGGGGGAATGCCGCCGAGGGACAGGAGCGAGAGCGTGCGCCAGTCGCCGCCCCTGATCTTGTGCAGGGTGGCGAAGGACAGGGCGTCTATCGCGGACTCGAAGACGTGTACCTCGATAGGGCCGCCGCGCTGCTCCACGGCGAAGCCGAAGCGCTTGTCGGAGCCGGAGGCCTCGCCCTTGAAGCCGCCCGCGCAGGCGCGGATGGACGCGTAGCGCGGCGTGCCTGCGGCGTCCCGCCCCACGAACACGACGTTCTGGTGCGAGTAGCGCCTGCTGCCGTAGACCGCGCCCTCCCCGTGCAGCTCGTCCAGGATCTCCCCGTCGATGCCGCGCCCGCGGAGGTACGCCAGCGCCGCCTCCGTGCCCGCCTCCGGCGGGAGGCTGAACTCCCTCGGCTCGTGCCGCGGGGGCTGGCGGGGCGGGGACGTTCGCCCGTGGGTCGGGGCGGCCGCGTCGCCGACGATCTCCCGCACGGCGTCGGTGAAGCCCATGCCCTTCACTTCCACGAGGTAGTCGAGCGCCGAGCGGCCGCCGATGCCCCGGCTCCACCAGTACCATTTGCCGTTCGATAGCTTCAGGCTGTCGTGCGTGCGGGTGCGCCAGCTTGCCGGCCCCGTCCGCACGAGCTCCTCGGGGTCCCTCGCCTGAAGGTAGGTGAGCAGGTCCATCTCGCGGGCGCGGGCCACGGTCTCGGGATCGATGTAGGGCATCTCAGACCTCCTCCACGTCCATGGAGAGGGCGCGCTCGATGCGCTCTCCGATCCATCGGATCACGGGCACCGCCATCGAGTTGCCGAGCGCCCGGTACCGCCGCGCGTCGCTAGCGGGCTTTCCCCTGAAATCTATGGCGGTCCAGCCGTCGGGAAACCCCTGGAGCCGCTCGCACTCGAGGGGAGTGAGGCGGCGCACGACGTAGCCGTTCGTGATGCAGGGGGGCGACCCGCCGACCTTGAGCGATCCCGCCATCTCCTCGTCCACGGCGGCGTTCGCGTTGTCGTCGGCCATGCAGAGGATCGTCTGGCGCGTGCGGCTGTCCGAGACGAGCGCGCCGGCTATGGAGCCGTCGCCGCCGACCGGCCGCACCTCCTCGCTGGCGTTCTGCTTGTAGGCCACGACGGCGGCCCCGCGGTCCGCGCATGGCGACGAGTCGCCCCGCGCCGTCAGCGCGCCCGCGGCATCGCCGTACTGGCACACGGCGCGGCGCTCCAGCAGGTAGTTCTGCTGCTTGGCTCCGGAATTCGCCGCGAGCGCGCCCGTTACCTGCCCGTCGCCGCCCACGAGGCGCACCTCGTCGCGGGTGTTCTGCGCGAAGGCGACGGCGTGGCGGTCCGTGGCCGTGAGGGTGTACATGCCCTCCTCGTCGGGGAGGCACCATCCGATGCCGTTCCCCCCGTTCTTCGGCTCGCGCCCCACGACGTTTCCCACCAGCCCGAAGCAGGAGGGCGCCGGCGGCCGGGTCACTAGCGGTGCGCGACGGCCGCGAGGGCGGCCTCCAGAAGCGGCGGCAAGCTCTTTCCTCTTGCGCTTGCTCGGCGGAGTATCCCAGCGCAGGCTCTCGGGCTCAAGCAGTACTTCTGCGGCACGGGCGGCGCTTCCAAGCACTCCGACAAGGAACACACGCTCGCGCCGCTGGGCCAGGTTGAAGAACTGCGCGTCCAATATGCGCCACGCCATGCCATACCCGATCTCATCCATCGCCCGCAACAGGCATCGGAAAGCCTCCCCGCCCTCGCTCGAGAGCGCTCCCGGGACGTTTTCCCACACGAAGCACTTAGGACGGATCCCTTGAACTGTTCGAATATATTCGAGCATGAGCCCCGACTCCCCCTTGAGCCCGGCGCGCTTCCCCGCGACCGAGAACGACTGGCAGGGGCTGCCCCCGATGACGACGTCCGCGCTTCCTTCGTACTCATTCCAATCGACCTCCCGTATGTCCCCGACGTTCGCCGCGCCGGGGACCCTCTTCTCCAAGACGGCGTTGCAGTAGGGGTCTACCTCGCTCAGGGCAACGCACTCCCAACCGAGGGGCATCCATGCCGCGCTGGCGGCCTCGATGCCCGAGAACAGGCTGATGTACCTCATCTCCGCTCCTCCTATTCAGTTGTCCGAAGTTGATTCGCTCAGCGCGACAGATCTGGCTCCCTCGCCGGTCTTGCCCGCATGCAGTCCTCGTCCCGCGCCTCGTCGACGGGAACCGCGTCGGTCTTGCCGACGTCGAGCTCGGCGCTGATCTGGGCCAGCCTCGCGGACTTCTCCTTCAGCTCCCGCTCGTGTGCGAAGGGCTTGGCCGCCTCGCTGCGGGCCGACGCGATCTCGGCCCGCACGTCCGTGAGCATCGAGCGCGCCCCTTCGAGCTCCGCGCCTATGTGGTCGATGGCGTTGTCGATGCGCGTCATGTTTCCCGCGCCGTCGTCTCCCAGATCGACCCGGTGAGCGATGGCCCCGACGACGCGCGCGAAGGCGACGCCCCTGACGGCGTCGTAACCGCCCTCCAGGGCGAATCCGCGGTACTCGCCGACCGGCGACGGGCCGCAATCGGCCGCGCTTCGGCACATCTTCGCGAGCCTGTCGCCGGCCTCGGCGCGGGTTGCCGCCACAACGCCCGCCACGCTCACCGCGAACGCCTCCTTCGGCGGGGCCGGGTGGCCCTCGGCGACGGACAGATCGGCTTCCAGGCCCTCGATGCGCGCCAGGAGCCTGCTCTCCCGCTGGGGCAGCTCCTTGTTCGCCCTGTCCTCGAGGGCGTAGCGCTGCGACAGGTGGTCCGCCTTGAGGAGCTTGAGCCTCGACACCTCGACCTCCAGGTCCATGCGTTCCTTGATGAGGGGGTTTCCCGTCGCGAGGGCCTTGAGTTCGGCGTAGGAGAGGGCCGTCTCGTCCACGTCGGCCGCCGAGCGCACGGGCGCCCGGTCGGTCATGATCTGCGACACGAACCGCTGCTTGCCCTCGACGAGCTGGTACAGGTAGGCGTCGAAGGTGCCCTCCGTCACGTAGCGGAACACCTGCACGCGCTCGTTCAGGTTCCCCTGCCGCTGGATGCGTCCGAGCCGCTGCTGGAGGTCCGACGGCCTCCACGGGCAGTCGAGGTCGTGGAGGGCGACGAGCCTCGTCTGCACGTTGGTCCCCGCGCCCATCTTCGCGGTCGAGCCGACGAGCACCCGCACGCGGCCTTCGCGCACGGCGGAGAACAGCGCCGCCTTCCTGGCATCGGTCGCGAAGTCGTGTATGAAGGCGACTTCCTCTTCTGGAACCCCTTTCTCCACGAGCAGCCGCTTCAGCTCCGCGTACACGTTGAACCCCTCCCCCTTCGGGGTGGAGAGGTCGCAGAAGACCAGCTGCGACGATCTCTCCGGGGCCGTCTCCTCCCATATCCCGAACACCTTGTCAGCGCAGGCGCGCACCTTGCCCTGGGGATGGTCGGGGAGCTGCGGGTCGAAGAGCCGCTGGTCGAGGGCGACCTTGCGCCCGTCGTTCGTGATCTTGAGCATGTTGTCGGCCTCCGGGGCCACGTTGCCGTTGCGCACCTCGTCAGCGCGCTTCCCCAGGCCCTCCACGATGGCGCGCTGGTGCTCCGACGGCTCCAAGGCGACGTTTCGGAAGTCGACCTCGGGGACGGGGAGCTTCAGCATGTCGGCCGTCTGCACGTCGGCGACCATCTTGAACAGGCTCATGAGCTCGGGGAGGTTGTAGAAGCGCGAGAAGCGCGTCTTCTGGCGGTAGCCCGTGCCCTCGGGGGCCAGCTCCAGTGCCGTCACCGTCTCGCCGAACGTGGAGGCCCAGGCGTCGAAGTGCTGTAGCCCCATGTGTCGCAGGAGGGGCTGCTGGAGGTAGCGCTGCATGGTGTAGAGCTCGACCATGGAGTTGGAGATGGGTGTCCCTGTGGCGAACACCACGCCCTTTCCGCCCGTGATCTCGTCGAGGTAGCGGCATTTCGCGTAGAGGTCGGAGGACTTCTGGGCCTCGCTCTGCGCGATGCCGCCGACGTTGCGCATCTTGGTGGCGAAGAAGAGGTTCTTGTAGTAGTGCGCCTCGTCCACGAACAGGCGGTCCACCCCCAGTTCCTCGAAGGTGACCACGTCGTCTTTCTTCTCTTCGGCCGTCAGGCGCTCGAGCCTCGTCCTCAGCTTCTTGCGGGAGAACTCCAGCTGCTTGATCTGCACACGCTCGCCGCGTTGGTATTTCAAGGCCTCTATGCCGCTCGTGACGTCCTCGATCTCTTCCTCGATGACCTTTCGTTGGCGCTCTGGCGAGACGGGGATCTTCTCGAACTGGCTGTGGCCGATGATGACGGCGTCGTAGTCGCCCGTCGCGATCCGCGAGCAGAACCGCCTGCGGTTCTTCTTCTCGAAGTCCTTCTTCGTGGCCACGAGCAGGTTGGCTGCGGGGTAGAGCCTGAGGTACTCGGAGGCCCACTGCTCTATCAGGTGGTTCGGCACCACGAAGAGCGACTTGCTGCAGAGCCCGATGCGCTTGAGTTCCTGGGCAGCCGCGGCCATCGTGAAGGTCTTGCCCGCGCCCACCTCGTGGGCGAGGAGCGTGTTGCCGCCGTAGACGATCCGCGCCACGGCGTTGCGCTGGTGGTCCCGTAGCCTGATCTCCGGGTTCATTCCCGGGAAGGTCAGATGCGAGCCGTCGAACACGCGCGGCCTCACCGAGTTGAAGCTGTCGTTGTAGAGGCGCACCAGCCGCTCGCGGCGCGCCGGGTCGTCGAAGACCCAGTCTTTGAACGCCGCCTTTATGGCCTCCTGCTTGGAGAGCGCGATGGCCGTCTCTCGCCTGTTCAGCACGGGCTTCTTCTTCCCGTCATCGTCGTACACGTAGTCGTAGACGCGCACGTCGCGCAGGTTCAGCGTGTCCTCGATGATGTCGTAGGCGCTCGCCCGGGCCGTGCCGTAGGTTGAGGTCGCCAGGACGCCGCGCTCCGTGCGGCTCTTCCCCCGCACGCTCCACTGCGCCGTATAGGGCTGGTAGGATACCTCCATGGAGTCCTGCCGCCACGTGGGAGTCTGGAGCAGCTCGAACATGAACTCCTTCACGTCCTCGGCTGGGACCCAGGTGGCCCCCAGGCGCACGTCGATCTCGCTGGCTGGGATGTCCTCCGGCAGCGCCGCCCGCAGGGCATCGACGTTGCTAGAGAAGATCGGATTCTCCGACGCGGCGCCCTCCGCCTCCAGCAGCTTGCGCCGGACATCGCCGGAGAGGTACTCGTCGGCGGGCAGGTACGACAAGGTGCCCCCGCTCGCGCTTGGATCGGGGAATATGGCGGGGCCAAGGGCCCTGACCACATCGTCCTCGCCCATCCGACAGGCCCGCGCCATGAAGGGGACGTCGACGCGCCCCTTCTCGGAGAGCGACAGCGCCAGCGCCTCCGCCGGGCCGTCCACGCTCTCGGGCGGCCGGTACGCGCGGATGGTGCGCTTGGTGAACATATCGGCCTTCGCCACGAAGTTGCCGTCCTCGTCGAGCACCTCGAGGGCGCACATCAGCGGGTACGAGCTGTCCTGGGCGAAGGCCAGGGAATTCCCGCGCGAGCTGATGGCGCCGTGCTTCGCGGTGAAGGAGTCGTATGCCCGGCCGAGCTCGCCCTGCGCCTGCGACAGCGCCGCGTCGGATGCGTCGGCCACCTGGAGGTCGACCACGCGCCGCAGCGCGTCGCGGACCTCTATCAGCCCCTTTATCCTCGACTGGGCCGTCTTGGAGACCTCGCAGCGGTCCATGGCCGCCCCGGTGCGGAAGTAGAGCGTCCCGCCCCGCTCCGTGAACGAGTAGTTGCGCACTTCGGGATCGGCGGGGATGCTCTCGGGCGCCTCTTCCACCTCGGAGGCGTCCGGGGCGGCCGCCCGCACGGAAATCCTCGCCCCGATGCGGCTCACCGCCTGGGAGAGCAGGTCCCGCAGCTCCGCGCCCTCTAGAGGAAGGCATGCGGTGCCGTCGGGCCTGCCGTGGACGTTGATGCCGCCCGCCATGCGCCCGAGGATCATCTCCGGGTGATCGGCGAAGTATCCGTTCACCTCCACGCCGTCCTCCGTGCGGCCCAGATGCACCCACGCCGGCTCGCGCTCCTCGGGACGTTCCAGCTTCTGCAGAACTATGATGTCCGTTGTGACCTCCGCGCCCGCATCGCGCTTGAACGCGTCGTTGGGAAGCCGGATGGCCGCTACCAGATCGGCACGGCAGGCCAAGTGCCTGCGCACCTTCGGATTCTTCTTGTCGAGCGTTCCCTTCGATGTGATCATCGCCACAACGCCGCCGGGGCGCACCGCGTCCAGGGCGCGGCAGAAGAAGTAGTCGTGGACGAGCGTTCCTTTTCCGTAGGCGTCGTCGGAAACGCCGTAGTCCCCGAAGGGGACGTTGCCCACCACGGCGTCGAACGTGCCCTCCGCGATGCCGCTCTTTTCGAAGCCCACGGCGCGTATCCGTGCGTCGGGATAGAGCTTGGAGGCCAGGCGCGCCGTGAGGGGGTCGAGCTCTATGCCCGTGAGCGACACGCGCATGCCCTCCGGGCACGTTCCCATAAACACTCCCGTGCCGCAGGACGGTTCGAGGACGCTGCCGTCTTCGAGGCCCATCTTCTCCAGCAGTCCCCAAATGGATCGCGCGATGGAGGGCGGCGTGTAGAACGAGTCCAAGGTGGTCGCCCTCATCGCCACGTACTCCTCAGGGCTCGCGATCTGCTTGAGCTCGATGCCCACATCGTTCCAGAGGGGAGTTCCCTCGGAGAAGGCGTCGGCGAGCGACCCCCATCCGCTGTACGCGGCCATTTTCGCCTGTTCCTCGGCAGTGGCCTGGCGGCCCTCCTCCTCTACGGCGAGGAGGGCTCTCAGGGCATCGACGTTCGCACGGGCGCGCTCCCTCGGGCTTCTGGCGACGGCGGCTTCCGCATCCACGCGCCAGTTCCGCGCCCCGGGGGATGCGTGGCCGTCGGGCTCAACATGAGCGGGAGCTTCTTCTGCGACAGGGGTCGCGGCCTCGGGAGCCGCTTCGGGGGCGCCGAAGTCGAGGACCTGCTGCACCCCCGAGAATGTGGAAGGGGCGGGAGTCTCCGCTCTCGCCCCTTCCTCGTGGATCGGCTTCTCTTCCGGTTCTTCCGGCGCTGGCGCTAGGTCAGGACCACTTCCCGCATCACCGCGCCGTCCGCCGTCGCCCGGATCTCTCCCATGGACTGCGCCCATCGGACGGGGTCCTCCCGCTTCAATGACTCGTCGATTCCCTGGGCCTTCGCCGTGCGGCGCACCAGCGCTTCCATCATCTCGCTCGCGCTCTTGTCGATCTCCGCCAGGTGCGCGTCCAGCTTGCCGCTGGTCAGAAGGTCCGTGTACAGCGCCGGCTTCTCTTCCTTCAGGAACCGCAGTCGCCTCGCCGCGAACACTCCCAGATCGGTCGCTTGGCTCTGCGCCGGTGACAGGTTCGGCATCATCATTTCGTCCTCCTTCCTGTATTCCACGTTCATCGTCGCTCCTTTCGTCAGGCTCGGGATCATTCTGAACAGCTCCCGCAAGTTCCGCAACTCTGCGTTTCGCGGCCTCCGCCTCTTTTTCCGCGACGGCGCGCGCCGCCGTTCGCAGGATGTCGGCCGACAGCTCGCTGACGGCGCATCCGAGGACGTTCAGGCCATCCGCCTCGGCGATGCCCCGCAGCTGCTCGGTGCCGGGAAGCGCAAGCTCGTTTGCCGCGCTTCCGCAGCGGACGGCCGCAAGGTAACGCACCGACGACGAGAGTGCGTCGGCGATGCCCGCGCTCATGATGCTGCTGACTTCCGTCGGGCTCTTGTGGGACAGGAACCGCTCCAGGCGATCCTCCGCAAGAGCGCCCGCAGCCCGCTCCAATGCCTCCTCCAAGCGCACGGTAGCGTCGTCCTCGGGAAGATAGGATCGCATGAGGGCCTCCGCCACGTAGGCGCCCGCCCCTCCGACTTCCCAGCGGTGGACCCGCTCTCCGGTCGGAGACTCCGTGTCGGAGATGTCGAAGTAGTAGCGCAGCTTGCCCGTTCCGGGCGCGCCGAACACGGCGATGCCCTTCGATCCCCGACGCACCGCGCGCCCGAAGTGCCTCCGCCACCCCTCGTAGGTGAGGACGGCGCTCGCATCGGGACGCTGCGCGTACACCAGGACCTGTTCGTGGAACGGCAGTTTGTAGTTGCTCGCCGAGAAGCGCAGGAAGCTCTTCCATTCGTCGGCATCGGATCCGATGCGGTCCAGCGTCTCGCTGTACAGCTCGGTGATGGCTGGGTAGGTGCTGCCCAATGCGCCTCATCTCCTCTCTTTTTTCATTTGCGTCGGAATCAGCTGAACGCACAGTTAACACGCTGCCGATGCAGCGGTACCCTCCCTTCAAGACGAAGGAGGTGTCTCATGGGTCATTTGCTGAAGATCGTTCGCGTTCTGGCTTCGCTTGCGGTGGTGGCAGTGGCGGTGTTCTTCGCCCTCGTTGTCGTGGGTGTTTTCACGGCACTCGATGCGGCAACCGCCGCCTATGCCTCGACCTACATCGGGTTTACCCGCTGAAAGAGAAAGCTTCCCTCTTAAGCTCTTTCTCCTTCGGTAGGTAAGCTCTTTGGGAAGGGGTGGGGTGCGGGGAGGGGAAACCCCGCACCGTGCCGATTCGCCCTGGCGCTGACCAGGGCGCACGTCCCCCTTGGGTTCTCGGGTCGCTTTTCAGCGCCCCATGTCGCGCCTGCGCTCTTGGCGCTGGAGAAGCTCCAATCCCTTTATGATGCGCGCCTCCATTTCCTCCCGGCTGGTTCCTGGCCTGAAGAATTTCGACAGCTTCTCGGCGGAGATGTGCAGCTTCCGCACCTGGTTCGGCTTCTCCTCGCGCATGACGGACAGCACGACGTCCTCGTTCAGCCGCCCCTCGGTGGAGAACGTCCTCATCTTGGCGGCCTGCACGTGGCTGGGCGTGCAGACCTCGCTCTCGATGGCGGCGGCCACCCAGCCCTGCTCTTCGGCGGGGAGATAGCTCAGCTCGACCGCGGGGCGCATCCCGATGTCGCCCGCATCTACCATGTCGAGCAGGGGCTTGATGAGCTCGGTGAGACGGATGTAGCGGTGCACGGTGTTGCGGCTGTCGCCCGCCTCCTCGCCAATAAGATCGAGCGTCCGAGTGGCACCCAACTTCGTCCCCACTGGGGACGAAGTTAAATCAGTGCGCGCTCCTTGGCGATTCATGGCCTCCAGCTTCATCTTGTACGCGAAGGCCTTCTCGCTGGGAAGCACGCGCTCGCGCTGCATATTGGAATCCACCATGGCCACGACGGCCTCGTCGCGCGTCATCTGACGCACTACGGCTGGAAGCTCGGCAAGACCGGCGATCTCTGCCGCCCTCTTGCGTCTGTGCCCGCTCACGAGCTCGTAGCGACCCTGCGCCGCGGGGCGCAGCAGCACCGGCGAGATGACGCCGTAGTCGCGCACGCTCTGCGCCATGGCCACCATTTCCTCGTCGTCGCGCACCTGGAAGGGATGGTGCGGGAAGGGGTCTATGGCATCCAGGGGGATGCTCTGCACCTTCTCCGCGTCGCCCTCGTCGCGCTCGCTCTGGGTCGTGAACAGCTCATCGAGCGACGGCAGATCGAAGGGTATCTCTCTCCCTCTTGCCACGGGCGACCACCTCCTCGGCAAAAGCCTCGTAGGCCACTGCGCCCTTTCCCCTGCCGTCGTGGACGAAGACGCTCTCCCCGAACGCACTCGCCTCGGCGATCTTGGTGGCGGCGGGTATCTTGGTCTTGAACACCCTGAGCCGCGGGCCGTACTCTTCCCTGATCTTCGCCTCCGTCTCCTTCGAGAGGTTGGTCCGCACGTCGTAGAGCGTGAGCAGCACGCCCTCGATCGCGAGTCCGGGGTTTATCTTGCGCTGGACGCGCGAGATGGTCTTCACGAGCTCCGTCATGCCCTTGGCGGCCAGATGCTGGGCCTGCACGGGAATGAGGACGCTGTCGGCCGCGGCGAGCGCGTTCACCGTCAGCATGCCGAGCGAGGGCATGCAGTCGATGAGCACGCGGTCGTAGGAGTCCTTGATGCCGCCGAGCCAGCTGCGCATCGCCTCCTCGCGGCACATCGCCGTGACGAGCTCTATGTCCGTGACGGCAAGGTCGATGTTCGCGGGCACGAGGTCGAAGCCCTCCGGATGGGACAGCACGCCGGCCCGCGGGGGGAAGTCCGCATCCCGGATGGCCGCCGCGAGATGCGTCGCGAGCGTCACGTCGAGCTCGTCCGCGTTCGGCCACCCCAGCGAGCTCGTGAGGTTCCCCTGCGGGTCGGCGTCCACGAGCAGCACTCGCTCCCCCCGCCTAGCGAGCGCCGCGCCCAGGTTCACGGCGGTGGTCGTCTTTCCCACGCCGCCCTTTTGGTTCGCTATGGCCATCACCTTCGACCTCATGGCAATCCTCCTTCTTCTCTTCGCCCGGACGCTGGTCGGCGCTTTGGCGGCCGGCGGTCACTTCCTTTCGCTCGGCCGCTGTGAGTTCGCAGGCGCGAATATGGTGGCAGGACAGGTAGGAGCCGTCGGAGCACTCCGCGGCGGTGATCATGTCGAACCGCATGTCGGGCAGCTCGCGGGCGGCCTGCGAGGCGAGGGCGCACGCGACCCTCTCCCACCGATCGACCGTCTCCCCGGGCACGGGGCGCTCCATGTCCTCGCGGGCCGTCGACTCCGCCATGCGGGCGTCCGCGAGCACGAGCTCCCCGTCCTTCTCGGCGATGAAGTCGATGGAGCCCTCCGGGCACGACCACCCTTGCGCGATGATGCGGGCGCCGTGGCGCAGCAGGGCCCGCTCCGCTACGGCCCGCGCGATGGCGTCGCGGTCGGCTTGACTGGCTATGTCGCTCATTGGTCATCCTTTCTCGAATCGTCGGGCCGCCGTCATCGGGCCGCGCCGCCGTCTCTCGCCGCCCGGCCCGTGGGGCCTCCCGGCTCGTCGGGCCATCGGTGGATGAGCGCGCGCTGCCCTTCCAGCACGTGCACCCCTATGACCTCGGTGCGAGCGCCCTCGCCCGCCATGCCGCGCTCCTCCAGGTAGCGCCGCGCGGCAGAGGCCCGCTCCTCCCTCCGCTTGGGGGCGCCGACGTCTCGGAAGTCGGCCCCCCTCCCCTCCCGGACCGCGACCTGCGCGAGCACCAGGGTGCCGTCGCGCGAGGCGACCACATCGAAGCCGCCCTCGTCGCACTTCCAGTCGCGTTCGACGATCCGGTAGCCGCGCCTCTCGAGCAGCGTTGCGGCCGCCTCGGCCGCCCTCTCTGCGAGCGTGGCCTCCTTTGCCTGCGGTTCCATCGGCGAACCTCCTTCGGTTGCTTTGACGGGAAACGAGAAGGGCCGGCATGTCGCCA
>ERZ773252.2935-NODE-2935-length-13801-cov-2.573840_pt1 | contig 13801 bp, 8 predicted proteins | sample MGYA00580517_ERZ773252 | MGnify/ENA primary metagenome ERZ773252 (study PRJEB29015, sample SAMEA2737766) | human gut metagenome | biome: human gut; feature: human-associated habitat; material: faeces | place: China | collected 2012 ... | reverse complement strand
TTTATTATTCAACAGTTACAGATTTTGCAAGATTTCTTGGTTTATCAACATCTAATCCCTTTTCTTTTGAAATGTAATAAGCTAGTAATTGTAAAGGTATTACAGATAAAATAGGAGAGATAAAAGTATTAGTTTCCGGAATATGAATAACTGTATCAAACATTTTATCATCAATATTTTGATTAGTAACAACTAAAGTTTTTGCACCTCTAGTAATTACTTCTTGAATATTACTTACAGTTTTTTCTACTAAATTTTTATCTGTCATAATACTTATAACAGTAATATCATTTTCAATTAATGCAATTGGACCATGTTTTAATTCACCAGCAGGGTAACTATCTGCATGAATATAAGAAATTTCTTTTAGTTTTAAAGCTGATTCTTTTGCAACTGTTTCATCAATACCTCTTCCTAAGAAGAAGACATCTTTTTCTTGGTAAATTCTATGTCCAAATTCTTTTATTTGCTCAGCACATTTTAAAGTTTCTTCAATTTTTGAAGGCAATTCTAAAATGTTGCTTTTTAGTTCTAAAATATTTTTATCAGTTAGTTCTAGTGTTTCAGCAAAATAAATAGCTAAAATAGCTAATAATACTACTTGAGAAGTATAAGCTTTTGTAGAGGCAACAGCAATTTCTGGGCCAGCATGTGTATAAATAGAGTAATCAGCTTCTCTAGTAATAGAGCTACCAATAACGTTACTAATTGCTAATGTTTTTGCTCCTTTTTCTTTTGAAAGCTTTAAAGCAGCTATTGTATCAGCTGTTTCACCTGATTGAGAAATAAAAATACATAAAGTTTTTTCATCAACGATAGGGTCTCTATATCTAAATTCAGAAGCAATATCAACTTCTGTTGGTATTTTACAGATACGTTCTAACATATTTTTAGCTGCTAAACCTGCATGCATAGCAGTACCGCAAGCAACAAGATAAATTTTATTAAGACTTTTTAAATATTCTTTTGTGAATTTTAATTCATCAAATTCACATTTTGAACCTTCACCTAATTTGGCACCTATTGTTTCTCTAATTGCAGTTGGTTGTTCGTAAATTTCTTTTAACATATAATCTTCGAATCCATCTTTTTCTGCACTAGAAGCATTCCATTCGATCGTTTGAATTTTTTTATCAATTGGATTTAAATTTTTATCATAGAATTTAGCATCGTCTCTTGATAAAACAACAAATTCTAAATCTTCTAATAGATAAAATTCTCTTGTAAAAGAAAGAATAGCAGGTATATCAGAAGAAATGTAATTTTCTCCATTTCCTTTACCTATTACAAGAGGGCTGTCTTTTCTTACTACTATCATATTATTAGGATCGTTTTTACAAATAATTTCTAAGGCGAAACTTCCTTTTAAGTCAGAACATGCATTTTTTACAGCTCTTAAGAATCTAAAAGAATCATTATTGTCGTCTTTAGAATAATAATAATGTATTAAATTAGGTATAATTTCAGTATCTGTCTGAGAATAAAATGTATAACCATTATTAATTAAAAATTTTCTTAATTCATTATAGTTTTCAATAATTCCGTTATGAACAACACTAAATGTTTTTGAATTATCCATATGAGGATGAGAATTTTCTTTAGATGGTTTTCCATGAGTTGCCCATCTTGTATGAGCAATGCCAATTGTTCCTTCTAAATCATCAATTCCTGGTAAATTATTTAAATTTTTAACTCTTCCTTTATCTTTCATTATTGAAAGACCATCTTTTTCAATTGTTGAAATACCAGCTGAGTCATATCCTCTGTATTCCAATCTTAAAAGTCCATTAATTAAAATAGGACTTGCTTTTTTTGTTCCTATGTAACCTACAATTCCACACATAGTAAATCCTCCTTATAAATATTAATTTTGGAATTGAAATGATGCAATAAAAGCTTAATTACATTAATTTTTGTTACAATATTACTATTGCTTTTTAGTTAATGCTATGACTTTAAGCTAAAGCCACTAAAGTATCCGCCGAAAAATTCGATAACTTTAGTCCTCGTCAACATTTTTTTAAATGTCCAGGCGCTTAATAAATAAAATAACTCCTTTCATTTTATTTTGCACTTTTTCAATTTACTTTATTATATTACCCCAAAAAATAAAATGTGGCAAGTATTTATCTAAAAAAATAAATAACTTGAATAAAAATATGTTATAAGATATAATGCAAATAATGAGGTGATTATATGAAAAAAATAGGAATTGTTATTGCGATGGAAGAAGAGTTTCAAGCAATAGAGAATAAAATAAAAGAGATAAAAGTTCATGAAGAAAAAGGACTAAAATTTTTTGAGGGAAAAATAGGAGAAAAAGAATGTGTTATAGTAAAAAGTGGAGTAGGAAAGGTAAATGCAGCAAGAACAACACAAGCAATGATAGACAATTTTGATATAGAATATATTATAAATATGGGAGCATCTGGAAGTATTGCTAATGATTTAAATATAGGAGATATAGTAATAGGAAAGTATGTAGTTCAACACGATTTTGATATTACAGCATTTGGACATAACAAAGGATATATAACAGGTGTTGGAGAAAAAGTAGAATGTGATAAAAAATTAATTAAAACGTTAGAAGATGTCGCAAAAAATAATGGAAAATATAAAGTTAAATTAGGAATAGTAGTGACTGGAGATATTTTTTGTACAGACGAAATTATGAAAGAAAAAATACATACTAAATTTGATGCAGATGTAGTTGATATGGAATGTGCTGCAATAGCACAGGTTGCATATTTAAATAAAAAACCATTTGTAGTTATAAGATGTATTTCAGATGCTCCAAATGGAGAAAACGCATCAGTATTTGATGAAAATTTAGAAATGGCAGCGGATAGATGTGCAAAAATTATAACAGAATTTATGAATAATAATCTAAATTAAATTCACAAAAAATTTACATTAAATTGCTTGTATAAAAAAGGTAAATTAGTATATAATTTATATAAATTGAAAGGAGTGATTTTTATGGATAGAAAAATCAAAGTAGCTCAATATGGAACAGGAAAGATGAGTGTGTACACAATGAGATATGTATATGAAAAAGGTGCTGAAATAGTTGGAGCTGTTGATGTAAATCCAGCAGTCATAGGAAAAGACATTGGAGAAATTATAGGAACAGAAAATAAAGGAGTAAAAGTTGTTTCACTAGAAGAAGCGGAAAAAATGTTAACAGAGACTAAGCCTGACATAGTTATTGTAACAACAATGAGTTTAATAAAAGATGTAGAGGATGCTTTAATGTTATGTGCAAAATTAGGAATAAATGCAATAACAACTTGTGAAGAAGCATTTTACCCAATGAACTCAAATCCAGGAGTAACAACAAAAATAGATGAAATGGCTAAAAAGACAGGATGTACAATTACAGGAAGCGGTTATCAAGATATATATTGGGGACAATTAATTTCAAGTATAGCGGGTTCAACACAAACAATTAAAAAGATAAAAGGAAGCTCAAGTTATAATGTAGAAGATTATGGAATAGCATTAGCAAAAGCACATGGAGCAGGATTAACATTAGAAGAATTTGATAGCCAAGTAGCATCTGTAGATAGAATTTCAGACGAAGAAAGAAAATCAATGATAGACAAAGGAGAATACCTACCATCTTATATGTGGAATGTAAATGGATGGTTATGTGATAAACTAGGATTAACTGTAAAATCACAAACTCAAAAAACAGTACCACAAACACATTCAGAAGATATATATTCAAGTACATTAGGAATGACAGTAAAAGCAGGAGATGCAACAGGAATGAGTGCTGTTGTTACAACAGAAACAGAAGAAGGAATAACAATTGAAAGTGAATGTATAGGAAAAGTATATTCAAAAGATGACTTTGACAAAAACGAATGGACAATTATAGGAGAACCAGAAACAACATTAGTAATAAATAAACCAGCTACAGTAGAGCTTACATGTGCGAGTATAGTAAATAGAATACCAGATGTAATAAACTCAAAACCAGGATATGTACCAACAGAAGAAATGGGAGACTTATATTATAGAGTTAAACCACTAAATGAATACGTAAAATGAGACATAGGGGACAGGTCAAAAATGTCCTATAAAATGTAGAAAAATGTCGAAAATACAAATTAATTATATAAATTTTGCAAATGAACATTTATAAAAATCAAGTAGAGCTTACAAAAACTGTAAAACTACTTGATTTTTTAGTATTATTATGTTAAAATAAAAATGAATTTGTTTAATATGTATAAGAGAGGAGAGAACTTAAAGGAAACTTTAAGGATAGATATGACAAAGATAAGAGAAAAAAATACTAATTGGTATGCAACAATATTAGGTTTTTTTAGAGATGAAGATACAGAAAATGAACAAGATAGTGGATACGAAGAATGGAAAAAAGAAAATGCAGATATTATAAATTCAAAAGAAATAGCAAATCTAGAAAAGATGTTAGAGCATAAAGATAGAAATAAAAGTAAAAATAAAAGAAAAGAACAGAAAGAGAAAGTAATAAACTCTGAAGAAGTTGATATACAAAATTTGAGTACTACTAAAGGATATGAAGAAAAAAATAATGAACGGTAAAGAAATTGGTGAGTAAATACAAGAAATTTAAATTTCTTGTATTTTTATCTTGACAAATGGCAAAACTACAGTTATAATAAGTAACGTTAATGATTATGGCGAAGTAGCTCAGTTGGCTAGAGCATTCGGTTCATACCCGAAGGGTCATGTGTTCGAATCACATCTTCGCTACCAGCAAAAAAGAACTGTTTACAAAAACAGTTCTTTTTTTATGTATTTTAATAAAAATAATGGAAAAGGTAGAAAAAAATTTTTTATAAATAACTGTCGATTTGTAGAAAAAAAATAAATTTTGTGATATAAGATATAGTAGAATGATGTAAATTTTAAATGGAGGAAAAATGAACGTAATAGATTTGTTTTGCGGATGCGGAGGATTATCATATGGATATCAAGAAGCAGGCTGCAATGTAATATTAGGAATAGATAATAATGAAACAGCTTTGAAAACTTTTGAAAGAAATCATCCTGGAAGTAAAGGATTAAATATAGATTTATTGAGAGAAGACTTTGTAGATGAGATAAAGAAGAATATAGGAACTCAACAAGTTGATATAATAATTGGAGGTCCACCTTGTCAAGGTTTTTCATTAACAGGAAGTAGAAACCCAGATGATATTAGAAATAAGTTATATAAGGCTATGTTTATAACAGCTAAGGCATTTAAACCTAAAGCAATCATGATAGAAAATGTTCCTGGAATTCAGAGATTATACGGAGGGAAATTCTATAATCTTATTGTAGATGAATTTAACAAATTGGGTGAGTATAATTTTGATTCAAAGATATTATATGCACCAGATTATGGAGTGCCACAAATTAGAAAAAGAATATTTATAGTCGGAATAAGAAAAGATTTAGGAGATGTTTCTTTTCCTAAACCAAAATTAAAAGAAGAGGAGTATATTTCTACTAAAGATGCAATTGGAGATTTACCGTCATTAGAAAATGAACCAGATCAAGAAGATTTTGATTATGAAATAGAACCATTTTCTGAATACCAAAAACTTATGAGAAAAGGTAGCGATATGATTCATAATCATTTAGTAACGAAACACACACAAGAAGTTAAAGATGTAATAAGTTTAGTTCCTGATGGTGGTAATTTTAAGGATTTACCTAAAGGTGTAGGTAATAATAGAAAGTTTAATGAAGCATGGAGAAGATATGATAGTACAAAGCCAAGTAGGACAATAGATACTGGACATAGAAATCATTTTCATTACAAATATAATAGAGTTCCAACTGTTAGAGAAAATGCTAGATTACAATCTTTTCCAGACAAGTTTATTTTTCTTGGAAGCAAGACGGAGCAATATAGACAAGTTGGAAATGCTGTACCACCACTATTAAGTAAATCAGTTGCAGAAGAAATTTTGAAAATAATTGATAGAAAGTAATAAAGGAGAAATATGGATAAAAAAATTAATACAATAGATTTATTTGCAGGTTGCGGAGGTCTGATGGATGGATTTGAAAAAAGTAATTTCTATGATACTTTAGCTTGTGTAGAATGGGAAAAATCTCCATGCGAAAATTTAAAAAAAAGATTAAAGGAAAAGTGGAATTATAATAATGCAAATGAAATAGTCATGAGATTCGATATACAAAGAACTCAAGAATTATTTTCAGGATGGAAAAATGATATAGAATATGGAAATGGAAAGGGATTGGATAATTTAATTGGAGATAATAAAATAGATGTAATTATTGGAGGCCCTCCTTGTCAAGCATATTCTATTGCAGGTAGAATTCGTGACAAAGATGGAATGAAAAATGATTATAGAAATTATTTATTTGAAAGTTATTTAAAAGTAGTTAATAGATATAAACCGAAATTTTTTGTTTTTGAGAATGTACCTGGAATTTTAAGTGCTTCGCCAGATGGAGAACCTATTATAGAAAGAATAAAAAAGAGATTTGATGAGTGTGGATATACCATTTTAGATAACTTAAAAAAAGCTATTATAGATGTCAGTGAATACGGAGTACCTCAAAATAGAAAAAGAATTATTATTTTAGGGGTAAGTAAAAAGTATTTTGGAGAAAAAAAAGCAAACATAATAGTAAATGAATTTTATAATAAATATTTGAATAGATATAAAACTAAAAAAATGACGGTAAAAGAGGCTATTGGAGATTTACCTAAATTATTACCTACTGATGAATATAGAAAAGAGGGTAAAAAATATTCTCATTTATTTGAAGAATATAAAATTGCTAATCATATTCCTAGATTTCATAGTGAGAGAGACAAAAAAATATTTTATTTATTAGAAAAAGATATTTCAGACGGAACAAATTTTTATAATTCTACAGAAAAGCTTAAAGAATTATATTATCAACAAACAGGAAAAAAAAGTAATGTACATAAATATTATGTATTAAGGTGGGATGAGCAAAGTAATACAATTCCAGCTCATTTGTACAAAGATGGATTAAGACATATTCATCCTGATCCAGAACAAGCAAGAAGTATTACAGTTAGAGAAGCTGCTAGATTACAATCTTTTGATGATGATTATGAATTTATAGGTTCTATGATGGACCAATATAAAATGATAGGAAATGCTGTTCCACCTAAATTTTCAAATGCAATAGCAAAAGCAATAAAGGATATATTTAATGACTATGTAGGATAGTATATATGTGGATTGGGGGATACATATGGAGTATTATATAAAAAAATTAGGTCATCAAGAATTAGGAAGTATAAAAGAAGATGGAAAACCATCAAGAGGGAGATATATTTATATATCAAAAAATAAAGAAGTATTGAACTTTTTTCCACCTATGTCCGAAAAAGTTGTTAATGACAACGTTGTACTTCCTATTATATCAGTTGAGTTAAAGAAAAAAGTGTATTGTAATTTTGTCTATCACAATGATAAGATTTCTAGAGGATTATCAAATGGTAGAAATGAATATAGATTATATTTGAATAATGATATAGAAGATCATCAATTGTTATTTAAAGAAAATGATATTATTGTTTTTAAAAGTGTTCAAAACGAATATGATAATGAGTATAGTAATTTATATTATTTATTAAGGCTTTCTCAAGAAAACGAAGAAGATAATAATACATATAAGATGTTAGATAAAATAATTGAAGAATCAAAATTAAAAAAAGGACATGCTGTAGTAAATGAAAAAATAGATTTTATTGAAGAAAAGATTAATGAAATAGAATTACAAGAAAATATAGAAATTGTTGTGCCTACACAGGTAATAGAAAAGACACAAGAATTTATAGGAACAACTACTAGCATTGAAAATTTATTTAATTCACAATCATTTAGAGACTTTGTTATGGTTGGGTATGGAAATAAATGTGCAGTTACAGGAAAATCAATAGTGTGGAAAAAGTTTATTAATCTTGAAGCAGCACATATAATGCCTAAATCACATAATGGAACATATATGCCTAATAATGGACTTGCTCTTTCAAGAGATATTCATTGGGCATTTGATAAAGGATTCTTTACTATTAATGATGATTATACAATTAAAGTGCATGAGGAATTATTAGATACATATTTAGGAGAATTTGAAGGGAAAAAAATTAATTTACCAGAGAATCCATTTTTTGTTCCAAATAAAGAAAGTTTAAGGTATCATAGAGAAAATATATTTGGATTATTCAAATATTCTGGAAGAATAATGAGTGTTAATAATTAAATTTAAAAACAGAATATATACAATATATAAAAACTAAAGAAAGCAAAGTAATTAATAATTATTAAGATATAATAATTAAATTATTTTGCTTTTTTCGATAATAAATTACATTTTTTTACAGAAAAGAAAAATTGAGAGATATTATATATACAAATATAGAAGATATAATCAAGGAGAAGAGTTATGAATAATTTACCGGGGATAGGTGACCCATATTGGTATGAATGGTTTGTTGGAGTGAAGAACGTAATAAAAATGCTAAATCCAGATAATGGAATAGAATATGTTGTTTTTCAAAGCTCAGACTATGAAGCGATAGATGATGTAGTAGTTGGGAAAAAGGAAAATATTGAACTATGTTATCAGGTTAAGCATGTTAGAAAAGAAAAGAATTTAACATTTTCATCATTAATAGATAAAGATGAAGAAAGTAAAAAATCTTTACTTACATCTATAGCTGAAGGATGGGAAAAGACAAGCAAGATTAATATTATTCCAATCTTATATTCAAATAAGGCAATTGGTATTAGGCGTTCTACAAGGACATCAAAAATCACTCAAAATAAATATAAATGTTTATCATTAAAAGATTTTTTTATGAAAGTAAAAGAATTAGTAGATGGAGTCGAAAAATGGGAAGATATAGTAATTAATGAGATAAATTTTCAAGAACAATGGACAGAGTTTGTTGGGCAACTAAAGATTAATGATAAGCTAACATTCTTGAAAAAGTTAAAATTAGAACTTAATCAAAATTCTTTAGAGGAAAGTGAAAAGGAAATAATAAATGAAATACAAAAAATATTTAAATGCAATGACATAATCTCATATAAAATATTTAACACAATAATATCTCAATTAAGAATATGGGTTACAACAAGAAGGAAAAAAGAAAAAATTACTAGAGAACAAGTTTTAGAACTTTTATCCAATACAAATGAAAAAAAATACGAGGAGATTTATCCTCCAATTCCCTTTTTTGAAACTAGAAAAAAATTTTGTCAGGAATTGTATCAAAAGATAGTTAATACTGACAAAAAAATAGTGTTTTTAAGTGGCGTGCCAGGAAGTGGGAAAACTAGTGCGATAAGTTATATGAACTATCATTATAAGGATAATATTATTGGAAGATTTTATGCATTTAAACCAATATCACTCAAAGATAAAGTATATAATTTTGACTCGGAAAATACAGAACCAAGAACTTTATGGGAGATTCTATTGAATCAAATAAGAGAAATATATGTAGGAATGTTAGAAAAGTATAATGTACCAATAATAAATGAACTATGTGATACAAAGACATTAAGGGCTGAAGTTATAAGATTAGCTCATCAGTTATATAAAATCACTAATAAGAAAAGTGTTATATGTATAGATGGAATTGATCATGCAGCTCGTGCGGAAAGTGGAGAAAACTTTTTAAATCAACTATATAGCCCTGAGGAAATTCCAGATGGTGTTGTTTTATTATTGGTTGGACAACCTAAAAATCTATATTCTAAGTATCCTGTATGGATAAAAAATAATGATATAAATGTAGAAGAGATCTCTATGCCTAAGTTAGAATTATTAGATATAATTCATCTTATAGAATGTTCAAACATAGAGTGGATAAACGAAGAAAATAAAGAACAAATAGCAAGAATAATTTTAGAAAAGACAGAAGGAAATAATTTATCTGTTATCTATTCTTTAAAAGAGGCAGAAAGATGTGGAGATATTGAAGATTTTATAAAATTAATAGAGATAAAAAATATTAGCAATGATATTGAAGAATATTATGAAATGATCTGGAAACATGCAGAGAATGAATTAGGAAATAAAATAAAGCAAAACTTTTGGTTTGATAAAGTTGCGTCAGCAATTGTATTAGCTAATGGACCTATGAATTGTAATACTATAAGTAAAGCAATAAATGTGGATTTTGAAGATTTAAAAGCAACTGCAGAAATGTTATATCCATTAATAATTGAGAAAGAGAACAATGTATATAGTATCCTTCATAATGATTTAAGAGTATATCTAACTAAGATAGTAAAGAATAAGAATTCTATTTATATTAATACTGCCAAAAAGATGGCAAATTATTATTTAAACACAAGAGAAGAGACATATAATCGAGCACATAATATGATACCTTTATTTATAACTGCAAATGAGAATAAAAAAATAGCAGAAATATTTAATACAGATTTTGTAATAGAGGCAGTAGCAGAAAGTGTTTCTGTTACTGATATAAAAAAGTATAGTATAATGGCATTAGAAGAAGCTCAAAAATTGACAAATTTAAAATTAATAAAAATAATAAGTGAAGCAATAAGTACTTTAAGCCAGCATATAAAATATATAGAATATTACAATCAAGCATCACATGAAAAATTTGACTTTGAAAAAACAAATATTTTAGAATTAGAAAAAGTAGAACTAAATAATAGCAATTTGGATAAGTACTATAATGCACTAGATTTTGCTAGTGAAGTGTATAAGATTAATCCTGAAAGAACAAGAAATATATTAAAATTATGGTTTGGAAAGTATACTCCCGAAAATTTTATAAGAGAATCTCTAGTAACGAATGGAGCTTATAACAAAGATAAGCATGAATGTATTGTAAAATTATGGGCTGAATTGTCTTATAAAGTGAATGAAAAAAATTTTCAACCATTACCAAAGGAAAATGATGATTTTGATGTAGAGAAAAACAGAATTTTTCAGTTGTGTATGTTATATAATGAAACTTATATGAAACATATGTTGGAAAACGGAGAATATGATGCATGGATAGAAGTATTCAAGTGCGGAGTATCAGTTGAGTTTTTTCAAAAGGAAATCATAAAATGCTTAAAAATAGAATACAGTGATATTAAATCAATTTTAGAAAAAATTATTATAAATACAAAAGATAATTTAATAAGGTTATTAACCGTATTAGTAGTAATAATAAATTCACAAAATGTAAAAGATGAGATTAAACGAAAATATGATGAAATAAAATTGGAAAATAAAAAATATTATGCTGATAATGAGCTAATGATGATCTCATTATGGATTATAATAAATATTAATTTTAATAATATAAACTGTAGAGAAATATTAGAAAATAAATATGTACAATTACTGAAAGAAATAGATAATGAAAATGATCAAGAAAACATATTAAACATAATTCGTATGTCTGAAATTATAGGTATCTGCATTAATAATAAGAATAATACTAAAAAAATTCTATATGATTGCGAGGATTTTAAAGAAGTTCTAGTATATTTTTTAGAGAATAAAAATGGATACCGTTCATATAGTTCAAAAGAAACAACAGATTTGATATTACATTTATTAACAAATTTAATTGGTTATATAGGATTTGAAAATGAATTTATAAACATAATAAAAGAGCACTTACTAAATAAAAGAAGAATAGCAGACTATTATAAAAGTGAACTTTTAGAATATTTAGTATTAATAAATAGAATAGATATCGTTAAAGATTATATAGAATTATTATATGGAAAAAATGGAGAAAATCTATTTTCTATGACAGATATAGAAGGAATTCATAATAATTTTAGAAAGTATTTACATATAGTTGATAGAGATTTAGAAATAGAAGTTGATGAGAAATTAAAATGGAATGTTGCTAGATATATGGATTATAAAGAATACGCATTGTATCCAGTATTAAAAGAATTTAATAATATTGCAGATATAGATGCTAAAACATGGAAAAAAGAAGGAATTGAACTATATAAACTTTGTTGTATCGCACATGAATTAGGAAGTAGTTTATATGAAGAAGAAGTTCAATTGGATATTATGAAACAAGCAACTAATTTAGGAATTAAGGACTTATGGGAATCAATTAGTTTAGATTTTACAATGATAGAAAGATTAGAAGATATTTATTCTTTAATTTTACATTTGTTAAATATATATAATGATGAAGAGAATTTAAAGAATTTGTGGATTTTATCAGTAGGAATTTTATCCTTTTATAATAAAGAAGATCAAATTGGAATAAAAAATGTAAGAGAAAGAATAATCGAAAAATGCGAAAAAAATGGATACAATAAGTTAATAGAATTTATGAAAGAAAAAACAACATTCTATTGGAATATTATGAAAGAAAAAGAAGAAAATAAAGTAGAATTAAGTGAAGTTACTAATGATTGGGAAAACATGAAAAATGATGAAATTGAAAACTTATTGAAAGAAAATTTGGAAGATAATTATGAAAAATGGAAACAAATTGATAGTGCGACTAAGTTTTTAGAAGAAAATAATAGATTAGATGAAAAAATAGGAACTTGTATAGTAGATATATTTTGTAAAATTGGATACGAATATGAGATGGAGAGATCTTGTTTAGATAATATATTTAATTGTATTATAAAATATATTTCAAGTGATGATTATTGGAAAATAATTAATAGAATAGTATTCAAATATAGCGAAGATAATGATGAATACTCAATTAGATTGTGCAGTGAAAACTTAAGTTGGTTAATTCAAAAGATATTAATTAATGATGGAAATATAGAGAAAATGAAAGAATATTTTTATATTTCTATAGGAAAACATAAAAGTTGGATTACAGGTGCAGGTCATATAAAAACAAATGATATAAATATAGTAAATAAAGAACACTATTTAAAAGAACCAAGCAATCTAAAAGAACTTATTATAAACATCTTACTTATTCAATTAGGTTCTCAAAATATACATAGAATGGAAATAGCATATAAAGCGATTAATTTAATGTGTATGAATGATGGTGAAGTTGTTAAATTTATTACACTTAATTGGGAAAATTTAAATAGGACGCAAAAAGAACAGTTCTATTTTATGGCGGAAAGATGGGTATTTGAAAGCAAAGAACAATACATACCATTTTTTGAAAAATTGAAAGAAGAAAATGATGTTTCAAATAATATGATAAATAAAGTCCAGTTGTTATATTTATTAGAAAAATATAATAAACAAACTTTTGAATTAAAAAAGAAAAGACTAAATTATAAGAAAAATAAAATAAATTTTTTTGAAAAATTTCTAATAGATACACAATTCGAATATATGTGTGATGAGATTGATATTAAGCATTATGTAAGGAATGCAGAAATGTTATTAAAAGATAATTGTACAGATTTGAAAAAGAAACTATTATTAACATATGATGTGAATGAAAAAGTTGATAATAAAAATATAAAGGCAAGACCCGGAGATTCTTCATTACCTTATTACTATAATTCAGAAAAATTTGAAGAAATATTATATATAGAGTTTAATAAAGGAAGATGGAGCAGATATAGTTTATTAAGACTTATTCAAGCATTTGGAAGAAACGATGATGGTTGTTTTATGACATATTATCCACAGCATGTGTTTAATGTAGAAAAGTGGAAAGATGAAGAGAAATTAATGCAATCAATAGAAAACAACAATATGAAAGATATAGAAAATAGTATTATTTCTAAAATTAATGATGGTGTAAATACAGAAAAAGAAATATGTATAGGAGCTACAGTATATATTCCAGTAAAGAGAAAAG
>ERZ773252.2933-NODE-2933-length-13806-cov-5.641772_pt1 | contig 13806 bp, 13 predicted proteins | sample MGYA00580517_ERZ773252 | MGnify/ENA primary metagenome ERZ773252 (study PRJEB29015, sample SAMEA2737766) | human gut metagenome | biome: human gut; feature: human-associated habitat; material: faeces | place: China | collected 2012 ... | reverse complement strand
AGTCCGGCCCGGACCACGACAAGCGGTTCACCATGGAGCTGCTGCTCAACTCCAACGTATTTGCCTCCGGCACCGGCCGAAGCAAAAAGGAAGCGGAGCAGCTTGCCGCAAAGAAGGCTTTGGAAATCATGGGCTGCTAAAAGTTTTAGAAGACAACCAAACCGGCACAGTGAAAAACTGTGCCGGTTTTTTTATTCTTTTATATATCGCAGATTTTAGAAATATATACCAATAAATTCTGTTTGTTTTTGTTTGACTTCCGAATTGCTATTTTTCAGGAAAGAGTATATGATAACAGTATAAAAATTTAATTAACCTAAGAGATGATTATATTGAGAAAGTGATATCGGATATATCAATATCGTCTGACCACCAGGAGGTGTGTAATGAAAAAGATCCTCATCATTGTAATTTGGCTTCTGTCCATGTGCTGTGCTTTTTTTGCAGGAGGTTGGACTAATCAATTTGCCAAAGATCAGTACACTATGCAAGATATCGCGTCTATGATGACCACATCATTTGGGTGGACAATTCAAAGTTCAAAAGATGTTAATGCATATCAGATATCCCTACAAGATTTTTGTGAAATGTACAACCACCTAACAAATGAAGATAATTCCTCAGGTCTAGCCAAGTCTAGCGGTAATATAAAAGGTATAGACCCACACTTTCTGCAAGAAAGCAATATCCATATCGCTTGTGAATCAAAGAAAGCTGTATATGTATATGAATTTCCGCTTGAATTCAAAATGCCTGAAGGTGCTCATCTTCAGAGTATTGTTGCCTTTACTGACGGGGAAATATGTATGTCTGCTATTCATGTACAGCTGGATCTGGATATTATTGATCAAGTGGATAACCGCTTAAGCCATGATGAAGTGGCAGAAGCGGAACTATTACCATCAACATGGCCGCTAAATGTTGACAAGCAAGTCGTTCATAGCTGGGGACAATCTTTTGATAAGTTGATGAGGAAATAATCTTAATTTCAACACAATGACTACATTCATAAAATCCCACTTGATCTCACAAAGTTCAAGTGGGATTTTTCATTACAATTTTGAAGTTATTAGTCCTCTATATCTGAAATTGGGCTTGGACTCGGAAAAACATATTAACCCGAAAAGCCTGCAATATATCATGGGACATTCGGATATCAACATTACGATGAATCCGTACGCTCACGTTTCGGTTGACAGTGTTAAATCGGAAGTGGTAAAATATTTTATCTATATCTTTGAGGTGGCACATGGTTCTCAAGAGCCTGATCTTACAGGGCTTCAAGTCGTTTCCCGACCGCACCGAGATCAAGTTTCTCGGCGGCATGACCGCGATCGTCGGTCCGAACGGCTCTGGAAAATCGAATATCTCGGACGCGATCCGCTGGGTGCTCGGAGAACAGTCCTCGCGGTCGCTGCGCGGCGCGAAAATGGAGGATGTCATCTTCGGCGGCACGGCGAAGCGCGGCCCGGTCGGCTTTGCCGAGGTCTCGCTCATCCTCGACAACTCCGCCGGTATTTTCCGCTCGCCGTTCGCCGAGATCATGGTCACGCGCCGCTACTACCGCTCGGGCGAGAGCGAATACAGCCTCGGCAAAAAGCACTGCCGCCTCAGGGATATCCGCGAGCTGTTCATGGACACCGGTCTCGGCCTTGACGGCTATTCCAGCATCGGACAGGGGCGGATCGATGAAATCCTGTCGCTCAGGAGCGAGGACCGGCGCGGCGTATTCGAGGAAGCGGCCGGGATCACCAAATTCCGCGCCCGCAAGGAGGAGGCTGAGCGCCGCCTTGCCGCGACCGAGGACAACCTTACGCGCATCCGCGACCTGTATGATGAGCTGGGGCGGCAGCTCGAGCCGCTCGAAAAACAGGCGGAAAAGACGGAGAAATTCCTTGTTCTGCGCGATGAACTGCGCGTTCTCGAGGTGTCTCTGTGGCTGGAACAGCTCGAACGGCTGAAAGGCGAGGCGGAAAAACGCTCACGTGACGCAGAAGTCTGCCGCAGACAGCTGGAAAACGCAAAATCCGAGCAGGAAAGGCGCTATCAGCAGGCGGAGCAGCTGACGGCTGATCTGCATGGCATCGACCGCGAGACCGAAGCGCTGAGCATGTCGCTGCGCGAGGCGGAGAGCCGCGAGGCCGGGCAGGCGAGCCGCATTGCGGTGCTGCGCGCGAACCTCGAAAACTGCCGTGAGAACCTTGAGCGCGTGCACAGAGAGAACGAGGAACGCGCAAAGCAGGCGGAAAAGCTCACAGAGCAGTTCTCTGCGCAGCAAACCCGCATCGCGGAGCTGGAGCAGAGCAGCGCAGAGGCGCGAGAGCGCCTTGCGGCGCAGGAAGGCAGGCTGGCGCAGCACAGGGAAGCGGAAGGTGCGGCGGCCGCCGCGCTGGAGCGGGCGGAGCAGGCCCGCGCCGCGGCGCAGAACGAACAGCATACACTTGCGCTCGAGCGCACCGCCGCGCAGACCGGTCTGGCCGGGATGGACGGGCAGCAGGATAATCTGCATCGCGCGCTCGAAAACGCAGGTGACCGCCTGAAAGCCGTACAGGAGGAGCAGTCCGCATTAGAAAGCCGCGTATCCGCGGGGCAAACCGCCCTGCGGCAGGCGCAGACAAAGGCCGGCGAGGCAGACGCCGCTCTGCGGCAGGCGAAGGCGGAGGCTGACGCCCTCGGCACGGCACTGCGACAGGCAGAGAGCGCGCTGACCGACGCGAGAAACCGTGCGGCCATGCTGCGCGATATGCAGCGCGATTACGACGGCTTTGCCCGGTCGGTCAGATCGGTCATGCAGCAGGCCGGGCGCGGCAGGCTTTCGGGCGTGCACGGGCCGGTCTCGGCGCTCCTTTCGACGGAAAACCGCTTTGTCACCGCGATAGACACCGCGCTCGGCGCATCTGCGTCGTCGATCGTGGTCGGCTCTGCCGAGGACGGCAGGGCGTGCATCGAATACCTGCGCCGCACGGACGGCGGACGGGCGACCTTTCTGCCGCTCGACACCATCCGCCCGGCGTCGCTCCGAGAGAGCGGACTTGACCGCGAACGCGGCTGCTGCGGTACGGCGGACACGCTGGTGCAGTTTGATGAGACATACGGCGCGGTCGTGCGCAGCCTGCTCGCGCGCACGGTCGTGTGCGAGAATATGGATGCGGCGCTGGCGCTCGCGCGTTCGCGCGGACACCGCTTCCGCATCGTCACCCTCGACGGCCAGATCATCCAGCCGGGCGGCGCGATGACGGGCGGCTCGGCGTCGCGCGGAACGGGCGCGCTGGCGCGTGCAGGGCGGCTGCGTGCGGCCGAAGAGCAGATGGAACGCTGTGAAGCCGCGCGAAAAACGGCAGAGCAGCGCTTTCGTGCCGCAGAAAAGCGGCTGCACGATCATGAAACCGCGTGCGAAACGCAGAATGCAGCCCTGCGGCGGCAGGCGGAAGCACAGGCCGCCCTTGCTGCCGCGTGTACGCAGCACCGAGCGCTGCTCGGGAGCGCACAGGCGCGGCAGGAGGAGCTGATGCAGCAGCAGCGCAGCATGGAGGCCGAAAAACAGCGCAGCGCGGAGGTGCTCGCGTCGTTTGACGCGAGGGAAGAGCAGGCCGGGACGCAGCTGCGCGACGCGGAAACGCGCGTGCAGACCTGCCGGGACGCGCTCGCGCGGCTCCGTACCGAGGCCGCAGAGCAGGAAGCGCAGCTTGCCGGGCAGCGTACCGCGCTTACGCGCACAGAGGCCGAGCTGTCCGGTGAAAAACGGGCGCTCGAGCAGATGCGGGCGCTCAGATGCGAGACGGACGCCGGTCTTTCGAGCGCGGCGGACAGCATCAAACGCTACGAGTGCGAGTGCGAACGCATACAGGACGAGCTTGCAGAGGAGAAGGCGGCGCACGAACGGTCGGAGACGCTGACGCGCACGCTGCGGGAGCAGCTGGAACAGACCGGAAAGCGCCGCGAGCAGGTCGAAGAACGGCGGACCGCCGTGCGCCGGGACGCACAGGATGCAGGCGAGCAGATCCTCGGCATGGAGCGCGAGGCCTCGCGTCTGGAAAACCGCGCAGGACAGCTGAAGGCCGAGGAGGCGCAGCTTCTCGGTCGGATGTGGGAAAGCTACGAGCTGACGCCCACACCGGCCGCCGCGCTTGCGCAGCCGCTTGACGACCCGGCCGCCGCACGCGAACGCGCGCACGAGCTGCGCGGGAAAATACGGGAGCTCGGCAGCGTCAATCCGGACGCGGTGGAGGAATACCGCCGGGTGCGCGAGCGCTATGCCTTCATGGGCGAGCAGAAGGACGACCTCGAGCGGGCGCAGCGCGAGCTGTACAGGGTCATCGACCGGCTGACGGTCAACATGAAGGAGATTTTCGCCTCGGAGTTTGCCCGGCTGAACGTGCTGTTCGGGCAGACCTTCCGCGAGATATTCGGCGGCGGCCATGCGGAGCTTGCGCTCGCGGACACGAGCGACATCCTTTCGTGCGGCATCGACATCCGCGTGTCGCCTCCCGGAAAGGCGGTCAAAACGATCACGCTGCTTTCGGGCGGCGAAAAGGCGTTTGTGGCCATCACGCTGTACTTTGCGATACTCAAGCTGCGCCCCGCGCCGTTCTGCGTGCTCGACGAGATCGAAGCCGCGCTCGACGATGTGAATGTGCAGCGGTATGCGAAATATATACGAAAATTAACAGATTGCACACAATTTATTGTAATTACGCACAGACGTGGTACAATGGAAGAAGCAGATATGCTCTATGGCGTGACCATGCAGGAGCAGGGCGTTTCGAAGCTGCTTATGCTCAATCTCGCAGAGGCGGAGAAACGGCTGAAAAACACGATAAAATGACGCAGGACTGTGGGGTGTAAAGCATGGATATGAGGAGTTCAAAATATCCGTACCGGCTGGATGTGGAAACGCGGCTGCCGAACGGCTGCATCACGACGCACGGCTACGCGGCGCATCATCCGGCGGAATTCCAGCACTGGGCATACGCACGCGGCTATGTCCTCTGGGGCGAGCGCATCGACCGTGTGGACTGGGAAAACTGGCGCATCAATTACTACGGTATGTAACGCAGACCGGCAGGAACAATCTTATAGATACAGGAGCAGAACATGGGATTTTTTGATAAGATCAAGCAGGGATTTAAGAAAACTTCGGACGCGGTGAGCCATTCGCTCGACAGCGTGTTCGCGGCGTTCGTCAAGATCGACGAGGATCTTCTCGAGGAGCTCGAGGAAGCGCTCATCCTTTCGGATGTAGGCGCGTCGACCTCCGCGAAGATCGTCGCCGAGGTGGAAAAGCGTGCAAAGCTGCGCAAGACAACAACGGCCTCCGAGCTGCGCGACCTGCTGCGCGAGGTGCTGACCGACAACATGCTCGACAACCAGCCGCTCGACGTTTCGGGCAGGCCGGCGGTCATTCTGGTCATCGGCGTCAACGGCGTCGGCAAGACCACCTCGATCGGCAAGCTGGCGGCGCGCTATGTCAGCGAGGGCAAAAAGGTCATGCTGTCCGCGGCGGATACCTTCCGCGCGGCGGCGGCCGACCAGCTCGAGATCTGGGCGAAGCGCGCGGGTGCGGACATCGTCCGGCACGGCGAGGGCGCAGACCCGGCGGCGGTCGTCTTTGACTCGATCTCGGCGGCGAAGGCACGCGGCAGCGACATCATTATTGTCGATACCGCAGGCCGCCTGCACAACAAGGCCAATCTGATGAACGAGCTGGCGAAGATCGACCGCGTGATCTCGCGCGAGCTGCCGGACGCTTCGCGCGAGACGCTGCTCGTGCTCGACGCGACCACCGGACAGAACGCCGTCCATCAGGCGGAGGAGTTCAACAAGGCGGCCGAGCTGACCGGCATCATCCTCACCAAGCTCGACGGCACCGCCAAGGGCGGTATCGTCATCGCCATCTCGGCCGGTCTCGGCGTCCCGGTCAAGCTCGTCGGCGTCGGCGAGGGCATCGACGATCTGATCGACTTCGACCGCGCGGCGTTCCTCGAGGCCATCCTGCCGCCGGCAGAGCAGATGACGGGTGACGGTGAAAATGAAGAAGAAGGAGCGGACGAGGAATGACAAGACCTGACGGAAGAGCGAAGGACGAAATGCGCCCGGTCAAGCTGACGACCGGATTTACCATGTATGCGGAGGGTTCGGTGCTGGCTGAAATGGGCAACACCAGGGTCATCTGCACCGCTTCGGTCGAGGAAAAGGTTCCGCCCTTCCTCGAGGGCAAGGGCCTCGGCTGGGTCACGGCGGAGTACGCGATGCTGCCGCGCTCGACCAATACGCGCAAAAAGCGCGACATCAAGTCGCTCAAGCTGGACGGCCGTTCGAGCGAGATCCAGCGCCTGATCGGCCGTGCGCTGCGCGCGGTCGTCGACCGCGAGGCGCTCGGCGAGCGCCAGATCACCATCGACTGCGACGTCATCCAGGCGGACGGCGGCACGCGCTGCGCGTCCATCACGGGCGGCTATGCGGCGCTCTATCTCGCGTGCAGAAAGCTGGTCGACGAGGGCGTGATCGAGAAAATGCCGCTCACCGCGGCGGTTTCGGCGGTATCGGTCGGTATCTTCGAGGACGAAGCTGTGCTCGACCTCAACTACGCCGAGGACAGCCATGCCATCGTGGACTGCAACGTCGTCATGACCTCGAAGGGCGAGTTCATCGAGGTGCAGGGCACGGGCGAAGGCCGTCCGTTCACACGGAACGAGCTGGATCAGCTGCTGGCACTCGGCGAGCAGGGCTGCTCCAGACTGTGCGAGATCCAGAAAAGCGTGCTCGGCGAATAAAAGAGGAAAACCAAACATGAAATTTGTACTGGCATCCCATAATAAAGGAAAGCTGAAGGAAATGGCGGCCATTCTGGGCGAACTCGGCATCGAGGTCGCGTCTCTGCCCGAGGGTGCGCCCGAGCCGGAGGAAAACGGCGCGACGTTTGAGGAAAACGCGCGCATCAAGGCGAAAGCCGCCGCGGACTTCACCGGCCTGCCGGCTATCGCGGACGACAGCGGTCTGTGCGTGGACGCGCTCGGCGGCGCGCCGGGCATCCGCTCCGCCCGCTACTGCGAGGGAACGGACGCGGACCGCAATGCGTTCCTGCTGAAGAACATGGAAGGCAAAGAGGACCGCGCGTGCCGCTTTGTGTGCGCCATCGCGTGCGTGCTCGCGGACGGCGAGACCGTCACGGTACGGGGCGAATGCGAGGGCGAGCTGCTGCACGAAAACCACGGCGCAGGCGGCTTCGGCTACGATCCGCTGTTCTATGTGCCGGAGTACGAGTGCACGTTCGGTGAGCTTGCACCCGAGGTGAAGAACCGCATTTCGCACCGCGCGCGTGCGCTCGGCAGGCTGAGAGACGTACTGAAGGATAAAATATAACTGATTTCAAGGAGAAAATACATGATTAACACCAAACAGCGTGCACAGCTTCGTGCACTGGCAAATCCGCTCGCAGTCACCCTCATCATCGGCAAGGAGGGCGTGACCGAGGCGGTCGAGCGTGAGCTGGACGCTCTGCTCGAGTCCCACGAGCTGGTCAAGGGCAAGGTGCTCGAGAGCGCGATGCTCACGCCGCGCACGGTATCCGAGGCGCTCTGCGAGGCGACCGGCGCGGATGCCGTACAGTGCATCGGCTCGAAGTTCGTTGTCTACCGTCAGTCGAGCGACGAGGACAAGCGCAAGATCGTTCTTGTAAAATGAGGACAGGCATACTCGGCGGAACGTTCAATCCGCCGCATCTCGGCCATCTGCACGCCGCCGAGCTGGCGCATGATGCGCTGAGGCTCGACCGGGTGCTGTTCATCCCGACCAACCTTCCGCCGCACAAGGCGCTGCCGGAAAACACGGCCTCGCCCGAGGCGCGGTGTGAAATGGTGCGCCGCCTGACGGCGGACAGGCCGTGGGCGCAGCTGGATACGCTCGAGATCGACCGCGGCGGCGCGAGCTACACGGTGGACACGCTGCGCGCGCTGCACGGGCGCGGCGAGACCGACCTCTATCTGATCGTCGGAACGGATATGCTGCTTTCGTTTGACCGAAGCTGGCGCGCGCCGGACGAAATCGCGCGTCTGGCGACGCTCGCCGTGTGCGCACGGGAAAACGAGGACTGGGACGCGCTGCGCGAAAAGGCGGCGCAGCTGCGCGAAACGCTGGGCGCGAGAATCGAGCTCGTCCCGGGCGATAGTCTCACGGTCTCCTCGACCGAGCTGCGGCAGGGCGGCGACCTGCACCGCTTCACCGCGCCTGCGGTCGCGGATTATATCGAGCGGGAGCACCTTTACGGGTTTTAGGGCAACAGAAAAACGCGGTGTTTGAAATACATAATTCAACCTCAACTACACAGAAAGGTGGGCAAAAGTTATGTTGTGTGACGAGAAAATGCGCAGAGATATCCTTTCGAGGCTCCATGGCTACCGCTATGAGCACTCTCTCGGGGTGGAACGCTGCGCGATCGCCCTGGCGAAGAAATACGGCGGCGACCCGGCTCTTGCCGGAGCCGCAGGCATCCTTCATGACATAACAAAACATCTTTCTCCGCAGGAACAGTTGAATTTATGTGAGAAATACGGTATAATACCGTGTACCGTCGAAAAAAGCGAGCCGAAAATGCTGCACGGAAAAACGGCCGCAGCGATCGCACGCAGAGAATATCACATGCCGGACGAGGTATGCGACGCCATCGCCTGCCACACGACCGGCAGGGCGAAGATGACCATTCTGGACAAAATTCTCTATCTGGCGGACTACATAGAGGAGACACGCGATTTTCCCGGCGTCGAAAAGGCGCGGGAGCTGGCCGAGACCAGCATAGACCGTGCGCTGCTCTACTGTTATGACCAAACGTTGATCGAGCTGATCACGCGAGGCAAGCTGATCCACAGCGACACCATCGCCGCATACAATGATATGATCCGGCAGGGAGTACGCTGGCGCGACGAGGAGAGGGCTTGAGAGACAGAAAAGCCTTCCCGGAACTGAACTGGAGGCAGGAACCGTTTGAAACTTTTCGGAGGCAGCGGCGAGCATAACGGCCGCTCGGACAGACAGACAAAAAAACGACCGGCCGCGGCGCAGAGCGGCGTGAAAGCGCAGACTGCGCCCAAGCCTCAGGGGAAAAAGGGCGGCCGGACAGCCGCACCGAAGAAGCACAGCAAAAAACGCATCGCGGCGATCGTGATCGCGGTGCTCATCGCGCTTTTGTGCGCGTGCGGCGCGGCGTACTATGTGTTCTTTGTGCGCCCGCCAACAGACACGATTCACGACAGGACCAACGGCGACCGCGTCGATACGAGCAGCCTGCTCAATCAGGGCACGCGCATCGACGATGTGTTCACCTTTGTCGTCGGCGCGGTCGATGAGGACCAGACGCGCACGGACGCCCTGATGGTCGCGACGATGAACACCAAGGAAAAGACGATAAACGTCATGAACATCCCGCGCGATACCATGTGCAACAACGGCGAAAGCGGCGCGTGGCGCAAGATCAATGCGGCCTACGCGACCAAGAAGGGCATCGAGCAGACCAAGGTCGAGATCGAGCGCCTGATGGGCTTCCAGCCGGACAAGTACGTCATCGTCAACTTCGAGGGCATCGCGGCCATCGTGGACGCGATCGGCGGCGTGGACTACGAGGTGCCGTTCCGCATGGAATATCACGACCCCTCGCAGCACCTCGACATCGACCTTCAGCCGGGCATGCAGCATCTGACCGGCAAGCAGACCGTCGAGTTCCTGCGCTGGCGCCACAACAACGACTACTCCAAGCAGTATGTCAACGGCGACGAGGGCCGCGTGGAAAATCAGCAGAAATTCCTGAGGGAGCTGGCGCGACAGGTGCTTCAGGTCAAGAATGCGACCAAAATCCCGAAAATCGCCGAGGCGGTTTCCAAGAACGTAAAGACCGATTTCACGACCGGCGAGCTGCTCTGGATGGGCAAGCAGGCGCTTCAGATCGACAACGCAAACCTCAAGTTCTTCACTCTGCCGGGCTACGGCGCGATGAGCTACGCGGGCAGCGACCCGTACAAGTATTCCTTCTTCTTCCCGAAGGAAAAGGAAACGCTCGAGCTCATCAACAAGTATTTCAACCCCTGTGAGGAGCCGATCACCAAGCTCGACATGGTCACCGGTCCGGCGGAGAGCTCGTCCTCCGGTTACAGCGGCGGCGTCAGCGCCGGCGAGGATGAGGATGTCTGGGGCGACACCGGCGGCGGCTACTATTATGAGGACGATTCGGACTATTCGGGCGGCGAGAGCGGCGGAGACTACTCGGGCGGCGGCGAGAGCGGCTACGAAGAGCCGGATAACAGCGGCGGAGATTACTCGGACGGCGCAGCCGGCGGCGGTGAGACCGGCGGCGAAGGCGGCGGTGAATCCGGCGGCGAGAGCGGCGGATCGATCTCGGGCGGCGAGACCGGCGGCGGTGAATCTGGCGGCGAGAGCGGCGGAGACTATTCGGGCGGCGAGACCGGCGGTGAGACCGGCGGCGAAGGCGGCGGCACGGTAGATCCCGAGGCGTGATCTATAAAGCAAGAAAAACGGCTAAAGAAAGAAAAACGGCGGCCGCAGAGACGATCTGCGGCTCCCCGACAGGATACAGGCGCGGCGCGCGCCATGAAAAGGAGTTTATGAATTTGACTGCACAAGAAACTGTAAAGGCGATCTGTGAAGCGCTGATCGAGAAAAAGGCGCAGGGCATCGAGGTCCTGCACGTTGAGCGCCTGACCGAGCTGACCGAATATTTCGTCATCTGCTCCGCGACCTCGACCACTCAGGTCAAGGCGCTGGCAGACAACGTAGAGTGGCATCTCAAGTATGACCACGACGTCATGGTCGACCACACCGAGGGCTATGAGTCCGCGCAGTGGATGCTGCTCGATTACGGCTGCGCTGTGCTGCACGTATTCATGCCGGAGGCACGCAAGTTCTACAATCTGGAGAACCTGTGGAAGGACGGCACGCCGGTATCGCTCGAGGAGCTCGGCATCGAGGATAAGTAAAAAATCGACAGGCGGCGGCGCGCATAGACCGTGTCCGCCGCATTGTCGCGCTTTTATATAAAACACTTTAGGGGGAAAATCCGTTGAAGTACGATCATAAACAAGTAGAAAAGAAGTGGCAGGACATCTGGGACGAGAAGCAGTGCTTTCAGGCCGAGAACGGCTCGGACAAGGAAAAGTTCTATGCACTGGTAGAGTTCCCGTACCCGTCCGGTCAGGGCCTGCACGTCGGTCATCCGCGCTCCTACACCGCGCTCGACATCGTTGCGCGCAAAAAGCGCATGCAGGGCTATAACGTGCTGTATCCGATGGGCTGGGACGCTTTCGGCCTGCCGACCGAGAACTTCGCCATCAAGAACCACGTGCATCCGGCTGAGGTCACCAAGAAGAACATCGCACGCTTCAAGAGCCAGCTGAAGAGCCTCGGCCTGTCGTTCGACTGGTCGCGCGAGATCAACACCACCGACCCGAGCTACTACAAGTGGACCCAGTGGATCTTCCTGCAGCTGTTCAAGAAGGGCCTCGCCTACAAGAAGGAAATGAGCGTAAATTGGTGCACCTCCTGCAAGTGCGTTCTGGCGAACGAAGAGGTCGTCAACGGCGTCTGCGAGCGCTGCGGCAGCGAGGTCGTTCACAAGACCAAGAGCCAGTGGATGCTCGCCATCACCAAGTACGCACAGCGCCTGATCGACGATCTGGACGACGTTGACTACATCGAGCGCGTCAAGATTCAGCAGAAGAACTGGATCGGCCGCTCCACCGGCGCAGAGGTCGATTTTAAGACCACTGAGGGCGACACCCTGACCGTTTACACCACCCGTCCGGATACCCTGTTCGGCGCGACCTACATGGTCATCTCCCCGGAGCATCCGATGATCGAGCAGTGGGGCGACAAGCTCGCAAACATCGCCGACGTCCGCGCGTACCGCGAGGAAGCGGCGCGCAAGTCTGACTTCGAGCGCACCGAGCTGAACAAGGACAAGACCGGCGTCAAGCTGGCGGGCGTTGCCGCGATCAATCCGGTAAACGGCAAGCAGATCCCGATCTTCGTTTCCGACTACGTTCTGATGGGCTACGGCACCGGCGCTATCATGGCCGTTCCGGCGCACGATGACCGCGACTGGGAGTTCGCCAAGAAGTTCGGCTGCGAGATCATCGAGGTCGTTTCCGGCGGTGAGGACGTGCAGAAGGCTGCGTTCACCGCAAAGGACGAGACCGGCATTCTGGTCAACTCCGACTTCCTGAACGGCAAGACCGTCAAGGACGCGATCCCGGCGATGATCGAATGGCTGGGCGAGAAGGGTATCGGCCGCGCAAAGGTACAGTACAAGCTGCGCGACTGGGTATTCTCCCGTCAGCGCTACTGGGGCGAGCCCATTCCGATCGTCAAGTGCGACAAGTGCGGATACGTTCCGCTGCCGGAGGATCAGCTTCCGCTCGAGCTGCCGAACGTGCACACCTACGAGCCGACCGACAACGGCGAATCCCCGCTCGCGCACATGACCGACTGGGTGAACACCACCTGTCCGTGCTGCGGCGGTCCGGCAAAGCGTGAGACCGACACCATGCCCCAGTGGGCAGGCTCGTCGTGGTACTTCCTGCGCTACATGGACCCGCACAACGACAAGGCGCTGGCATCCAAGGAAGCGCTCGAATACTGGTCGCCGGTCGACTGGTACAACGGCGGCATGGAGCACACCACGCTGCATCTGCTGTACAGCCGTTTCTGGCACAAGTTCCTGTATGACATCGGCGTTGTGCCGACCAGAGAGCCGTATGCAAAGCGCACCAGCCACGGCATGATTCTCGGCGAGAACGGCGAGAAGATGTCCAAGAGCCGCGGCAACGTTGTCAACCCGGACGAAATTGTAGACACCTACGGCGCAGATACCATGCGTCTGTATGAGATGTTCATCGGCGACTTCGAGAAGGCTGCTCCGTGGAGCCCGAAGTCCATCAAGGGCTGCCGCCGCTTCCTCGAGCGTGTCTGGTCTCTGGCCGAAAAGGTACAGGACGGCGACGAGTATTCCAAGGAGCACGAGGCGCTCATGCACCGCACCATCAAGAAGGTCGGCGAGGACGCGGACAACCTCAAGGCGAACACCGCGATCGCGGCGCTCATGACCATGCTCAACGAGTTCTACGACAAGGGCGTAAACCGTGCCGAGTACAAGACCTTCCTCGCGCTGCTCAATCCGTTTGCTCCGCACATCACCGAGGAGCTGTGGCAGCAGCTCGGCGAGACCGGCCTGCTTTCCGTCGCTCCGTGGCCGCAGTACGACGAGGCAAAGACGGTCGAGAGCACGGTCGAGATGGCGGTACAGGTAAACGGCAAGCTCAAGGGCACTATCAAGCTCGCGGCGGACGCCGACAAGCAGGCGGCCATCGACGCTGCACTGGCCGAGGAAAAGGTTCAGCACGCCATCGAGGGCAAGCAGATCGTCAAGCAGATCGTTGTCCCGGGCAAGATCGTAAACCTGGTCGTAAAATAAAAAACGCAAAATCTGCTCGTTCGTGAAAGATTTTTGTTGACACGGACGGGAAAAACAGATATAATATTCTTACGGTTTTATGTGCCTGTGGCAGATGAAGCTGTGCAAAGCGTCCTCCATAGAGGAACGCGCGGAGGGAGGGAAAACTGTGTCGGAGATCCGCATCAAGGAAAATGAATCTATTGACAGCGCACTGCGTCGTTTCAAGCGTTCGTGTGCAAAGGCGGGTACGCTTTCCGAGCTCCGTAAGCGTGAGCATTATGAAAGCCCGAGCGTCAAGCGCCGCAAGAAGTCTGAGGCTGCACGCGCAAAGAAGAAGAAGTTCCGCTAAA
>ERZ773252.2925-NODE-2925-length-13848-cov-3.029870_pt1 | contig 13848 bp, 9 predicted proteins | sample MGYA00580517_ERZ773252 | MGnify/ENA primary metagenome ERZ773252 (study PRJEB29015, sample SAMEA2737766) | human gut metagenome | biome: human gut; feature: human-associated habitat; material: faeces | place: China | collected 2012 ... | reverse complement strand
ATTTTATTGTCTCTAAGAAATACCATATTTCTTAAACATTTATTTTCTCTTTTTTATTTTTATACTAATATGGAAATTTTTTACTTAAATTAATCTCTCTAAATAATTAGAAGTGAAAATGAAACCGTAATGGGCGTTATTGAAAGTATTCAAAATATTTGTTATTCTTGCGCTTCTTCCTAAATTATTATGGTTGTTCATTCTATTGTGTTTTTACTTATTAATTAAATTTATTTTACTTCTACCTTCGGGTTATGAGCGAGACCTGACCACTTTTTGTAAGTTTGTGGAAATTAGAGTTTTTGTTGGTATTTCAGTATTTACAAGAGTTTTTATTTACAGAACATTTGTGTATTTTTAAGGCATTTTTTGAGAGGATTTTACCCAATTTTTACCCAATTCATATAGTACGTTTGTTCCGGTATTTTAAGCTCTTGTAAAGGATAATTTTATTGATAAAAATTTTAATTTTTGGAGGATTTAGATTATGAATAATTTTAGAGAAGTTAATGATGATATTTTAAGAGATTGGTTAAGTTTTAGAGAAGAAATGGTTTTAGGCACACTTACTAAAGAGGATAAAAAACATTATATTTATTTTGATGAGATTGCTGAAAACATTTTAAAGAATGTTCCTAAACAGAATCAAAAGTATGTGAAAAGTCAATTAGATAGACTTGATAAGAATTTTATGGATTATATTTGTTATTGGAATGAGAAATATTATAGGAATGGATTTTGTGATGGAGTGCAGTTGATTATTGGTTGTATTGATAAATAGCTAAAATTAATCCAAAGTTTTTTCAAAACATTGAAAAAACTTTGGATTTTAAATATTTTTTTCAAATTGTTAAAAATAGGAATTATAATATATTTATTATATATTTTTTTATAATTATGTTGAAAAACTTTATACTTTATTTTATAACTCAACAGTACCTAATAGTTCAATAAATTGTGTCTTTAAGTCATCTACACTTAAAAAATTAGAAATATCTTTTTGTTTAACAACTTCTTTTGACATTGTCCTATAATTAACTAAACATTCTTTATATTTGTCTGTAAATTGAATATAGTCTGGATTTTTATTTATTTTTCTAAAAGTTATATCACAACACTTTATTATTCCATTTATTTCTTCCTCAAAAATTCTACTTGTTTCTTCACACCAATTTTTATATGTTTCATCTAATATTCCTTCTGAATCAGTTAATTCTTCATTTACAGAAATAATATAATTGTAAATTAATTTTATTCCTTCAATTTTTCCAATATTTATAACTGCATTATACATAAATGAATCTTCGTTAACAAATCGCTCTTCTGGTATAATTAAATTGTAATAATTCTCTGGTTTCTGAAGTTTAATTAAATCTTCTATATTTTTACTATATGAGATACTTTTAAGTTTTATAGTTGAACCTATCTTTGTTAATTTATTATCCACCATGTATATTATATTTATTTCACCATTTTTTTGACTTTGATATTCTTCTAATAAAAAATTATTATATAAATTTGCTATATCATTAAATGTTTTTTTATAATTCTCATATAAATTATTCAAAAATTGATCTATTTTAAATATATCTACAGCAAAATAAGTTTTATTATTTAGTATAATTTTGTTTTTGTTTAAATTTTTAGATATATAACTAGAAAACTTTTCATCTTTATTTTTTTGCAATAGTTTTATCTCATATAATTTACTTTTGTTGTTTCTAAACTCATCCTTAGCAAAGTTTTCCCAAAATAATGCTAGTGTCCTTAATTCTTTATAAAGTTCTTCATTTATGTTATTTTCTTCGAACATTCTTTTATATTCGCAATTATACTTTAAGAAATCTTTTAAAAGCTGATTTAAATTAAATGTTGATAAATTAATATTTTCATTTTTATGTTTTTTTATTTTAGATATTACTACAATATTTTTTTGATTAAAAAAATTCTGAAAATCACTAATATAATCAAAAAATAACTTTTCTATTCTTGTTTCTCTTTTTCTATAAAATTCTTTATTTCTTTCGTATATATTTTCATTATTTTTTTCTCTGATACTAAAAGATTTTAATTCGTTACTCATACCATATTTATTAACAGTACATTTAGGTGCTTTATACATATTTTTACTCTTTATAAGTATATTCCTAAATAAATTATTCAATTCTTCATCTGCTAATTTTGAAATGTTAGTTTTTCTATAAAAGTAGTCTAAAGCTGTATTATATTTTTTTACAAATTCCAATAATAAATTATTAGTTTCATTCATTGCCATCTTATATGCTTTCCAATCATCCTTACGCTTTTTATATTCATCTAGATCCAATAGTTGTCGATTAATATTTGTTATCCAAGAAATAATTAATTTATCTGCTTGCATTGTTTTATTGGTATCTGGAATCACTAACCCGTCTATTATTCTTGTACCTATCATTTTTACATTATACATTTGTTTTTTAAAATATAACCTTCTAATACAATATACAACATCCATAGTTCTATCATAAAAGTTGCTATCATGCTTATCATCTAATTTATTTATAAATTTAACTGATACTTCTTTCTGATCATTTTCCATCCAAACAATATTATATCTTTTAATAATTATTTTTTTTATATTCTCTAAAATTCTATTATATTCATCTTCTAAATCCTGTAGTTGCAGTCCAACCATAAAATCTAGTAATTCATCTATTTTTGAATAATCTAATTGGATTATTTTTAAATTACTTATAAAAACATTTCTATTTGCCATCCAGAATAATACATAACCAACATTTGATAAATCATCTTCTCTATATACATTCTTATTTTCAATATTATCTCCAATATCTTTAATAAACAAGTCAGTGTAATAATAATCTATTTTAAATTCTTCTAATTTAATTTCTTTTTTAATTGATTGTACCGCCTCAAAGTTAAATTTTTCATATAGTTCGAAAATTTCTTTTCTATTAACATTTAAATATCCTGTACAATCTTGTACAAAAAGTGCTATAAAATTGTCATTTGAATATTTATTTCCTAATTCAATGTCTTGTGATTTTTTATTATATAGTACAAATGTATCTAACCAAAGTAAGCTATTAATTATAGTTGCATAAGTAGACCAATCATAATCTTTTTCTTTTTTTATAGTACTGATTAATAACTCTGACTTCTCAACATTTTTATATAAATACTCTATTAATAATATAGGACAGTAATCTTTAGTACATTTTAAGACATCAATTATTAAATTATTTTCATCATAATATAGCTTAGTCTTTATTATATTTACTAATATCGTTGCTCTTACTGCATGTGTTGATATAATATAATTCGAATTATTTTTAATTCTAATTAAATATTCATCTTCTAAATTTTTTAACATTTTGCCCATACTTTTTGATTTAATTACATCGCTTATCTTTTTTAAATCTATACGAAAATTTTCTTTTCCTGCATAAGAAACTATTAATAAGAATTTCAACCATTCATCTGAATCATTTTCTTTCTCAATAATATTATCTACTTGCGTATTTAATCTTTCAGTTAATGTTTGCTTTTCTTTTAATAAATACATAAATTCCATAAAAGGTCCTTCTTTTCTAAAGCTATTCCATGCATCTTCAAAATTCAAATATTTTTCTGAACCTTCATATAAATTATATATTTCTTTTGCTTCATCTTCTTCTAATTTAAGTTCTATCTCTTGTAGTTTGAGACCTCCATAACTAAAATCAGTTCTCCTATAATCTTCTTCTCGAATAGTTATCAATATTTTTAAATTTATCCCTCTTTTATCTATCTGTTCTAATATCCATTTCCAATTAGTATCATATGGAGAAACATCAATATAAATTATTGTATCTCCACTTTCAGAATTGAATAGCCCATTAAGTGCTAATACAATATCCTCTGCTTGTTTTGAATCAGTAATATGTTCTACAACGAATATAAAGTCTTCACTATAATTATCTAACAAATATCTATAGGCTAATGTTGACTTTCCTTGTCCAGAGGCTCCTCTTATTATAACTACATTTTTTTCTTTAAATGCATATTTTATTTTGTTCATCCATTTTTTCCTATAAATATCCAGATTATTTCTAATATGATCAGGTCTAGCATCAATTCCCATTCTATATTCTTTCTCTAATTGCTCATATTTTTTTTGACTTTTATACTCCCTTAGATTAACTATTGTTCTGCCATATTGATTATACATACCTTTTATACTCATTATGTCATTAATTACTCTATCTACTTCAATATTCCAAATTTTTCTATTAGTCATTTCTGTATATCTAGACAGTTTACTAATATAATTAATTAAATTATTAAAAATAATATTGGATTCAATAGATGTTTTAAAATTCTCTCTTAATTTACTATAAATTTCTTTTTCTAGACATTTTTCATTTTCTTTTTCTATTGATAGATTTTTTAATATCCAATCAACATCTTCTAATGTATAGCCATAACTCAACATCTTTGCTTTAAAATTGTCTATATCTTTTTGATTACGCTTTATTACACCTTGAAATTCTTCTCCTATATCTCCAAAAGATATAACTTTTATTATTACATTTTCTTCTTTATATTTTAATACTCTTTTAAAAAAGGAGTCTTCTTCTTGTGGTTTTAAATCAGATAAGCTTAATTTTTTACTTAAATTTTTAATTTGAATTAACTCTTTTATTTTCTCATTTTTTTTTATCATTAAATCTTCAACTGTTTCCGGATACATATCCATTTCATCTTCTAAAATCATTAGTCTATATGCTATATATAATGTTTGAGATGAAAAACCTTTCCAAGCAGATTTAGCACCAATGTCAGATTTTAATTCCATATATTCCTCCAATTATAATATTTTAATTTAAATAATATTTAATCATCTCTTTATATTGGTCCTGTGCGTTTAAACAGGTATCTATTAAATAACCTTTTTCATTTTTATATTCTTTTATTCCTCTATAATAAAATAATTTATCTTTATCTAAAATAATAAATGGTACTATATTATTTTTTAAACACTCTTTAAAAACTATTATTCTACCAACTCTACCATTTCCATCTTGAAATGGATGAATACATTCAAACCTATAATGAAATTCTATTATATTTTCTATTGTTATTTTTTCTAATGAATTATACCATTGCATTAATTTTACCATGTCTTTTTGTACATTTTTAGGTAATGATGTTTTCATATTTCCTGCTTCATTTGCTAACTTCTTATATTCCCCAACATTAAACCAATCTTTTCTACTATCTGACGTCCCTTCTTTTAATATTTTATGAAATTCTTTAATCATTTCTTCTGTTAATTCTTTATCAGCTACATCTAACATATAATCAACTAATTTAAAATGATTAGCAGTTTCAATAATATCATCTAAATTTGTAATTGATTCTTTTTCTGTTAATAAAGTATTTGTTTCATAAATATATCTTGTTTGGTCTTCTGTTAGTTTGCTTCCTTCAATGTGATTAGTGTTATATGCAAAAATTATTTGTGTATTATGATATAAATTTCCTTTTAGCTGCATTTCTTCTTGCTCTCTTAAAACTTCTAATACATTTATTTTAGAAAAATCAAATTCATCTTCTTTTAATAATTCATCAACTGAAACTTCAAATAATTCAGCTAACTTTTTTAATGATTCAATATTGGGTTCTAAAGCTCCTGCCTCATATTTAGATATTGTAGCTGGCTTTACTCCTAATATTTCTGCCACTTCAACTTGAGTAATTTTCTTTTCTTCTCTATATTTCTTTATTTTTTCTCCTAACATAATAAAAACTCTCCTTTTCTATATAATATATTATATCATATTATTTCCAAAAAAGAAAGTTTTATCGCATATACTATTCTATCTTTCCATAATAGAATCTTTTTAAAATTTCATAAATTCCTCAAATATTTGATTTATCTTATTCTCCTTTCCCTTAAATTCTACTATACTTTCAGATATTTCTTTCTTAATTTTTTCTAACCCTTCTTTATAATACGTATAAAATTCACTATTTATAGTATCATAATAAAAAAATTGTTTTATTTTATCAAATTTAATATTATTAGCTTGAATTAAATTTACTAGTTTTATTATACTTAAAAATAAAGATAACCCTATAGTTTTCTCATCTATATATTCTTTATCATCATTATTAAAGAATTTTAAACAATCTAATAATATCAATTTAATAAGATACAAATTATAATTTAAAATCAGTTTTACTACTTTTCGTTCATTTTTATCTTCTATTTCATTGAATGTACTTACAACAATACTAGCATGGGTATATTTACACAATATATCATATAAATCAACCATTATTTTTTCTCTTTGTTTTACTGTTGTATCTGTAAATAAATTGTTTGATATTTTATTCAACCTTTTTCCAAACTTTTTTAGTAAAGTATTGGGTACTGTAAATTTTCTTTTTAATTGAATATCATTATTGGATAAAATTAGAAATTCATTATATGTTTTTTCTTCTACTTCTATCATATATGACATCACGATATATTCTAATGAAGCTCTAAGCAGAGTATATGAATCCACAAAGTTATACTTATTTAAATTCTTTTCAGAATTTTTTATTGTTTTGTATGCTTGGTTTATCAATCTTATGCTCTCAATGTGTTTTACTTTAGCTGTTTTTAGTCTTTTCACACTATTTTTACAACTTTTCTCTAATGGTTCTATAAATTTTGTTGTAATTGTTCTATCTATATCTTGAGTATTATTTATCATTTTTTTCCTTCACTTTCTCTTCTTTTTCTACAACTATATTTCGTGCTTTTTCAGCCAACTCATATTGTGTATTACTATCAAATTCTATACATTTATTTGTATAATCTATCATATTTAATTCTATCAATTTACTGTTTAATAAAATATATATTTTGTCAAATTCGATTGAATATTTACTTTGAATCATCCCTATTAAATATTGTAATCCCTGAATTTGTTGATTAGGTATATAAATACAATCTCTTATGAACAAATAATTATTTTCAAAAATTTTATATCCATTTCCATTTAATTTTTTTAGCTTAGTTCTAACTGCACCTAATATACTGTTTAAAGATACTGTTCTAGATTCAAACATTGAATATTCTGTGATATTACCCCCTAATTTCTTTATTCTTTCCTTACACTTATCTGGATTCTTTGATTTTCCATATGTAAGCTCAGAATATAAATATTCTGCTTCCATAGATTCTATATTTATTGATACTGTACATTCGATTCCCACATTTAGCTCTTCATTTTGCAAGTCCGGTTTATCAATTATATTCAAATCATAAAATTCCTCTTTAAGTAAGTTCTCTAATACAACCTTTGCATAACATTCTTCCCAATCATATTCTGTATGTCTAGGTAATGGTTCATCTTTATTTATCTTCATAATAATTCCTCCTTAAATACTTAAAAAGCAAAATAATTTTGTAATTTTTAATTACTATCATTTTGCTTTTCTTTTGTCTATTTTTTATTTAATTTTACAGACTGTTTTATTAAAGGAATAATATTGTCTATTTCATCTTCACTATTTATTATAATACAATAGTCTCCATTACCCCAATGTCCTGTATTACTTATGTCCCTTGTTATTTTTAATGGATCATTTAAAGTACCTTTTTTCATATTTATATAAACTTTTAGTTTATTTTTATGGAATTCTATATCAGTAATATTTCTTGAGCCTTTAAATGCTATATATAGTTTTTTTGCTTCCACATCTATATCATCTAATCCTAATATTCTAGTTTTCAATTCTTCATATACTCTTTTTATATCGTCCGAAACTTTAGATAAATGATCTTCCTCAGTATATACAATTATTTCTTTATTAACATCGTTTTGTATAGATTCCATTTGAATATCTTGCACTTTAACATTACTTGTCTTTTTTATAAAATCAATTTCGATAATATCATCTTCATATCTCGTTACTTTAACTAAATCTACTGGTATATTTTTAAAATCTGTAGCATTTAATTGATATGCTGTATATATTGGTGAAACAAATATAATTCTTGATTGGCTCCAATCTATATTTTGAGTAGTTAGCGATGAATTAGTCTTTATGTTGTATTGAAGAACAAAGTCTGCTTTTCTCTCTAGCATCAATTTTAAATATGTATAACCTTGGTCAACTAAAGAATGATTTTTAACATTTTTATATTCAATTATTCTAAATGATTTAGATTCTTCATCAAAAGCTAAAGAATCAATTCTAAAATCACCTACTACAAATTCTGTATCTATAAATTTATATCCTAATATTGTTTCAATGTTATTTTCGAAAAAATTTTGTAATTCTTTTTCATTTTTAAAATCCTTTTGTTTTAATTCTTTATTTGATTTTAAAATCATAGCTTGTCCCCTTTATTTAAAATTTTGGAATTCTATAAAATTGTATTAATTCTTTATTCTACAGCATAATATTCTGACAAATATTTGAATGTTGATATTGATGATATTTTGCTTGCAGGTATAAATATATGTATCCATTTTTTATTTCCAGTTTCTTCTGCCCATTTAGAAACCAATTTACAATATTCTATAGATTTCTGTTTTTTAGCAAGTACATCTGGATCATTTAGCTTATCATCACCTTTTACTTCGACTAAATAAATAATTTTTGCAGTTTCTATTACAAAATCAGGTTCATAACTCTTTCCATCATTATATGTTATATTAAAGTCTATAGGTGATGGTCTTAACCATTTTTCTACGAAATTAGTTTCTCTTTCTACTATTTTTGCAAGTTGTAATTCAGGCACACTATCAAACTTAGCGGTATCAAACACACCTCTTTTTATCCCATCAAATAATATTGAAGTTATTCTTCCATCTCTATCAGAATCATAATTATCAAATAGATTCTTTTTTATATTATATGTATAGTTAGATTGATAATTAATAGGTTTTTCAGCAAATACTTCTTCTTTTATTATTCCTTCATTGCGTACAAAATGCTTTAGCATTTGATTATATATTTCAGTTGCCAATTCTTTTTTATACATCATCACTATATTTTTAACTTGCTCATTGTTAAATTCTTTTCTGAATTTATTAATAGCTTGACTTATAAGCTTATATAATAACTCTGATGTTTTTTCATAATCTATTTCTGATTTATTTCTCAATTCTTCTAGAATAGTTTTTTCTGGGCTAACAGCATCAAAATTAATATATCCGCCCTCCATAATTTCCACTTCTGAAGCATCAATTAAATTCTGTAACAATAACTTATTGTCAATAGGTTTTTGATTAAATTTTGATGTATCTAGATCAAAGTCATCAAAATAATACTCTCCTTCTTCTCTCTCAGTTTTTATTTTTGGTATTAAAATAAATTGATTGTTTGATTCTTTTTCTGCTTTTTCTATAGCTTTATTCATCCAGCTTTCTATAGGATTTCTGTTTTCTTCAAAAATTCTGCCTAAATCTTCATTATTTTTTATTTCTTCTTCTATTTGTTTTTTTATTGTATTTCTACTTTCTTCTGTCATTTTATTTTCATTATTATATACATACTCTGTAACTTTATCCTTAACAAGTTCATTAATACTATTAGAAAAAGTATATTTTTCTTCATCCTCTCTTACTTGTAACAATCCTCTTAATTCATCTTGTTCTTCTGTCAAGTCTAAAGCTAATTGTGTATAAGTAAATTTCTCATCTTCAACTTCTTCCACTTTAATAACATTTCCTAATTTAAATATTGAATTTCCCTTTTGTGCTTCATCAAGTATCTCTTGAAATTTGTCGTGTGCTGTTAGCATTACGCTATCAATTTCCTTGTCTCCAGTTCTTTCTCCATATGGCAATCTTAAACCTCTACCTACCATTTGTTCTCTCAATATTTTTGAACTTGCAGTCCTTAGTGGAACAATAGTATACAAATTATTAACATCCCATCCTTCTTTTAACATGTTAACATGTATTACTATTTCTACCGGATTATCTACTCTTTCTACTTCTAGCAATAATTTAGTATTTGCTTCTGTTTCAACACCTGACATTTTTGATTCTATTTTTATTGTCTTATGTTTATATTTTCCACTTATAAATTCATCAGATTTTATATATTCTTCTATTATCTTTGCGTGATTGGTATCTTTGCACACTACAAGCATAAATGGTTTGACTAGTGGTTTGTTATTTACTTTTGAATAAGATGCAAGCTTATTTTTTATCATCTCATGACATTTTATTCCATCATTTAGCATTAACTTGTCTAATTGCTCATCTCCAAAATGATAAAAATCTATATCTGTCCTTGTAACTGCAAATGGTACTCTTGTATATCCATCTTTTATAGCTTCTGATAGTGGATATTCATATACAACATTTTTAAATGGTACTTGTTTATTTTTTATATTCACTATTGGTGTTGCTGTTAACTCTAATCCTAGTACAGGCTTCAATTCATTTAATGCCGTCATTCCTTTATCAGCTCTATAGTGATGAGATTCATCCATAATTATAACTAGATCTTTCATCTTTGCAAGTTTATCATAAAAAGACATACCTAAAACTTCATTAAATGCTTTCATTTTTGTTTTATCTTTATCAAATTTTCCAATATTATAAACATATATATTCACTTCTGAGTCAAATAAAGATATATTCTTATTTGCATAATCATCATCAGCAATTACTTTTGGTGGATTACTAAAACATCCTAATCCTTTAAATACATATTTAGGATTATCTGGATTACCTAAATCTGCTTTAAGCTTCTCGTATATTGTTGTTCCTGGTGCTACTACAAGAAAATTTTTTATGCCATAATTAGTATATAAATATGTTATAAATGCTCCCATTAGTCTAGTTTTTCCAACGCCTGTTGCTAAGGCAAATGTTAAAGAAATGAATTTTCTTTCAAAATCCGTGCATATTGGATACTTACTATGTATTATATTTAATATTTCTTCTATATTTTCATTATTCATTAAATTGGTATCATTAATTATATCTTCTAGTATTTTTAACGATTTTTCTTGAGGATTTCTTAATGACATTACTCCTGAAATATAATCAGTTGTATATTGCATAAAATTCATATTATTCATCATCTTCACATTCCTCCTCATATTCAGGTGGATTTATTATATTTAAATTATAATTGTCTTTTCCAAATTCACATTTAGATAATAACATCTCTGGAATTTTCTTTATTTTTATATTTTTATATAACCCATCTATTTCTTTATCATATGCTGTACATGCAATCACAAGATATTCTGCATCATTCATTTCTTCTTTTATTTTATTTATATCATTTTTAGTTACAAATTTTGTAGTTACATATAAATAACTATTTTCATTACCAACAGATTGTTTCCAAAATTTTTCATATGAAGGATTATATTTAAATCCTTCATGTAACGCAACTGCGGCAGCTAACATTTCTGCATTATATTCTTTATTTATAACAGGTTCTCCAAATGAATCAATGTTTATTAGCGAAGGAGCTAATTCATAGAATTTATATCCTCCACCGCCTTTCCAATTTTCTTCTGTAGTTATTCCTCCTAAGTCTTCTCCTTCTATTATTCTATCAAGTCTAACTTTACAATGAGAATAACAATGTTCTCCCATTTCAATTCCAATCCATCTTCTTTCCATTTTTTGTGCCACTGCACAAGTTGTTCCACTTCCTAAGAAAGAATCAAGAACTATATCATTCTTGTTTGTTGTCATCTTTATAATCCTTTTTACTAATTCTTCTGGTTTTTTTCCGTTTGGGAATTGAACATTTCCTTCTTTGGTAAGATTATTATATTGAATATCATCCCACAAATTTCCCATATTATCTAATTTGTATATTTCTTTTTCACCAATATTAACAACATCTCTTAACCAAGCAATTAAATTATTATCTTTGTATAAAGATCTAATCATTCTTCCTGCATTTTTTCCCTTTATTGGAACATATTCTATACTAAAAAAACCATTTCCATTATTATATTCTTTAGTTTCTTCAATCACCTTTGTCCTAATTGAAGTCTGCGCATTAGTTGTTCTAAAGATTTTATCTATATTATCATAGTATGCTTTTTTAATATCTCCATTATATAATTCATTTGCTAACTGATTTATAGAGCAAACTTCTACTTCTTCATGCTTAAACAATTTTATTGTGTCTCCATTTCCTGCTTTAAATTCTTTAACAAATTTTCCTTCATCTATTTTTCTCAAAACGGAAGTATACTTCCAACTTTTTCCTTGTTCTTTATAAGAATCTATATATGACATTAATTCCTGTTTTTTTTGTGGAACAACATTTATATTAAATTTACTAATATCTTTTGCATAGAACAATATATATTCTATATTATCTTGCAAACTTTTCCCTAGATTACTTCCACTTACTCCTGCTATTTTTGTTTTTACAGAAATAATATTTATAAAATTATTTCGTCCAAATATTTCGTCCATTATTACTTTTAAATATGCCATTTCAACAGCATCAATTTGTATACATATTGCCCCATCATCACTTAATAGTTTTTTAAATATATCTATTCTTTTTTTCATTAAATTAAGCCATATTGAATGTTCTATATTATCATCATAATGTTCAAATGCACTCCCTGTATTATATGGCGGATCTATATATATACATTTAATTTTATTAGTATAATTATTTTCTAATGCCTTAAGTGCTAATAAATTATCTCCATGAATTAATACATTTCCTGAATTATCTCCATAGGATTTACTTTTATCTTCTATTAATATTCTTGGTTCTATATTTATTTTCTCGTTTTTCCCCACCCATGTTAACTCTAATTTATTTGCCATTTTATTCACTCCTAAATTTTATAATAACTCTAGTATATTTTATATCATAAAATGACAATTTTCTCAACAAATAATTGTAAATATTTACAATTAATTTCTATGAAAAAAATGATCATATGGATAACCTGCTTTAATATACAACTCCGTTAACTCCATTTTATATTTTTCTAATAATTCTAAATACTTTTGCTTAAAAACATTTTTACAAATCCATTCAACTCCTTTTCTTGAAATAATAACTTTATTATTATCTAAATATTTATAATTACTAAATCCCTTATCACACATTTTCTTAATTGCTTTTCTTATACTAGATTCTGCTCTATTAAAATAGTTTTCTAATTGTTTTATATCCATATCTTCATTCCACCAATTTTTATTGCGTTCTACTTTCAAAAAATCTTCATACAATTTAATTCTGGTTTCAAAAAATTCTACATCAGCATCTATTAAAGATTTTTCTTTCTCAAAATACACAAATTTTATCCAGTAATACCCTTCTACTAAAATAAAATATTTTCTACTTCTTATTTTTTCACTTCTCCATCTGCAAGTTGGATGTTTTTTTAACATAACATCTACAGCTTTTCTTAAATCTACATGCTTTACTTCTTTACCATGTTTTGTTGTTATTCCTAATAGTTGTAATCTTTTTAAAATTTTATTATATGATAAAAAAACACTATCTAGAATTTGTTCTGAATCTCTCCACATTTTCATCACTTCCTTGCTATAAAAATTTATTAATGCCTGTTTACGAAGCATTAATAATTAGCAAAATTTATTTTGCTCCGAATAGTGTGGCATTTTTGGTGCCCAATATTCGCCAGCGTGGTGCTTTGACACCCTTTTCGCTGTTTAGGGGCAAATGCCCTAATACCCTTTTTGCTCTCCGAGGGATATTTTTTAAACTATTTTGTTATTTTATTTAAAAAAAATTAGGACAATTTAGTTTAAATTTTTATACCTACTTGTCCTAATTTTTTTGTAAATTTTTATTTACTTTTTTGCAAAAATACATTATAATTTT
>ERZ773252.2920-NODE-2920-length-13857-cov-15.398203_pt1 | contig 13857 bp, 13 predicted proteins | sample MGYA00580517_ERZ773252 | MGnify/ENA primary metagenome ERZ773252 (study PRJEB29015, sample SAMEA2737766) | human gut metagenome | biome: human gut; feature: human-associated habitat; material: faeces | place: China | collected 2012 ... | reverse complement strand
CCTGATCGTTCATGTTCTGGATGCCCTCGTCCACGGTCTCGCTCATGGTCATAATGGCATCGTGCTCGGCGTTCAGGATGGTCTCGATATCAGATGCATACTGGGTGTAGGGCATTTCCAGATAGACATTGCTGGTGGTCAGTGCATCCACGGAATTGCTGTCCTCAGGGAAGCCCTCGGTGGACTTGATGATCTCGGCGGTAGCATCGGAGCCGCAAGCCGGGAAGGTGCCGGTCTTGGCAATGGCCTGTGCGCCCTCCTCGGAGACACACCAGTTGATGAAGTCGGCAGCGGCCTCAGCCTTGGGAGAATCGGCGTTGATGGCCAGGCTGGTCACAGTGCCCAGCGTAGAACCAGCCTCTGCACCGGCGGGGTGCGGGTACTTGACGATGCCCCAGTTGAACTTGGTCTCGGCATCCTTCATGTAAGCTTCCAGCGTGGAGATGAACCAGCTGCCCATGTTGACCATTGCGCACTGCTGGTTCTCAAAGGCTGCGGAGTAGTGCAGAGAAGAGGTCTTGAGGTAGCCGTAGTCCATGCAGATGCCGTCCTTCTGCTGGGCAATGACCATATCGTAGGTGGGCTTCATGAAGTCGTAGGTGCCGTCGATGATGGTGTTCTTGCCGTCCAGAATGGAGAACAGAGAAGCGGCGGAGCGCCAGGTGTGGTAGTGGCAGCCATAGACCTTGGTATCGCCGGAGCCGCTGGTCATCTTGCGAGCCAGAGCATCGTAATCTTCCAGCGTCATGTCGTTGGAGGGATACTCCACACCGGCCTTATCGAACAGGTCCTTGTTGTAGTACACCACCCAGAAGTCGCTGCGGAAGGGCACGGCGTAGAAGTTGCCGTCGTCGGTGGTCAGCTGCTCGATGGTGCCGTTGAAATCGCCGGTATCGCGGGTCAGCACCTCGTTCAGGGGCTTGAGGTAGTCCAGATTGATCAGGTTTGCGTAGCCGGGGATATCCTTGACGGTCACGACATCCAGATCGGCGCTGCCGGCCAGCTGGGTAGCCAGAACGGTCATGTAATCGCTGGAGCCCAGATCCACCATCTCGATGGTCACGTCCTTGTGGCTTGCCATGTAGCCGTCGGCCATGGCCTGCCAGTAGGGGGTGGACTCCTTATCCCACACCGACCACTGCAGGGTAACAGGGCCTGCGGCTGCGGATGCAGCGGTGGAACTGGCAACGGAGGAAGCAGCCGTGGAGCTGGCGGAAGAGCCGCCGCAGGCGCTCAGGGCAGCAGCTGCGCCGCAGGCGGCGGCAGCGGTAAGGAACGAACGGCGAGAAATCTTTTTCATAAGTGTGTCCTCCTTCAGGGCAGTGTGTGTTTCGTACGGCGGTGTCCCCCGTGCTTGGGAGCCGCTTGCTTTTGTTGACACTAGGATACCGCACAGGCGCAAAAACCGGAATGGAAAAAATTCTGGAACTGTTGCAGTTTTTCTGCGTCTTTTTGAAAAAGATGCACTTTCTTACACTGGGGTCTGCACTTTCTTGCTTTCTTGCACAGTTTACATCCTCACCGAAAGAAAAAAGCGTATAAAGCGCACAATTTTCATGCAAAAAGCCGTTGACAAACAGCGTCGGAATCAGTACTGTATAAAGGAAAGAATACAAAATATTACCGGAAAGGAGGCTCCGTCATGAAAAGCAGTCATCGTTTCCCGCTGCGGCGGCAGATCATGTGGGGAATGCGTTTTTTTACCCTCCTTACCTCGCTGGCTGTGGGCGCAGCACTGTTCATCCTCTCCAACCAGTATGTGCGCGCCAACTCTCTGCAGGCGGCGGAGTTCAACCTGCGGCTGGTGGCTACCTCCATCGAGACCAGTCTGGACAGCGCCGATGACCTTTTGAACTGGGCTTCCATCAACAGCACCGTGCGGCGGTACATCTCGCAGGAGGATGTCAATGGCGCCCAGACCATTGCCGCCTACAAAGCTGTGCAGGAAAAATACTATTCCAGCACCCTGTACAGCCACATCCTCCGCTTCTTTATTACCAACGAGAATGACCGGCATTTGCAGTTCGGCACGCTGAACGCCTCGGCGGCGCTCAACCGCACCAGCGTAAAGCAGTTTTTCTCCAAGGGGTACGGGATGCAGTTCACCACCGACCCGCTGCTGCCCGGCAACCCGGATTGCATTGCCATCAGTCAGCCTATCCGCTGCGGCAAGGGCACTCTGCACCGGGGCAGCACCTACCTTGCACTGGATACCGCCATCGTCACCGACCCGGCGGCGGGTTACAGCCTGACCGACGGCAGCGCGCTGTACTGGGAGACGGGCAGCCGCCTGTGGCAGATCGAAAATGGCAGCCTGACCGAGACCGAAAACCGGCTGCGGGAGGTAGCCTACACCCTGCGCACCGAAAGCAATAACGGCATGACCGAGCAGACCGCGTGGCAGGGCAAGGTGCAGCTGAACGGCCAGAGCTACTATGTTGTCAAGGTTACGCTGAACGGCCGCAGCGCGGCGCTGGTGCAGCTTTTGCCCGCAAGCACCTTTTTGCAGCACTACGGCGTGTACCTGTGGCTCATTGCCCTTGGCATAGCCATCATCTGGGGACTAAGCTTTTTTATACAGCATTGGCTGGAATTGGTCATCACCCGCCCGGTGGAGGCGCTGCAAAAGCGCATCGAGACCGTGGGCAGCGGCAACTTTGCCCCGGACCGCGCGGTGGAGTGGAACAACGAGCTGGGCGACATTGGCCGCGGCATCAACCAGCTTGCCGAAAACGTAGACAGCCTGATGACCCGCCGCGTGGAGGACGAGCGCCGCAAGCAGGAACTGGAATACCGGATGCTGCAAAACGAGGTAAACCCGCACTTTATCTATAATACCCTCAACAGCATCCGCTGGATGGCCACCATCCAGAATGCGCCCGGCATTGCCGAGATGGTGACCGCCTTTGCGCGGCTGACCAAAAGCATCTCCAAGGGTACCCAGAAGCTGGTGCCCCTGCAGGAGGAGCTGGCATTGCTCAACGATTACTTTACCATCCAGCAGTACCGTTACGGCGGCGACTTAGAGATAGAGGTCTCCCGCATTGAAAGCGAGACCCTGTGCTGCGACTGTCTGATCCCCCGGTTCACCCTGCAGCCGCTGGTGGAAAATGCCATCTTCCATGGGTTAGAGCCCAAGGGCGGCCATGGCAGCGTACTGCTGGATATCTCCACCGACCTGGAAAACGGGGATGTGCTGCTGCGCATTACGGATGACGGCGTGGGTATGCCGCCGGAGCTGGTGGCGCACCTTCTGGACGAGCCCACCGAGGAAGCCGAAAAGACTGAAAAGTTCCGCCATGTCGGCCTGTGGAACGTAAACCGCCGCATCCGGTATTCCTTTGGCGAGAGCTATGGCCTGACCATTGAAAGCGAAGAGGACGTGGGCACCGAGGTCACCATCCGGCTGCCCTATCAGAAGAAAGGAGACAGCCATGCTGCGGATATTACTGGTGGATGACGAGCCGCTGGTGCTCATTGGTCTGCAGGGCATGCTGGAATGGGAAAAGCTGGGCTACACCGTCTGCGGCACCGCCCGCAACGGCAAGCTGGCGCTGGAGCTGATCGAGCGGGAAAAGCCGGATATCGTCATCGCAGACGTAAAAATGCCGGTGATGGACGGCCTTACCCTTGCCCGCACCTGCCGGGAGCGCAGCGCCCTGCCCGCCTTTATTATGCTGACAAGCTTTGAGGAATTTGATTACATCAAGCAGGCCATGGGTGCCGGGGTGGTGGATTATTTGGTCAAATTAGACCTGACCCCCGAGAACCTGCAGACCGCCCTTGCCAAGGCCGCCGAAAAGGTAAAAAAGGAACATACCCTGCTGGGCGAAGTACCGGTGCAGGAAAACCTTGCCGAGAGCGTGCGCAGCTATCAGGAGCGGTTTTTCGTGCGGCTATACGCCGGGCTGTTCCCGGACGAACAATCTTTGGAGCAGCCCTTGCAGCACATGGAGCTGGAGCTTACAAGCGACACCTATCTTGTAGCCAGCTGCGAGATCATTGCCAACACAGAGCTGACCCCCGCCCAGCAGCTGAAACTGAGCTTTTCCTGCGGGCGTATGCTGGAGGCCACTCTGCAAAGCTATCTGCCCTGCTATGTGACCGGCGCAGATGCGCTGCGCGGCAATGTGCTGTTCTGTCTGACAGCGCAGCAGGCGCAAAGCTACCGGACGGTGCTGCGCCCGCTGCTGGAACGCGCCAGCCAGATCCTATACAACTACTTCACGGTACGGCTGCTCTGGGCGGTGGGACGCCCCACCGGCTCGCTGCTGGGGCTGGCGCGCTGCTGCCGGGAAAACGCCCACCTGCAGCCCCTGCTCACGGTGGAACAGCCCATCCAGTTCGTAGAGGTCAACGAGGGCGATGCCACAGCCGGAAAGATGCAGGTAGTGGCACAGGTGCAGGAGTATATCAAGAATCACCTTTCGGAAAAGCTGACGCTGGCAGATGTGGCTGCGGTGTTCAATTTTTCGCCCAACTACCTCAGTCAGCTGTTTGGCAAATACGGTGACAGCGGCTTTGTGGAGTACATCACCGAGACCCGCATTGCTGCGGCCAAGGAGATGCTGGAACAGGGTGATTTGAAGGTCTACGAAATTGCGGAAAAACTGGGCTACGAAAGCGCCTTCTATTTTTCCAAGGTGTTCAAAAAGGTCACCGGGCTCAGCCCGCGGGAATATCAGCAAAGTATTTGAAGTCGGAGGCTTTTATGATACAGGAACAGCTTGCCTTTCTGCCGGAATTTCTTCCCGACTACCGCCCCTTTCCCCCTGCCAAAGAGCGCCCCGCATGGCTGGCTTTACCCCCGCGGGCAAAGCAGCGCTTTTTGAAAGCCGGAGAAGCCGCGCTGCAAACACCCCTTGCGCCCCTGCCGCTCTCCCTCTGGCTGGATTTCACCCGCACCGGGCAGCGTGCCGCATGGGAGGCGGCTTATTTTTCCCGCCGGGCGCGGCTGTGCGCACTGGTATGCGCCGAGTGCGTAGAGCACAGCGGGCGCTTTCTGGATGCCATTGCGGATACGGTCTGGGCGCTCTGCGAGGAAAGCGCATGGCAGCTGCCTGCCCACAACAGCTATGTGCGGGACACCCCGCAGCTGCCCCTGCCGGACACTTCGCAGCCTATTGTAGAGCTTTTTGCCGCCGAGACCGGGGCGCTTCTGGCGCTGACCCGCTACCTGCTGCACGACGAACTGGATACCACCGCGCCGGGCATTGCAGCACGGATGGAGCGGGAGCTGAACGCCCGCATCCTGACGCCCTATTTTACAGGCCACTTCTGGTGGATGGGAAACGGTGCGGAACCCATGTGCAACTGGACGAGCTGGTGTTCCCAGAACGTGCTGCTCACGGTTTTTCTACTGCCCACCTCGCAGGAACAGCGCTGCGCAGCGGTAAAACAGGCCGCGTATAGCCTGGACTGCTTTTTGAAGGACTACGGCGCGGACGGCTGCTGCAACGAGGGCGCACAGTATTATCGCCACGCCGGGCTGACCCTGTGGGGCTGCCTTGAAATTTTATCTGCCGTAGCACCGCAGGCCTTCTGCGCCCTGTTCCATGAGCCTAAAATCAAAAATATTGCGGAGTACATCTGCAATGTCCATGTAGAAGGGCCTTACTACCTGAACTTTGGCGATTGCAGTCCCCTTGCCGGGCGGTGCGGTGCGCGGGAATACCGCTTTGGGCAGGCCGTTGGCAGCGATGCTTTGCAGGCACTTGCGGCGGCAGACTTCCGTGCCGATGCCGACCCCGACCACCTGCAGAACCCGGACGGCAGCACCCACATCAACCTGTGGTACCGGCTCATCACCGCCTTTGCAGAGCAGGAGCTGATGGAATGCGCTGCAATTCCCCAGCGTCTACCCACGGTGTGGTACCCCAGTGTGGGCATTTACGCCGCACGGCAGGGTCGCTGGGTGTTAGGGGCAAAGTTTGGCTCCAACGGCGACAGCCACAACCACAACGATACCGGCAGCATTACTGTATACAAAGACGGCAGACCGTTCCTCATTGATATCGGGGTGGAGAGCTACACCAAAAAGACCTTCAGCCCTCAGCGATACGAAATTTGGACGATGCAGAGCGCATGGCACAACCTGCCAACCTTTGACGGCATCCAGCAGCTGCCCGGCGCGGAATACGCCGCCCGGGAGGTGCACACCACGGAAAACAGCATCACCGCCGAGCTGGCAGGCGCGTACCCGCCTATCCCAGGGCTTACCACCTACCGCCGCTGTGTATCGGCCAGTGAACAGGGCATCACCCTGCGGGACGAAACAGATTATCCCGGCACGGTGGATCTGACCCTGCTCACCGAGCAGCAGCCTGCCGCCACCGCAGATGGCTTTGCGGTGGGCACGCTGGGCGGTATCCGGTTTGACCCGGAAAAGGTCGCTGCCAAGGTCACACCGGTACCCATCACCGACCCGCGCCTGCGCACCGCATGGCCGGAAACGATCTATAGGATCACCCTGCATTTCAAAAAATCACTGAATGTCGTGCTATATTAAGGAGAACCGCCATGGAGACCATCAAGCTGAAAATTCTGGACGAAGTGGGTCACACCCTGATGACCTGCGATGCCGACACCAACGTATCCCTTGTTTACACCAACTCCTACAAGCCCGGTGACCGGGTGGCGCTGGAAATCGACCATCCCGGGCAATACTGCGTCATTCAGTTTGAGGACACCATGCCCGAAGCCCTTGTGTATGTGGTAAAACGGGAGATCAATTTCCATATTCCCTTCGGGGAGCAGGCCATCACCTACTCGCCCAAAAGCTTTGTGGGCAGCCGCCATGTCGTCCGCGCGCGCCTTGCGCTGCCGGAAGAAATTGCTGCACGGCGGAACTTAGCCTTCAACTGCTACGATGAGCACGGCGACACCGGCTTTTATCCCCACGCCAGTGCCAACGTGGAAACGCGCGGTGAGGCGGTGTTTGCCGCCCGCAACGCCATCGACGGCATCTTTGAAAACAGCGCCCATGGGGAATACCCCTACCAGAGCTGGGGCATCAACCGGGACCCCAACGCCGCCCTGACCCTGGATTTTGGCCGCGAGGTATTATTGGAGGAGCTGCGCATCACCGAGCGGGCAGATTTTCCGCACGACAGCTACTGGGTAAAGGCTACGGTAGAATTTTCTGATGGCAGTCAGCTGGACATTCCGCTGGTAAAAAGCGCCAAGCCCCAGAGCGTTGCCTTTGAGCCCAAGCGGGTGCGCAGCCTTGTGCTGAAAGACCTCATTCAGGCCGAGGGTACCTCACCCTTCCCTGCCCTGACCCAAATCGAAGCCTTTGGCACCGAGGTGAAATAAAATGAGCCTATACAATTCTCTCTATGAGCGGGAAGGGCATGGCATCAGCCCCAACGAGCCGGAGAAAAAGGGCTTTGCGCGCTTCTGCCAGATGGTCGGCCGCGACCTTGGTCAGCTGCTGGGCACAAACCTGATAGTCTGCGTGCTTTGTCTGCCCGCCGCGCTGGGGGTCTCGCTGGGCGTGACCCTGTTTTCCCTGCCGATCACGGTGGTGTGCAGTCTCCTCACCGGTCTGCTGGTCGGCCCTGCCATGCTGTTGCTGGCAGATTGCGCCCTGCGCAGCTTGCAGAACGACCCCTCCCAGTGGCTGCCCCGGGCAAAACAGACCCTTGCCGCCCACTGGAAATCTGCCTGCGGCTTTGGCTGCATTGGCACACTGGTGCTGGGGCTGCTGTGCTTTGTATCGGCCTTTGTATTTGAGGTCGCCGCACAGCAGGGCTACTACCCCGGCCTTGCCGTGCTGGTATTTCTGGCGCTGGATTTTCTGGTGCTGGCGGTTTTCAGCACCCTGTGCGCCGCTGTACTGCCGCTGCAAGCCCCGGACAGCCTGCTGCGCCGCGCGGGCAGACTGCTGCTTAACACACCGATTCGCTGCGTGGCGGCAGGTATCGTGATGCTGGCAGGCATCGGCGGCATGCTTTTGCTGTTCCCGGTCAGCGTATTCTGGGCAGTGCTGTTCGGTTTCTGGTTGCCCGGGCTTGCAGCCATGCAGACCCTGTTCCCCGTTTTGCGGCAAGAATACGGCGTACAGGTGCGCACCATTCCGCACCCGGCAGCGCCCGATAAGATCCTGACCGCGCAGGAGCAAAAAAGGCGTTCCCGCGTCAACTGGTGGTACTACAACTGGGGCATCGTAGTTGTGGCGGCTATGGTCATTGTAGGTGCAGCGTATGTGGCACACGGCCTGCTGACCGCCGTAGACCCCGATTACACCGTGGCGGTGGTCACGGCAGAAGCCCTTCCGGACGATGCGGTGCAGCGTCTGCAGACTGCGCTGGCGGACTATGCGGACGATGCCAACGGCGACGGGGCTGTGGTGGTGCAGGTGAACAACTACACATGGAGCGCCAACGCCGCCCTGACCGACATGAACGGTCAGATGGCAGGTGCCACCCAACTGAACACCGATCTTGCCAACGACGAAAGTACAATCTGGATCCTCGAAGACCCAGAGGGCTTTGAGCAGGCTTATGGGGCGCTGAGCGAAAAGCTGGGTGCCGACTGGGCCGGACAGCTGATCGACTGGGACGAGCAGCCGGTACTTTCCGCTCTCGATCTTGGAAGTTATAACACCACTACCGATGGTAGCCAGCGCATTGCTGTACAAAGCTGTTTTGCTGGCTGTAAAATTGCGATTTTTGACAGGGAAGATCGTTTATGGCGTTCTTTGAGCTCTTGATTCAATTGTTAATACCAGACAATCGGTTCTCCATGGCATCATAAGTCTTACTGCTACCGCTTTACCGCAATGAATTCCCCAAAACCATCTTGACGCACCTACACTTCCATGATACCCTTTATTCCAGATCCTGCTGAAAAAGTGGTGGTTCTCACCGTGATAACCACCACTTTCAGCGGATAATCACCCCGGAAAGAATGTACCGCCCCGCAACACACCCGATCATTTTGCCGCCGATTCACCCCGACAAAATCATCGCTGCGCTGCGTGGGCGGTATTTTTCTTTTTCACAAATAAAATCTTATGTAGTTGTTCAATCTTCCAAAATTTGTTTTTGGTCGTTGATCGCACAACCGTAAAGTGTTACTCTTGTGCTTGAAAGAAGCAGGTTGTAGTGTCTGCACTGCGCCCGACTTTCTTCATACTGAACCTTGAACCCTTCATAACCCGTCTGAACGTGATATCATCATCCACTTCTGTCGGACCTCTCGCATAGATCCCTACTGCCTGATATGAAGTGGTATTGGTCATTCCCAATTCTTCGCCCTGATAGATATACGGCGTACCGCGCATAAAGTGGATAGCGGTGGCCAGCATCTTGGCACTTTCCTTCCAGTAGGCCGTATCGCTGCCAAAGCGACTCACGGCACGGGGCTGGTCGTGATTACACCAGAACAGCGCATTCCAGCCGTCATGCGCCTGCATCCCCTCCTGACATGTCTGGAACAGCTTTTTCAGGGCAAGATGGTCGGCAGGCATCAGTGCCCATTTGTCGCCGTTCTTGTAGTCCACTTTCAGATGATGGAAGTTGAAGCACATGGACAGTTCATGGTTGCCCGCAGCAGTGTATACACAAAGCCGAAGATAGCACCGAACACCACGCGGAAGGAGCCGGAAATGCCGGCGTAGACGATGTCAGAAATGAAGGTGCCGATCTTCCAGCCTATGGGACCGAGCACGGTGTGTGCAATGATAACAGACAGCACCAGACTGCAGAACGGAACCACGATCATCGAGATGACCGCCGGGCAGATCTTGCGGAAGAACCGTTCCAGATTCACCCGGTTGTGGAACTCTCACGTTGCGGCCCTTGTGCCGTTCTCCCTGCATCCCCACATGCTGCGGCATACCTACGCAACGACACTTTATCGTGCAGGGGTAGACTTACGCACAGCACAAAAACTTATGGGGCACAGCAGCATTCAGGTCACCGCCGATATTTATACTCATCTGGAACAAGAAGACTCGCTCCATGTCGCTGATAAACTTAACGAGTATCTTTCCTGCAAATCGGAAAACTCCGCAAAAAGTAGTCAAAAGTTAGTCAAGCTCGCCATTTGACACAAAAAAGAAGCCACACAGCACGTTTTTCAACGCTACTGTGTGGCTTTTCTGGTGCACCTCGCGCACTCATATCCGAACTTTTCTCCGATTTCACGGCTTCCCCGAAAGCGACCGTTTCCGTACCTTCCTTATAATTAAAGGTGATGAGGACCTTATCATCGTAGAGATAGATGGCATTGATGAAGGTGTCCACCAGTGCCTGCCGCTGCTCCGGCTGGGTCATATCCAGCTTACGGAAACGGAGCAGCCAGAACCGGACGAATTCTTCTTTCATCTTCGGTTTTGCCAGCCGTTCCTCTGCAATGCGGGCTTGCAGTTCCTTCCGCTGTTCTTCCAGCGCTTCCAGCCGCTCCTTGGTGGAACTGGTCAGAATGCCCATCTGGATGGCATTCAGCATATTGGTGATGCCGACTTCCGTTTCCTTCAACTGCTTTTCGTAGATGGGCAAATCCGTGCTTTCCTGATTTTGCAATTCCATGACTTTGGCAATGATGGCATTCATGGAAGCGTCATCTTCCACCAGCTTCATGGTTTCGTTGACCACCAGATCTTCCAGCCACTGTTTCCGCACGACCTTTTTATCGCAGGTCTTTTTCTTCTTGGCAGCAGCACACTTGTAGTAGGTATACATTTTCCCGGTGTGGCTGACACCGCTTTCTCCGAACATCAGTGCACCGCACTTGCCGCAGTACAGCTTTGTGGTGAGAAGATAGCTTTTCTCTGCCTTATGACGGGCAGGGGCCTTTTTATTTTTCGCCAGCTTTTCCTGCACCTTGTTGAACAGGTTCGCGTTTGCGCAGCGAAGCGGAGCAATGAAAGCCCCAGTGGGGCTTTCAAGCGACAGAACGGTCTTGCGCAGCAAGATGGAGGGGCCTTACCCCGACAAGTTCACCTGACACGAGAGCCAGGATCGCATTGGGCTGTACCACATCCCGAAACGCAATTCGCCGATGTACCGGCGATTACTCAGCATCCGCTGAATCGTATTGTAGGACATCTCCCCGCCCATTGAATTTTTGATGTTGTGTGCCTTTAACCAATCCCGCAGGTCAGTCATGGTCGCACCGTCCGCATACTTCTGGAACGTCTGCTCCACATACGGAGCCAACAACGGGTCGGGCTGGTAATGCCGGGTCTCATCGATCATGTAGCCAAACGGAATCGTGCCGCCATTATAAATACCCTTGAGAGCGTTTTCGGTCATGCCGCGCACGACCTTTTAGGACAAGTCAGCCGAGTAATATTCGGCATAGCCCTCCAGCACCGATTCCAGAATGATACCCTCCGGGCCAGCCGAAATGACTTCCGTCGCCGACACCAGTTTCACGCCGTTCCGCTTCAGTTGGGTCTTGTACCGTGCGCTGTCGTAGCGGTTCCGGGCAAAACGATCCAGCTTCCAGACAATGATGACATCAAAGATTCCCCGCTCACTGTCCTTGATCATCTGCTGGAACTGCGGTCGATTATCCGTTTTTGCAGAAACGGCACGGTCGATGTAGTGCTTCACCACCGTGAAGCCGTTCTTCTCCGCATAGGCAGTGCATTCCCGAATCTGACCTTCGATGGATTCTTCTCGCTGGCTGTCAGTGGAATAACGAGCGTAGATCACGGCGGTCATGGCAGGCACCTCCCATTTATACATCATTGAACGGTGGAGCGTTCTTTCAAAATAGTGTTTCGTATAATGTATATACCACAGTTTTTAACTGAATGCAAGACTTTTTCCCAAATAAAAGCCGCCCTCATTCTCAAATCGTCCAGTTCTGGCTTGCCGACTGCAGATCCACCATGTGGGTGTACAGCCCCTTCCGGGCGTACAGCTCTGCCGGGCTGCCCTGCTCGGCCACGATACCGCCCGACAGCACCACGATTTTATCCGCACCGGCTACGGTGCGCATCCGGTGGGCGATGATAAGGACGGTTTTGTGTTTTATGAGCCGCGAAAGAGCCTCCTGAATGGCAGTTTCGTTCTCCACGTCCAGACTGGCGGTGGCCTCGTCCAACAGAATGATGCCAGAAATACCATGAGCGCAGTAAGAACCGTAATTTTCATTTCGACTTTACTTTCTCTCCTTCACGTCCGCAAATATGGCAGATCATTGCATTCCCGCGTCGGGGTATTTGATGAGGCCATACAGCGAGGAGCATCTCCCATGTATTGTTTCAAAGTACGGTAACGATCAGGGCTGTCAGCGCGGCGATCGCGGCAAACAGCGGCATTCCGTGCAAAAACGATTCGATATGCTTTTTCGGATCCTGATAGTATTTCTTCTCCGGCAAAAACGAGAAACGGATGCGTTTTGTACTGCGCCACCAGAGCAGATCGATCACAAGGAGATCGAACAGGCCCAATCCCTCGCCGAATGCAAGGAAGTACCAAAATGCTGACAGGTAATTGTTTAGGCCCAGCACACTTTTCAACGCAAGCCCCAAAACGGAAAACACCACTGTAAACAAAAGAAGATTACTGAGCAAAATGGCAGCGGTGGATTTTGCCTTCGGAACTGCTTGCCCAAGCTGAGGGTCGCTTTGCACACGGGTCTGAACCTCATCGGGATAGGAACGCAATCCGATGAGATTTTTCCTGTCCGTGCCTGTTCCGAGAAAGCATACGCCCCAATACAGAAAATAAAATACAGCGGCGATCATGATTTTCATATATATCTACGCTCCCATTCCATTTGCCGACCTCTCCGCTCCTGACGAACGCTTTTCATACCAAACTGCCTCCCCGCTATTTTTTGACCTTCATGCAAAAGTCGCAGCGGTCATTTCCGCGCCCCAGCGTCATGCTTCTCTCCCAGATCAGCTTCGGATGCAGCCCGGTATAGCTGATGTCATCGCTGTCGCAAAAGCAACGGCACAGCTCCGGGCAGCCGTATTCTGTGCAGGTGTCGTGATAGGGACACTTCATCATATCCACACGCCAGACGCCGTTACCGGTCTGCAGTTCTTTTGGGGCAAAGCCCGCCGCCGGGCCGAAAATGCTCCGGGTGGATTTGACGAAAACGCCGGGAACAAGGCGGTAAAGCCCCGGTATGTGCAGCAGGGCGGCAAGCTGTTTGTGGCTCGTTCTCGCCAAGCGCTCCACATAGCCGTGAACGGTTTGCAGTGCCTCCTCTTTCGGCATGACCCGCTGCAAGGTCTCGTAGGCCGAAATGCCCGGCAATATCTGCCGCTTGAGGTGATATTGCATTTCCTTGCTTGCACCCGCATTTTCAGCCAGCAGCGCACTCAGGCGCATATCGAAAGCGGCGTTCAGCTGCTTTGCCTGCGCAGGAAAGCGTTGCGCCGCAGTCTCCCGAAAGTCACGGGAAAGATAGGTTTCCTTCGCCTTCATCGTCCGTCACCCCTTCTTTTTGTACCCGCAGTCGCAGTAGGGCCCGCCGGAGGCAAGGGTGTACTGCCGCACAAACTTTGTCACACCGCCTGCTTCGCTCATGGTGTAGTCCAGATGGCACAAAGCAGGGGTCAGGTCATACAGCCCCAGCTCCTTCATCAGCACACAGATGCCGCATTTTGTAAAGCGTCCCTCGTAGCCGCTGCCGTCAGGGTATTCGTAAAAGTCCATGTTCCACGAATAGGGGTTGCGGTCGGCGGCTTTCAGGGCGGCAGTGGCTTTCATAGCGGCAATATCCTTTGGGGTGAACTTGCTTTTTCCGCTCTTGCGGCAGAACCACTTCATCAGCGGCGTCGTCTGAGCGTTCTCATAGTATACCGTCAGCGCCTCTGTATCCGGCCGCTTCGGCATACAGAGAACGAACGCCCCCAGCATGGCGCAGCCAATGATGTTCAATTGG
>ERZ773252.2915-NODE-2915-length-13903-cov-2.859547_pt1 | contig 13903 bp, 8 predicted proteins | sample MGYA00580517_ERZ773252 | MGnify/ENA primary metagenome ERZ773252 (study PRJEB29015, sample SAMEA2737766) | human gut metagenome | biome: human gut; feature: human-associated habitat; material: faeces | place: China | collected 2012 ... | reverse complement strand
CTTATAAGTCCCCTTTTTTATGACTAATTTTCCTCCACCCTTTTTTTCGAGCAGTTCTAAATAAGATCGGATCGCAAAATACTGTTTTGTTGTGGAATTGTAGTATCCTTTTGCTTTTTTGTACTTTCCTTTATATGGTGATAACTTTGGCGTGATCGTGTATGTCTTCTTTGCTGCAGCTTGCGCTTTTGTGTTTGATGTTAACATCATCGCTGAAAATACCGTGATGGCTGTAATTGCAAACACTAATTTTCTTTTTTTCAAATTTATTTTCTCCTTAGTTTATTTATACTCTTTTTCAAATCCGATTTTGCACTATTAATTGATTTCTGTGTTGCCGCATTACTGTATAATATTTTCTTTGACTTCTTTAATTGCTTCTGCATATACCTCCACTTCCTCTTGTTATACTTTTCTGCTTTTAACTTTGATGCCTTATGAATCGTTTTATAAAGATCCTTAGTTTTCAACCCATCACTTTTTACAACCACTCTACTTGACAGCTATGTTTTTTCGTTTTTCTATCATAACTTATACCAATTCCAAGAATTTTTTTCACTGTAACTTTCTTTTCAGCTAATTTCCCTTGAAAACGTAATTTATAATTTTTATTTTTTATCTGTTCTAGAGCTTCTTCTGATGTATGATCTACTTTTAACTCCAAAATCAGCCCTGGATCATATCATCAAATTTATTCATCAGCTCTTTATTCGGAATTCTTACTTCCCCATTCTCGTAACTTAAGAATCCATATACGATCATTGCAGAAAATATCTCATTTTTTGTCGTTAAATTCATCGAAACTGCTGCATATTCCTGAATCTTTGCTGTTACTGCCTCTCCCGATATCATTAATGCGAGATCATTTTGTACATCATCTATGTTTTGTCTGATATAATAAAAAATCTCATCATATGGTCCTGAACTTGTCCAGTAATTTCCAATATTATTATTTGTCAATGCCAAAACTACAGATCTTGGATTATACATTCTCTCTCCTGATTTTGTCGTATAACCATCGTACCATTCTTTCAAATCTTCTCTTGAAATATGAATCTCTCGTGTATTCCTCGTATATTTCTCATACAACTGATCTACTTCTGAATCTGTAAATCCAAAATATTCATTATATTTCGCCTCAGATGCCATTGTATATTCCCAAAACATATTTAATTCCGATCCACTGGAATACATAGCAATCGGAAGAATTCCTGTCATATAAGTCAATTGTACATATGAACGATCCTTCAAAAGGTTACTTAAAAATAGCACATACTGCTTTTTATTTTCTTCTGTAACAAAATCCTTATGAAAAATAAAATCCCATTCATCCAGTACAAAAACAAATCTTTGCTGGTCACATTCTTCGAATATCGTCTCTAATACATCTGCTGCCGAATCATCTTCATAAATTTCGATCTGAGGTATAGTGGTACTGCAAATCCACAAACATAATAAAATAATGTATTTATTAGTGAAATATCTTTTTGTAATGTATGCAACCCCACTACTGCAATACATGCAAAAATTTTCATTAAATCCAAATTATAATTATGTTTTTCATTTGTTTTTTTCAAACCCTGTTCCTCCTCTACACTTTTCAACACAATACATACTTAATCAAAATTTCATACTATAATTTTTCTTGACCTAATCTTATAAACTTCTCTTTATTTCCATAGCATTTCTGAGTAAACACCATTAGAAATCAGTCTAGCGAAAGCATTTTGCACACTTTCTTTATCTTCCCTATATGTCACACCAAACCAATGATCCTGCGTTTCCAATACCCGTACGTTTACTCTTTCTTCTTTCAACAGTCTATCTACAATATTAGGCAATAGATATTTACTTTTCAAATCTACCTCTTCAACATTCTCTAGAAAATTCTTAAAATCTTCTGCCAAAAAATCTAAAAAATCTGGATAACCTGCCCACATATTCATAGATACATGATCATCTGGACTAATTCATTCCTGTACTTCTTTATTGTCACACTGAATCTGTCCATCTTCTCTCATCTCAATTCCTGTTGTTTCATGCACTTGACTTAATAATCCATTTTCATCGACAACACTAACACCCCCCGTTACAACACCATTGTCGCTCAATGTATTCTTTAAAATAAATCCACCCATTCCCAGTGTAAACTCTCTTCCCAGATTTTCTCCGGATACCAAAAAATTATGTAATTTCACAAATGCTTCTTTCCCATAATAATCATCTGCATTGATAATCACAAATGGTTCTTTCACAATATCCTTACAACATAAGACCGCTTGTCCTGTCCCCCATGTTTTTTTTCTTCCTTTCGGTACTTTAAACCCCTCTGGAAGATCTTCTAACTCCTGAAATACATATTCGACATCTATCTGATTTCTTATTCTATCTCCGATAATTTCTTGAAACTCCTTGAAAATATCCTTTCAAATAATGAAAACTACTTTATTAAATCCTGCTTCTTTGGCATCGTAAATCGAGTAATCCATGATAATTTCTCCATTTGGTCCCACTTGAGCCAAATGTTTAATTCCTTCACCAAATCTTGATCCGATACCTGCCGCCATAATAATTAATGTTGTATTCATTTTCTTCCCTTTTTTCTTAATCGTATATATAACTAACTCAACTTTCCCACCAGTAAAATTGGCATAAACCGTTGATTTATCAACTAAATTTTTAAAATAATTGGTATCTTGACATAAAAATAGCACCTAATCTTTGATATAATAAGTTCACCACAAACAAATTCTCAAAGGAAAAGGTGCTGAACTTATGATATACCAAAATGATAAAAATGAAAATACCCAAAATCAATTTTCTAATGCTTTAAAAGAACTCAAAATTGGAAAATTATTACGAAACTCCAACATTACAAAATCCTGTGGCATTTCTGCATATGAAGTATTTCAATTTTTATTGCTGCTTGTATTCCAGGGACGAAATCTCTTTCGTTTTCTGAACTCCAAACATAAAGATCAGGCTGTTTCAAAGAATACATATTATCGTTTTCTCAATGAAACTTCCTATAACTGGAGCAAGTTTCTTCTGCTCCTTGCAGCTAAAGTTACTTCCAGATTTGATGCTCTTACCAGACCAGAACGGGTAAAGGTACTGGTTCTGGATGATTCTGTAGTAAAGCGGAATCGAAGTAAATCTGTAGAACTGCTTGCGCGTGTTTACGATCATGTAGAACATAAATTTCAGAAGGGATTTACTTTGCTTACATTGGGTTGGTCTGATGGTTACAGTTTTATCCCTGTTGGGTTCAATCTGCTTTCTTCTGCCAAAAAGAACAATCGTTACAATGAAATATCTGAAAATATAGATCATCGTACAAATGGTTATAAGTTTCGTAAAGAAAGCATGATGAGTAAAACAGACGCCGCAGTTCTTCTTATCCAGAGAGCTTTACAGTCCGGTATAAATGCAGATTACCTTCTCATGGATACCTGGTTTACAACAGAGCCTATGATACGTTCTGTTCTGGATACCGGGCTCGATGTGATCGGAATGGTAAAGCAGCTGAAACAGCGTTATACTTATAAAGGCAAAAAATATACACTTCATAGGCTCAAAAGAATGGTCCGCTTTGAAGGTGCGAAAAATATTTTTGGCTCTTTAGTAGTTACCACCAAAACAGGAATTCCTGTTAAGATTGTTTTCGTACGAAACCGGAATAAAAAGAGTGAATGTCTGTATCTTTTAAGCACAGATGTTTCTTTGAGTGACACTGAGATCGTACGGATTTATGGGAATAGATGGTCTATCGAATGTTTCTTTAAATCATCAAAATCTTTTCTGAAGTTAGGCACTGAATTTCAGAGCCATAATTATGGTGCAATGGTAAGCCATACGACCATTGTATTTACAAGATATATTATTCTGGAATGGATCCGAAGGAACCACAATGACCAGAAAACATATGGCGAATTATTCTTCATGTTCTGTGATGATATTCAGGACATGGATCTAACCAATGCACTGTAGAGCCTTATGGCTCTGTTTGTGGAACACATTTTAACGTTATCCGCTGATATCACATCTATTATAAAATGTAAAGTAAGTGAATGGATTGCATCTCAAGCCGCATTTATTCAGGCTTTATTTAGAGATATTAGCTGGGAAAGTTGAGTAACTAATATTTATAAAATTTCTTCACATAATTCTAATGCTGCAGCAATCACTGCATCCATATCATAATATTTATATTCTCCAAGTCTTCCACCAAAGATGATATTTTCTTCTTTCTTAGCTAATTTCTTGTATTCTTCGTACAATTTTCCATTCTTCTCATCGTTGACTGGATAATATGGTTCGTCTCCCAATTTCCACTCTGAACTATATTCACGGCTGATCACTGTCTTTTCGAGATCATTTCCTTTTTCGTCTTTTCCAAATTCAAACCATTTATGTTCAATAATCCTTGTCCATGGTGTTTCGGCATCTGTGTAATTGACTGCTGCATTTCCCTGGAAGTTTGGCTGTTCAAGTAATTCTGTTTCAAATCTTACAGAACGATATTCCAATGCCCCTAATTTGTAATCAAAGTATGCATCAATTGGTCCTGTGTAGATGACTTTCTCTGCCATGGCATCGAATTCTTCTTTATGATCAAAATAATCTGTGTTTAAACGTACTTCCACATCTCCTAGCATATTGGAAACCATCTTTGTATATCCGCCTACCGGGATTCCCTGGTATAGTGCGTTAAAATAGTTGTTATCAAATGTCAGACGAACTGGCAGTCTCTTGATGATAAATGATGGAAGTTCTGTGCAAGGTCTTCCCCATTGTTTCTCTGTGTATCCTTTGATCAGTTTCTCATAGATGTCTGTTCCTACTAAACTGATTGCCTGCTCTTCTAGGTTCTGTGGTTCTGTGATCCCTGCTTCTTTTTTCTGCTGTTTGATCTTATCTGCTGCTTCTTGTGGCGTCACAACTCCCCACATCTTGTTGAATGTATACATATTAAATGGCAGGGAATATAATTCTCCTTTGTAATTTGCTACTGGTGAGTTTGTGAATCGATTAAACTCTGCAAACTTTGTAATATAATTCCATACTTTTTTATTGTTTGTATGGAAGATATGGGCTCCATATTTATGTACATGGATCTTCTCAATATCTTCTGTGTATACATTTCCTGCAATGTTTGGTCGTTTGTCGATAACTAAGACCTTCTTCCCTTTTGCCATTGCCTGCTGTGCAAAGACGGCTCCGTATAAACCGGAACCTACGATTAGGTAATCATATTGTTTCATTTTTGTTTTGTCCTTTCTTGTAAACTTCTTATCTCTCCTCGTTGTTATTACATTACAACCATACATCGCTTTCTATAAAATGAAATTCCATAGCAAAATACTTCCTCATATTCATCTTCATATTCTTTTGCATACATCTTTTCTTTGATTTGCTGAATTGCTTTTTCGCAGTCTTGTTCTAATTCTTTTGCTTTCTTTGAACATTTTACCTCAAAAACAGCAACTTTTCCTTCATATTCATTGATAATTACGATGTCACTTCTTCCTTCTCCATGCCCTTTATTAGATTGTACATTATATCCAGCGCCTGCAAAAATCCCCGCAAGAAATGCATGATAGAAATCCTCTTTATAATCGTGATAACTTATTGTCATTCTTAATAGTTTGCTGATCTGTGCTGTTAGAGTCTTGGAATCTCCATTCCATACTGCTGCAAATAATGCTTTTCTGTCGATCATCTGTGTTTGATCATTGAACCAGTTCTTAACTGTTGTCTCAAAAATCTCTTTTATCTCTTTATTCGGAATCTTTAAGGACATTGTTTCTCCCGAATTATTAACTTTATCTTGTGTCAAATATCCTGTTAAATATAAAATACTCCAAAAATTTTCTTCCGATGAATGTAGATAATCATATGTCAGATTTTCCTCTATCTGCTGATCAATGCTTTCTCCTGCCATTAACATCTCTAATTTCTTGCTGATCGTTGATCCTGATTGATCAATAAATGATCTTATAATCGCATTATCACTTGTATTCTTCCAGTAACTAATTGGTTTTGCATCTGGATTTCTCTTAAGATCCTGAAAATAATTCATCACATCCCAAGGGCAGTAAACATCACATCCACCGAATTGGTATCCATCATACCATTCTTTTATGACTGCTTTTTTATCTTCCATTCCGGCATCTTTTAAGATCTTATCTACTTCTTGTTGCGTAAATCCAAAATATTCATTAAATCTTGTTGTTGCGATCGTATCCGAAACAAAATTATTTGTACCTGTGAAAATACTTTCTTTCGCAATTTTTAGACATCCTGTGATCACAGCAAATTTTAGTGCTGAGTTATCTTTCAATGCTGCACTTAACATTGCTTTCATAACTTCTAACATTTCTTTATAATATCCATTGCTGCTTACCTTTGCGATTGGCACATCATATTCATCAATTAGCAATACTACTGGTTTTCCATAGTATCTTTTCATCATGTTCATCAATATTAACAACGAACTTTGAACATCTGTGATCGTTGCTGTCTGTTCTCTTAATCGATGAAATATCTTCTTCTGAGTGTCTGTTACAAGATCACTTGACTCTAAATAAGAATGTTCATCACAAAATAACGAAATTCCAAACTTCAAAAGCGCAAATGCATTTTCAAAATTCATTCCATCTACATCTTTAAAAGATAAGAACAATGTCGGATATTTGTTCATCCAATTTTGACAGATATCTTTGTGTTCTGCAATCTTCAAACCTTTAAATAATTTACCGCTGTCTTTTCGAATGTCCAGAAAGCTGGAAAACATACTCATCCCCAGTGTTTTTCCAAATCTTCTCGGTCTTGTGATCAACATTACCTGATCCATTTCTTCTTTCAGCATATCTATAAGCAAACCACTTTTATCAATATAGTAATAATTGTTTTCACGAATTCTTTCAAAATCGGAAATTCCTACTGGAATTTGGATACTGTTCATGTTTGTTCACCTCGCTTTTTACAGGAATACTTAAGTTATTTCAATTTTTTTGTAATATATCAATTTTTATTTCAATTTTTTGTTCTATTTTATTGAATAATTACTTCAAACAATAAAAAACATGCCGTCCCTGTCTCATCTTATGGTCCTGAACTTGTCCAGTAATTTCCAATATTATTATTTGTCAATGCCAAAACTACAGATCTTGGATTATACATTCTCTCTCCTGATTTTGTCGTATAACCATCGTACCATTCTTTCAAATCTTCTCTTGAAATATGAATCTCTCGTGTATTCCTCGTATATTTCTCATACAACTGATCTACTTCTGAATCTGTAAATCCAAAATATTCATTATATTTCGCCTCAGATGCCATTGTATATTCCCAAAACATATTTAATTCCGATCCACTGGAATACATAGCAATCGGAAGAATTCCTGTCATATAAGTCAATTGTACATATGAACGATCCTTCAAAAGGTTACTTAAAAATAGCACATACTGCTTTTTATTTTCTTCTGTAACAAAATCCTTATGAAAAATAAAATCCCATTCATCCAGTACAAAAACAAATCTTTGCTGGTCACATTCTTCGAATATCGTCTCTAATACATCTGCTGCCGAATCATCTTCATAAATTTCGATCTGAGGTATAGTGGTACTGCAAATCCACAAACATAATAAAATAATGTATTTATTAGTGAAATATCTTTTTGTAATGTATGCAACCCCACTACTGCAATACATGCAAAAATTTTCATTAAATCCAAATTATAATTATGTTTTTCATTTGTTTTTTTCAAACCCTGTTCCTCCTCTACACTTTTCAACACAATACATACTTAATCAAAATTTCATACTATAATTTTTCTTGACCTAATCTTATAAACTTCTCTTTATTTCCATAGCATTTCTGAGTAAACACCATTAGAAATCAGTCTAGCGAAAGCATTTTGCACACTTTCTTTATCTTCCCTATATGTCACACCAAACCAATGATCCTGCGTTTCCAATACCCGTACGTTTACTCTTTCTTCTTTCAACAGTCTATCTACAATATTAGGCAATAGATATTTACTTTTCAAATCTACCTCTTCAACATTCTCTAGAAAATTCTTAAAATCTTCTGCCAAAAAATCTAAAAAATCTGGATAACCTGCCCACATATTCATAGATACATGATCATCTGGACTAATTCATTCCTGTACTTCTTTATTGTCACACTGAATCTGTCCATCTTCTCTCATCTCAATTCCTGTTGTTTCATGCACTTGACTTAATAATCCATTTTCATCGACAACACTAACACCCCCCGTTACAACACCATTGTCGCTCAATGTATTCTTTAAAATAAATCCACCCATTCCCAGTGTAAACTCTCTTCCCAGATTTTCTCCGGATACCAAAAAATTATGTAATTTCACAAATGCTTCTTTCCCATAATAATCATCTGCATTGATAATCACAAATGGTTCTTTCACAATATCCTTACAACATAAGACCGCTTGTCCTGTCCCCCATGTTTTTTTTCTTCCTTTCGGTACTTTAAACCCCTCTGGAAGATCTTCTAACTCCTGAAATACATATTCGACATCTATCTGATTTCTTATTCTATCTCCGATAATTTCTTGAAACTCCTTGAAAATATCCTTTCAAATAATGAAAACTACTTTATTAAATCCTGCTTCTTTGGCATCGTAAATCGAGTAATCCATGATAATTTCTCCATTTGGTCCCACTTGAGCCAAATGTTTAATTCCTTCACCAAATCTTGATCCGATACCTGCCGCCATAATAATTAATGTTGTATTCATTTTCTTCCCTTTTTTCTTAATCGTATATATAACTAACTCAACTTTCCCACCAGTAAAATTGGCATAAACCGTTGATTTATCAACTAAATTTTTAAAATAATTGGTATCTTGACATAAAAATAGCACCTAATCTTTGATATAATAAGTTCACCACAAACAAATTCTCAAAGGAAAAGGTGCTGAACTTATGATATACCAAAATGATAAAAATGAAAATACCCAAAATCAATTTTCTAATGCTTTAAAAGAACTCAAAATTGGAAAATTATTACGAAACTCCAACATTACAAAATCCTGTGGCATTTCTGCATATGAAGTATTTCAATTTTTATTGCTGCTTGTATTCCAGGGACGAAATCTCTTTCGTTTTCTGAACTCCAAACATAAAGATCAGGCTGTTTCAAAGAATACATATTATCGTTTTCTCAATGAAACTTCCTATAACTGGAGCAAGTTTCTTCTGCTCCTTGCAGCTAAAGTTACTTCCAGATTTGATGCTCTTACCAGACCAGAACGGGTAAAGGTACTGGTTCTGGATGATTCTGTAGTAAAGCGGAATCGAAGTAAATCTGTAGAACTGCTTGCGCGTGTTTACGATCATGTAGAACATAAATTTCAGAAGGGATTTACTTTGCTTACATTGGGTTGGTCTGATGGTTACAGTTTTATCCCTGTTGGGTTCAATCTGCTTTCTTCTGCCAAAAAGAACAATCGTTACAATGAAATATCTGAAAATATAGATCATCGTACAAATGGTTATAAGTTTCGTAAAGAAAGCATGATGAGTAAAACAGACGCCGCAGTTCTTCTTATCCAGAGAGCTTTACAGTCCGGTATAAATGCAGATTACCTTCTCATGGATACCTGGTTTACAACAGAGCCTATGATACGTTCTGTTCTGGATACCGGGCTCGATGTGATCGGAATGGTAAAGCAGCTGAAACAGCGTTATACTTATAAAGGCAAAAAATATACACTTCATAGGCTCAAAAGAATGGTCCGCTTTGAAGGTGCGAAAAATATTTTTGGCTCTTTAGTAGTTACCACCAAAACAGGAATTCCTGTTAAGATTGTTTTCGTACGAAACCGGAATAAAAAGAGTGAATGTCTGTATCTTTTAAGCACAGATGTTTCTTTGAGTGACACTGAGATCGTACGGATTTATGGGAATAGATGGTCTATCGAATGTTTCTTTAAATCATCAAAATCTTTTCTGAAGTTAGGCACTGAATTTCAGAGCCATAATTATGGTGCAATGGTAAGCCATACGACCATTGTATTTACAAGATATATTATTCTGGAATGGATCCGAAGGAACCACAATGACCAGAAAACATATGGCGAATTATTCTTCATGTTCTGTGATGATATTCAGGACATGGATCTAACCAATGCACTGTAGAGCCTTATGGCTCTGTTTGTGGAACACATTTTAACGTTATCCGCTGATATCACATCTATTATAAAATGTAAAGTAAGTGAATGGATTGCATCTCAAGCCGCATTTATTCAGGCTTTATTTAGAGATATTAGCTGGGAAAGTTGAGTAACTAATATTTATAAAATTTCTTCACATAATTCTAATGCTGCAGCAATCACTGCATCCATATCATAATATTTATATTCTCCAAGTCTTCCACCAAAGATGATATTTTCTTCTTTCTTAGCTAATTTCTTGTATTCTTCGTACAATTTTCCATTCTTCTCATCGTTGACTGGATAATATGGTTCGTCTCCCAATTTCCACTCTGAACTATATTCACGGCTGATCACTGTCTTTTCGAGATCATTTCCTTTTTCGTCTTTTCCAAATTCAAACCATTTATGTTCAATAATCCTTGTCCATGGTGTTTCGGCATCTGTGTAATTGACTGCTGCATTTCCCTGGAAGTTTGGCTGTTCAAGTAATTCTGTTTCAAATCTTACAGAACGATATTCCAATGCCCCTAATTTGTAATCAAAGTATGCATCAATTGGTCCTGTGTAGATGACTTTCTCTGCCATGGCATCGAATTCTTCTTTATGATCAAAATAATCTGTGTTTAAACGTACTTCCACATCTCCTAGCATATTGGAAACCATCTTTGTATATCCGCCTACCGGGATTCCCTGGTATAGTGCGTTAAAATAGTTGTTATCAAATGTCAGACGAACTGGCAGTCTCTTGATGATAAATGATGGAAGTTCTGTGCAAGGTCTTCCCCATTGTTTCTCTGTGTATCCTTTGATCAGTTTCTCATAGATGTCTGTTCCTACTAAACTGATTGCCTGCTCTTCTAGGTTCTGTGGTTCTGTGATCCCTGCTTCTTTTTTCTGCTGTTTGATCTTATCTGCTGCTTCTTGTGGCGTCACAACTCCCCACATCTTGTTGAATGTATACATATTAAATGGCAGGGAATATAATTCTCCTTTGTAATTTGCTACTGGTGAGTTTGTGAATCGGTTGAATTCAGCAAATTGTGTGATATAATTCCATACCTTCTTATTGTTTGTATGGAAGATATGGGCTCCGTATTTGTGCACGTGAATCTTTTCGATGTCTTCTGTGTAGACATTTCCTGCGATATTTGGACGTTTATCAATTACTAAGACTTTCTTCCCTTTTTTCTGTGCCTGCTGTGCGAAGACAGCTCCGTATAACCCTGAACCTACGATGAGGTAATCATATCGTTTCATTTATTATTTTCCTTTCTTTTTCCAAAACTTATTCTTTAATATTTCCTCAAATATATAACTATTAACAAAATTTTCCTTCGTCAATAACAATACAATACCATAACTTCCAAAAAAAGTTATCCCTGCAATTGCTAATTTAAAAAAGATTACACTAACCATACTACTACACCTTATCGAAATCATACTTGCTAATATCAAAGCAAGTACGATTTTTCCATATTGTACTTGTTTGGCAATTCTAAAAAATAAATCCTTTAAATATAAAATTTGTACCGTTAACACAACAAATTCAGCTACTAGCGTTCCAAGCGATGCTCCCGCCGCTCCCATTTTGGGTATAAATATAATATTTAAAATTAAATCTACTAAAGCGCCTGCTACAACTGAATAAACTAATTGTTTTTCCTTATTAAGTGGAGTTAACACTTGAATTCCCAACAGATTTGATAATCCAATCAATAAAATCGTAGGAGCTATAATCTGCATTGCAAGTGTTGCTCCAATAAATTCATTTCCTGAAAGGAAAATCAAACAGTCCTTGGCATAAAATATCGTAAATAACATTAAAGGGAAAGCAATTACAATAACAAAATTATAAGCTTTTTTAATAAGTCCTTGAAATTCTTCTTTTTTCCCTTCCATAATATAGTAAGAAAGACGTGGTAATAAAACAGCACCTAAAGATGTTACCAAACTTGTTAAAATTGTTTTTACCTTAACAGCTGCTGCATATAATCCTACATCCACGTCTGTTTTCATAAATCCTAGCATGACATTATCTAAATTTGTATATATATTAACCGCAACCACCTGTGCGAACAGAATTAATATTGGTTTCAAATGCTGTTTAATATCATAATTTCCGACTGGCTTTAGTGATATGTACTTCCTTAAATTGATAAAATTTAAAACATTGGAACCTGCAGAGGCCAAAATTGATGTCACACCATAAAAGACGTAATCATCTGGACTATGTATAAACATGAACATTAAAATAACGCCTATAAATTTCAAAAAAATTGAACGTTTTGCAATATATCCATATTGTTCTAATCCTTGATATAACCAATTAACACCTAACGGATCAAGTAAAATTGATATTCCAACTACAAGAAATAAAGTTCTATCTGATTGAAATCTTGGAACAAATAGAATTGCCATAATATACACAATCGAAACTATTACCATCATAAATAAATGAATAATCAATATTTCCTGTGTTGTTCTATTCAGTTTTTCCTGATCGTCTCTTACTTTGGCTGCCGCACGAATTCCATATGTTGGTACTCCTAATGCAGCCACCATAGTAAAATAACTTACCACAGAGATTGCAAACGAAACCTTTCCAGTTCCAGAAGCGCCTAAAACTCTCGAAACATACGGAAATGTAATCAATGGAAAAATAAAATTTGATGCTGTTAATATGAAATTCATTATAAAATTGAATTTTACTGATTTGATTTTCATGATTCATCTAATTCTTTCTAAAAAATTTATTTTTTACTCTGGTTAGAATTGAAATGCCCGTCATCTGCACTGGATATTCTTTTACTTTTAAATTTTGTTGCATTACCCAAATATTAATTAGTCTTTCGGATAAAAATCCATATAATCTCTTATTATAACTATCATAATTTGATATATCCGTTCTATTTTCAACTTCAAATAGAATATTAAATAACCATTCGCAATATTCATCAAACATTCTTTTTCGCATAATACACATATTATAGCAATATCCAGTAGTCTGATTATTAAATTTTTCCAAAGTTGTTTTATACTCTGGATATTTTTCTAGCAAAACCTTTTCTGTTATTTCCCAATCTTTCTCATAATGATATTTATTCCAAAAATCTCTAGATACTAACTCATTATATTCACCCAAATTTTTTTGAGGCAAAATAACATCATATTGTTTTAAAATTTTTCTTATCTCTTTTTCTGTTATACATGATCCTAATGTATTTATATATTTCCTTCTTGCAAAATATCTTCTATAATGACAAATTCCAACAATATCTTCTGTAATATTTTTCCATATCCAATAGATTGCTGTCAATTCACAATAGCTATTATTCTTATAAGATATATTATCTTTTTTATTATCCATTAAATAGCCCTTCGGTAAGGTTAAATTTGGATTTTTTGCCTTTCCAACAAATATTGGTGTATAAATTCCACTATTTTTAACTTTTGTAATTTTATGTGTCACAACAAATAATCTCATTTTATATTCCCTTTACTTTAAATCTAATCTTTCGATAAAAACATTTTAAATTTATCAAAATGCAATTTGTCGGCCAACCTCCAAATAATGTAACTATTATCTTTGTTTTATTTTTATATTCCTTTGCTAATGCTTTTATTGCATCAAAATAATTTAAATTTAATGATGCACCACTTGATTTATGCCACAAATAAACCGGCACTACCAAAATTTTTTG
>ERZ773252.2911-NODE-2911-length-13918-cov-3.678785_pt1 | contig 13918 bp, 14 predicted proteins | sample MGYA00580517_ERZ773252 | MGnify/ENA primary metagenome ERZ773252 (study PRJEB29015, sample SAMEA2737766) | human gut metagenome | biome: human gut; feature: human-associated habitat; material: faeces | place: China | collected 2012 ... | reverse complement strand
CATCTGATTCAAGTACTTTCTGCCAGTGAGATCCCGCAGGGAATCCTGTTTCTGGAAGCGCTTCCGAAAAATGAGAGCGGAAAAGTCCGGAAACGTGATCTGATATAAAAATACAGCATATTGATAACTTGTAATGCCGCGGATTCTATGATATATTGGTATCCGTGGCATTTTGCCAATTTACGAGAGAAAAGAGAATGTTATGTTACAGTATCTGATTGTATTCCCGCTTGTGTTTCTGTCGGGATTTGTTGATTCCATTGCAGGCGGAGGCGGTCTGATTTCCCTTCCGGCCTACATCATTGCCGGAGTTCCGGCGCATTATGCCCTGGGTACGAATAAAATATCATCTACACTGGGAACCAGCATCGCCACATGGCGGTATCTGAAGCACGGATATCTCAAAGACAAGCAACTGATCCGGACGGTGCTGTGCGCCTGCCTGGCAGCCATTGTGGGTTCCTACATTGGATCCAGTCTTTCTCTTATGGTGAGTGATACCGTGATCAAGCATATGATGATGGTAGTGCTTCCAATCGTGGCATTTTATGTGCTGCGGAATAAGAACATGGGTGCAGAGACCGAACAGAAAAAGCTGTCGGATAAGGCGGTACTGCTCATCTGTATAACGGCAGCTCTGGTGATTGGTATGTATGACGGTTTTTACGGACCGGGAACCGGAGCCTTTTATCTTCTGGTCCTGACCGGAGCTGCGCATCTGAATGTGTATGAGGCATCGGCTATGACCAAGGTACTGAATCTGACCTCCAACGTCATGGCCCTGACGAACTTTCTGCTCAATGGAACCGCGTATTACGGCCTGGGACTGGCTGCAGCCGCGTTCTGCATTGCAGGAAATTACATTGGTTCCGGCCTGGTGGTAAGCAACGGACAGAAGATAGTCCGTCCGGTCATCCTCATTGTGCTGGCTATTTTATTCATCAAGATTTTAATGGGAATCTGATCATAATGTATATATGAAAAAGGAGAATTTCTATGAAGTGGACCAAATTTACCTTAAAGACCACCACGGAAGCTGTTGATCTGATCAGCAGCATGCTGGACGAGATCGGTATCGAGGGTATTGAGATCGAGGACAATGTACCGCTGTCTGACGCAGACACCAAGGGTATGTTCATCGACATCCTCCCAGAGCTTCCGCCGGATGACGGCACCGCAAAGGTAAGCTTTTATGTGGAGGATTTAAGCAATCTGGAGAACATCATCCATCAGGTGAACGCAGGACTCGATGAGATCGCGGAATTTGTGAATGTGGGTGAGCGCAGCTTAAGCGTTTCAGAGACTGAGGACAAGGACTGGATCAACAACTGGAAACAGTATTTCAAACCGTTTACCGTAGATGATATCCTGATCAAGCCAACCTGGGAGACCATCCCGGAGGAGCATAAGGACAAGCTGCTTATTCAGATTGACCCGGGTACCGCGTTTGGTACCGGTATGCATGAAACCACCCAGCTGTGCATCCGCCAGCTGCGCAAATATGTGAACGCCGATTCTGAGATCATTGATGTGGGAACCGGAAGCGGTATTCTGGGTATTGCGGCCTTAAAGCTGGGCGCAAAGAGTGTGTTCGGCACAGACCTGGATGAGAACGCTATCGTGGCTGTGGGCGAGAACCTGAAATCCAACAACATTCCGGCAGACCGTTTCCATGTGGTTCAGGGCAACATCATCGATGATCAGGCTATTCAGGACCAGGCTGGTTACGAGTGTTATGACATTGCGGCAGCCAACATTCTGGCTCCGGTCATCATTATGCTGCAGGGAGAAATCTGCAAACACATCAAGCACGGCGGCATGTTCATCACCTCTGGCATCATCAACACCAAGGAGCAGGATGTCAAGGATGCCATGAATGCCAATCCGGAGCTTGAAATCGTGGAAACTACCTACCAGGGCGACTGGGTATCCATTACCGCCCGCAGAAAATAAGGAGCAGCAGCGTGTATCATTTTTTTGTAACACCGGCACAGATCATGGATGGCTATGCCGTGATCACCGGTCAGGATGTGAATCATATCCGTAATGTCCTGCGCATGAAGCCAGGAGAGCAGGTGGGAATCCGCGACGGTATATCCCGCAGCTATATCTGTGAGCTGGAAGCCATTGAAGAAGAGGAGATCCGGGCAAAAATCCTGACGGAGGATACCAACTTAAGTGAGCTTCCGGCAGAATTGTACCTGTTTCAGGGCCTTCCCAAGAGCGACAAGATGGAACTTATTATTCAGAAGGCTGTGGAGCTGGGAGTGCATGAGGTTATTCCGGTGGCTACCCGCCGTGCAGTGGTGAAGCTGGACCGGAAAAAGGAGGAATCCAAGCTGAAGCGCTGGAACGCCATTGCGGAGAGCGCAGCCAAGCAGTCCGGACGCATGATGATTCCCCAGGTGCACAGTGTGCTGACCATGAAGGAGGCCTTTGCCTATGCAAAAGGATTTGATGTCAATCTGATCCCCTATGAGCTGGCAGAGGGCATGAAAGAGACGAAAGCCATTCTGGATCAGGTAAAGCCCGGTATGCGTGTGGGCATCTTTATCGGTCCGGAGGGCGGCTTTGATGTAGAGGAAGTGGAAGCAGCCATGACGGAAGGCATCCATCCCATCACTCTGGGACGGCGCATCCTGCGGACTGAGACCGCGGGCATGACTATGCTTTCCATCCTGATGTTCCAGTTAGAACAGTAAATATAATAGGAGTATTATGCAATGGAAGCATATTTTGATAATTCAGCTACCACCAAGGTCCTGGACAGCGTGAAGGACATCGTGGTAAAAACAATGACAGAGGACTATGGCAATCCGGCTGCCAAGCACCGCAAGGGCATGGAGGCAGAGCAGTACATCCGCGACGCGAGAAAGATCATCGCGGATACCATGAAGGTGCAGGAGAAGGAAATCCTGTTTACTTCCGGCGGTTCCGAGTCCAACAACATGGCACTGATCGGCGCAGCCTGGGCGAACCAGAGAGCCGGAAAGCACATCATCAGTACCTCCATCGAGCATCCGTCTGTATACAATCCGCTGGGGGTGCTGGAGGAACTGGGCTTTGAAGTGACCATTCTTCCGGTTGACCATGATGGCCACATCAGCCTGAAGGAGCTGGAGGAGGCCATTCGCCCGGATACCATTCTGGTTTCCACCATGTATGTGAACAATGAGGTGGGAGCTGTGGAGCCGGTGGAGGAAATCTCAAAGATTATTAAGGCAAAGAATCCGTCCACCCTGTATCATGTGGATGCCATTCAGGCCTATGGCAAGTATGTGATTCGCCCGAAAAAACAGGGCATTGACCTGCTTTCCGTCAGCAGCCATAAGATCCACGGACCGAAGGGTGTCGGATTCTTATACATCCGCAATGGCGTGAAGATCAAACCGCTCATCTACGGAGGCGGCCAGCAGGCAGGCATGCGTTCCGGCACTGAGAATGTTCCGGGCGTGGCAGGCTTTGGCGCTGCCGCAAAGGAGATGTACACGAACCATGCGGAAAAGGTACAGAAGCTCATTGAGCTCAAAGACTATATGACCGACCGTCTGGGCGAAATCGAGGGAACGGTCATCAACAGCAAAAAGGGCGAGGCGAGCGCGCCGCAGATTGTGAGCGTCAGCTTTGAGGGCGTGCGCAGCGAGGTGCTTCTGCATGCGCTGGAAGACAAAGGTGTTTATGTTTCTTCCGGTTCCGCATGTTCTTCCAACCATCCGGGTATCAGCGGAACCTTAAAGGGTATCGGTGTGGCACAGAAACTTCTGGACTCCACCATCCGCATGAGCTTTGGCATGTTCAACACGAAAGAAGAAGTAGATTACACCATTGATGTATTAAAGGAGCTGGTTCCGGTCTTGCGCCGTTACCAGAGAGGATAACTAAGAAAGGATAAAAGTATGGTATACCAGTCATTTTTGATTAAGTACGCAGAGATCGGTACCAAGGGTAAAAACCGTTACCTTTTTGAGGATGCCCTGATCAAGCAGATCAAGAACGCGCTCAAAAAGGTAGAAGGTTCTTTCATTGCATCCAAGGAGTCCGGCCGTGTCTACGTTCAGGCTCTTAGTGAGTACGATTACGATGAAGTGATCGAAGCCTTAAAAAAGGTATTCGGTATTGCGTGGATCTGTCCGATGCTGCAGCTTGAGGACAAGGATTATGAGAATTTAAAGAAGGTTGTTGTGGACTACATTGATCAGGCTTATCCGGACAAGCATTTTACCTTCAAGGTAGATTCCAGACGCGCGGACAAGAATTATCCGGTCCGTTCCGAGCAGATGAACTGTGATTTTGGTGAGGTGATCCTAAACGCATTCCCGGAGACCTCTGTAGATGTGCATCATCCGGATGTTCTGGTGCATGTAGAGATCCGCAAGGTCGTTAATATTTACTCCCTGATGATCCCGGGACCGGGCGGTATGCCGGTGGGCACCAACGGAAAGGCAACCCTGCTTTTGTCCGGCGGTATCGACAGCCCGGTGGCAGGCTATATGATCGCAAAGCGCGGTGTGAAGATCGATGCAGTTTACTTCCATGCTCCGCCATACACCAGCGACCGCGCAAAGCAGAAGGTGGTAGACCTGGCCAAGCTGGTAGCACGTTATTCCGGCCCGATTCCGCTGCATGTGGTAAACTTTACCGACATTCAGCTTTATATTTACGAGCAGTGCCCGCATGAGGAACTGACCATTATCATGCGCCGCTACATGATGAAGATCGCAGAGGAGATTGCAAAGAAGAGTGATTCCCTGGCCCTCATCACCGGCGAGAGCATCGGTCAGGTGGCATCCCAGACGGTTCAGTCCCTGGCTGCAACCAACGAGGTCTGCACCATGCCGGTATTCCGTCCGCTGATCGGCTTTGATAAGCAGGAAATCATTGATATTTCCGAGAAAATCGGAACCTTTGAAACCTCCATTCAGCCGTTCGAGGACTGCTGTACCATCTTTGTGGCCAAGCATCCGGTAACGAAGCCGAACTTAAATATCATTCACAAATCAGAGACTAAACTGGAAGAGAAGATTGATGAGATGGTACGGGCTGCGCTGGAGACAGAGGAAGTCATCTGGTGCGATTAAGTTTTCAAGCAAAAAAATAAGGATACTCCGGTCGGAGTATCCTTTTAAAAATCACGTAAGCGGAATTATTTGATGATGTACGGGGACAGGGTCTCCAGAATCTCATCGATACCAGCCTCAGCATGGATGTTTAAGTCGATCGGCTTGGAAAGATCCAGGCTGAAGATACCCATGATGGACTTTGCGTCGATGACATATCTGCCGGATACCAGATCAAAGTCGACATCAAACTTGGTTAAGTCGTTTACGAAAGACTTCACTTTATCAATAGAATTTAAAGAAATACGAACTGTTTTCATGTGAGAAACCTCCTTAAATGGTTACCTTTTTAATCTTGGCGTAGGGATAAAATCTTCTTTCGCCTTATGATAAATTTTACAAACATATCGGGGGAAAGTCAATAGGGAGTTTCCATGAAATCAGGTTAAATATTTGTTAGGAGAATAAAGGAGAATTATATGAGAACGGCAGCATTGCACAATCTGGGCTGCAAGGTAAATTCCTATGAAACGGAGGCCATGCAGCAGCTTCTGGAAGAAGCCGGATACGAGATCGTGCCCTTCCACGAAAAGGCCGATGTCTACATTATCAACACCTGTTCCGTAACCAATATCGCGGACCGCAAGTCCAGACAGATGCTGCACCGGGCTAAGAAGCAGAATCCGGATGCCGTGGTGGTTGCGGCTGGCTGCTATGTCCAGGCGGCAGCAGAGGAGCTGAAGGCGGATCTGGCAGTAGATGTCATCATCGGAAACAATAAAAAGCAGGATCTGGTTCCGATCCTGGAAGAATATTTCAAAGATAAGAGTGACAGTAGCCATGTGATCGAAATCAGCGAGACTCATGAGTATGAGCGCCTTTCCATCCACAAGATTGCGGATCATACCCGTGCCTTTTTGAAGATTCAGGATGGCTGCAACCAGTTCTGCAGCTACTGCATTATCCCATACACCCGCGGACGCGTCCGCAGCCGCAGACCGGATGAGGTTGTAGCCGAGGTGCGGGAGCTGGCAGCCGCGGGCTATCAGGAGGTGGTCCTGACCGGCATCCACTTAAGCTCTTATGGCGTGGATTTTAAGGAAGAGGAAAAGAAAGAAAACCTGTTAAGCCTGATAAAACAGGTGCATGAGGTGGAGGGAATCCGCCGCATCCGCCTTGGCTCTCTGGAACCGCGCATCATCACCGAAGAATTTGCGCAGGCACTGGCTTCTATGCCGAAGTTCTGTCCGCATTTCCATCTGTCCCTACAGAGCGGCTGCGATAAGACCTTAAAGCGCATGAACCGCCATTACACCACAGAGGAGTACGCTGCAGGCTGTGAGATCCTGCGCAGATACTTTGACAATCCGGCAATCACCACCGATGTCATTGTGGGCTTCCCGGGTGAGACTGAGGAAGAGTTTGAAGAGACAAAGGCATTTTTAGAGCGGATCGGCTTCTACGAGATGCACATTTTCAAGTATTCCAGACGTGCCGGAACCCGCGCGGACCGCATGCCGGATCAGATTCCGGAGCAGGTGAAGAGTGTCCGCAGCGAGATACTTTTGAAACTGGAAAAACAGATGTCAAAGGCATACCGTGAGAGCTTTTCTGGCAAGAAAAAAACGGTGCTTCTGGAAGAAAAAACCGAGATCGGAGGCCGTGCGTACATGATCGGCCATACTATGGAATATGTAAAAGCTGTGGTTCCATATGCAGATAATCTGAAAAATAAAATGACCGAAGGCATCCTGAAAGAGGCATTAAACGACGAAGTGTTGTTACTGGATAGTAGGAATTTTCTGAACTGAAAATTCCGTATGTTATCGTGGTGACAGCAGATTTTGCCGATTTGGAATGCGAAGCATCGGCAAAATCCGTTGCTGCTGAAAACAGCAGCAATGAAGTCCTCTTACTTGACGAATCATGGAAAGTAGTATAGAATATAAAAGAATAGTTAAAGGACGTGAAGAACATGGGCGAAATTCATAACACACAGTTTTTTAAAGCAGTACAGGAGAACAAAATGGATGTCAGCCAGGTTTTGGAACAGGTGTATGTGGCGCTGACGGAAAAAGGTTATAATCCGGTAAACCAGATCGTAGGTTATATTATGTCCGGAGATCCAACCTATATCACCAGCCATAAAGGTGCCAGAAGCCTGATCATGAAAGTCGAGCGTGATGAAATTCTGGAAGAACTGATGTCTGTTTACATTGATGCCAGATTAAAATAAAAGCTTGTGCCAGATATAACAAAAGATGCTTGCCAGCCATATCCGTCCGGAGAGGCTGGCAGTTTTGTGTATGATAGGAAAATTTTATGAGAATTTTAGGACTGGACTATGGATCCAAAACAGTAGGGGTAGCAGTCTGCGATCCGCTGGGCATGACGGCTCAGGGCGTGGAGACGATTACCCGGAAGGAAGAGAATAAGCTGCGCAAGACCCTTGCCCGGATTGAGGCCCTGGTGGAAGAATACCAGGTTGAAACCATCGTTTTGGGATATCCTAAGAATATGGATGATTCAATTGGGGAACGTGCGCTGAAAACAGAAGAATTTCGCAATATGCTGGTACGCAGAACCGGTCTGCCGGTTGTTCTGTGGGACGAGCGTCTGACAACTATTGAAGCAAATGAGATTCTGATCGAAAGCGGAGTACGCAGAGAAGACCGGAAAAAGGTGATCGACAAGATCGCGGCCACCCTGATCTTACAGTCTTATCTGGGCTCCCTTAAGTAAAAAAACAGGAGAGAGACCGTGATGGAAGAAAAAATTACCCTGCAGACCGATACTGGGGAATCTGTGGATTTTTATGTCCTGGAGGAGACCCGTATCAATGGAATGAACTACCTTTTAGTGACTGATTCCGAAGAAGAGGAAGACGGCGAGTGTTACATTTTAAAGGATGTTTCCAAAGCAGAGGACAGCGACGCCGTATATGAATTTGTAGAGAACGATGATGAGATGGATTATCTTTTTAAGATTTTCACGGAACTGATGGAAGATATGGAAGTAGAGCTTCAGAAATAAGCTTTTATGAAAATAGACTTGGAGGAAAATATTGAGCATGGAGAATCAGAACAATCAGAATGACAAACCGGCTGACGGATACGCTCAGGCACCGCAGCAGGAAGAAAAGTCCGTGCTGGCAGAGCTTGCAGAGTTTGTTTCCCGCAAGAAGGAGGCGGCGCAGAGCGTGAATGTACCGGCGGAAGCAAAGCAGAACGTGGAAAAAGCGCAGAATACAGCCAGTGCCGCAGATGAGGGCGGCAAAGCAGCTTCGGATGAAACACAGGAAGAAAAGAACGAGCGCCCGGTGAGAAATACCCGCAGCAGAGGTTCGAGAAGACCGAGAAATACAGCTCCGAAACGTGAGGAAGACGCAGATCCTTCTGAGAATGAGAAAACGCAGGAGGAAAGAAAGCCGAGAACTACAAGGGCAAGCCGCAGCGCGGCAGCCAGAACGGAAAAGGCGGAAAGACCGGCAAGAGGCGAGCGTGCAGCCCGCGGCGAAAAAGCAGAAAAACCGGCAAAGCCAGAGCGCGCGGCCAGAACAGAGAAAACTGCGAGAGCAGAGCGCCCGGTAAAGAGTGAGAAACCGGTCAGAGTTTCCAAAGCAAAGAATGTGCTTGCAGATACCAGTTCCAAGCCGAAGGTACGCATCATCCCGTTAGGCGGTCTGGAGCAGATCGGTATGAACATTACCGCATTTGAGTATGAGGACACCATTGTAGTGGTAGACTGCGGTCTTGCATTTCCGACGGATGATATGCTGGGTATCGACCTGGTCATCCCGGATGTTACTTATCTGGAGCGCAACATCGACAAGGTCAAAGGTTTTGTCATCACCCACGGACATGAGGATCATATTGGTGCGCTGCCTTACATTTTACAGAAGATCAATGTTCCGGTGTATGGCACCAAGCTGACCATTGCTCTCATTGAGAATAAGTTAAAAGAGCATAACTTAATGAAGAGCACCAAGCGCAAAGTGGTAAAACATGGTCAGTCTGTGAATCTGGGCTGTTTCCGTGTGGAATTCATCAAGACCAACCACAGCATTGCAGATTCCGCAGCGCTGGCTCTGTTTACTCCGGCCGGCATCATCGTGCATACCGGAGACTTCAAGGTTGATTACACCCCGGTATTCGGTGATGCCTTTGATCTGGCGCGTTTTGCTGAGCTGGGAAGAAAGGGTGTTCTGGCGCTTCTCAGTGATAGTACAAACGCCATCCGCAAAGGCTTTACTGCTTCCGAGCGTACGGTTGGAAAAACCTTCGATGCCATCTTTGCGGAGCATAAGAACAATCGTATTATCGTAGCAACCTTCGCATCCAACGTAGACCGTGTACAGCAGATCATCTTTACCGCTGAAAAATACGGACGCAAGGTTGTGGTAGAGGGCCGAAGCATGGTCAATGTCATCGGTACGGCCAACGAGCTTGGCTACATCAACATTTCCGATGGCACCCTCATCGAGATCGATCAGTTAAAGAACTATCCGGATGAGCAGACCGTGCTCATCACTACGGGAAGCCAGGGTGAGTCCATGGCGGCTCTGTCCCGTATGGCATCCGGCATGCACCGCAAGGTATCCATTAAGCCGAACGATGTTGTCATTATGAGTTCTACTCCGATTCCGGGTAATGAGAAGCAGGTAGCCAAGGTTATCAACGAACTGGCTATGCGCGGCGTTGAGGTGATCACCGAAGATACCCATGTATCCGGCCATGCCTGCCAGGAGGAGATCAAGCTGATCTACTCCCTGCTGCATCCGAAGTTCGCGCTTCCGGTACACGGTGAGTACCGTCACCTGGTGGCAAATCGTTCCATTGCAACGGCTATCGGTGTGCCGAAGGAGAACGTGCTCATCATGTCTTCTGGTGATGTTGTGGAAATCTGTGAGGATTCCTGCAAGGTTGTGGATCATGTGCAGCATGGCGGTATTCTGGTAGACGGACTTGGTGTGGGCGATGTCGGAAACATTGTACTGCGTGACCGCCAGAACCTGGCACAGAACGGTATCATCATTGTAGTCCTGACCCTGGAGCGTTACAGCAACCAGCTTCTGGCCGGACCGGATATCGTATCCCGCGGCTTTGTTTATGTAAGAGAGTCTGAGGATCTCATGGACGAAGCAAAACGCGTAGTAGATGACGCAGTTGCAGACTGTCTGAGCCGTCATGTGACTGACTGGGGCAAGTTAAAGAACATGATCCGCGACAGCTTAAGTGATTTTATGTGGAAACGTATGAAGCGGAATCCGATGATTCTGCCGATCATTATGGAGGTTGAATAGGCTAAAGATGAGCCATATCACCAGAGACATCAACAGGGTGACCGGAACGGTCATCGGAATTTCGGGAAAGCTGATCCTGTATGCCCTTGTGATCCTTCTACTTGCAGAGGGTGTCACAAGAGGCTATGCCTTCGGTCATTCCCTGTTTTATGAAAGCTCCGTGGAGCAGGCACCGGGCCGCGACATTGTGGTTACGATTCAGGACGGACAGAAGGATTCTGAAACAATTCACGAACTGAAAAAAGGCGGACTCATCGACAATGAACTTGCCATGCGGGTCCAGATGAAGTTCTACGATTATGAGATTCATCCGGGAACCTACACGTTAAATACCTCCATGTCATCGAAAAAGATGCTTCAGGTTCTGAATGAGAAGATCGAAGAAGGGGAGGACACGGCATCATGATGGATCAGGACCGGATCACCCAGTATATCCATTCCCTGGATCAGGGGCACGGCGCGTTCTGTGACCAGATCGCGAAAACGGCGAGAACCGGACGTGTGCCTATCATCCGGAAAGAAACGGCCAATTTTCTGCAGGCCATGGTAGCGGCAAAGCAGCCAAAGCGCATTCTGGAGGTAGGAACCGCTGTGGGCTATTCTGCCCTTCTGATGGCGCAGGTCATGCCGGAGGGAACGGATATCATCACCATTGAAAAATATGAGCCGCGCATTCCAGTGGCACGCCGTCACTTTGAGGAGGCGGGGCTTTCTGACCGCATTACCCTGCTGGAGGGGGATGCTGGGGAAATCTTAAAGGAACTGGATGGCTCCTTTGATTTTATCTTTATGGACGCGGCCAAGGGACAGTATATTCACTGGCTGCCGGATATTCTCCGGCTGTTATCCACAGGAGGCGTATTGTTTTCCGACAATGTGCTGCAGGACGGAGACATTATTGAATCCCGCTTTGCGGTGGAGCGCCGCAACCGTACCATTCACGCGAGAATGCGGGAGTATCTGTACACCCTGACCCATATGCCGGAGTTTCAGACCAGCGTGGTGCCGATCGGAGATGGCGTGGCGCTGAGTGTGAAACGGTAAAAAACTGAAATAGGAAAAATAGTATGAGAGACACAGAATTATTAATCCCGGCAGGCAGCCTGGATGTGCTGAAAACAGCAGTCATCTACGGTGCCGATGCCGTATATCTGGGCGGTGAGGCCTTCGGTCTCAGAGCCAAAGCAAAGAATTTTACCAACGAAGAGATCAAAGAGGGCATTGCCTTTGCCCATGAGCGGGGCGTCAAGGTCTACATTACCGCCAACATTCTGGCGCACAACGATGATCTGACCGGTGTGGAGCAGTATTTTGAGGAGTTAAAGGACATCTGCCCGGACGCCCTCATCATTTCGGATCCGGGTGTGTTCGCCATCGCAAAGCGTGTACTGCCGGATATGGAGCTGCATGTCAGCACCCAGGCCAACAACACCAACTACGGAACCTATCTGTTCTGGCACCAGCTTGGCGCAAAGCGTGTGGTATCTGCGAGAGAGCTTTCCTTAAAGGAAATCAAGGAGATCCGTGCCCACATTCCGGAGGATATGCAGATTGAGAGCTTCATTCACGGAGCTATGTGCATTTCCTATTCCGGCCGCTGCCTGCTGAGCAATTTCCTGGTGGGAAGAGATGCCAACCAGGGTGCCTGCACCCATCCGTGCCGTTGGAAATACTCGGTTGTGGAGGAGACCAGACCGGGTGAGTATATGCCGGTTTACGAGAATGAGCGCGGCACCTACATTTTCAACTCCAAGGATCTGTGCATGATCGAGCACATTCCGGAGCTGATCGATGCCGGTATCGACAGCTTCAAGATCGAGGGTCGCATGAAGACCGCACTCTATGTGGCAACCGTGGCCCGCACGTATCGCAAGGCCATCGATGATTACAAGAAGGATCCGGCCCTGTACCAGAAGAATATGGAGTGGTACAAGGAAGAGATCGGAAAATGCACCTACCGTGAATTTACTACAGGTTTCTACTTTGGAAAACCGGGAAGTGATGCCCAGATCTATAACAGCAATACTTATGTAAAGAATTATACCTATCTTGGCACAGTGGAAGAGGCGGACGGAAAAGGCCGCTGCCGCATTGAACAGAAAAATAAGTTCTCTGTAGGCGAGACCATTGAGATCATGAAGCCGGACGGCCGAAATCTGGAAGTAGTTGTAAAGAGCATCTGCGATGAAGATGGAAATGAGCAGGAAAGTGCTCCACATCCAAAACAGATCCTGTGGGTAGATTTAGGAGCAGATGTGGATAAGTATGATATTCTCCGCAAAAAAGAGGATAATTAATAATTGTTAAAATATAGCTGAATGATAAAAAGGAGGTGCTCTATGGCAGATATGATCCTGTTGGGACTGGCGATCATCTGTACTGCATACTTTATGGTTATTGTTTTTTATGCAGGTATGGGAACCTCCTTTGCCTTTATCTGGCTTTTCTTTGCTGCTCTTTGTGTATTTCTTGTATATGGAAAATGGTATTACAGGAAAAATATGGACCGCATCCCACAGTGGGTGCCGGTGAGCATTGTTACTACCTGTATTGCCGGTGTGGTCATTATGGCAGCCCTTTGTATCATGGTGTTTATGGGAGCGGCAGCCAGTGAAGAAAGGGACCTTGACTATGTGATCGTTTTGGGAGCCAGAGTCAAGGAACATACAGTAAGCAATTCTTTAAAAAAGAGGCTGGATAAGGCCATTGAATATGCAGAGAAAAATCCGGAAACCTATCTGGTGCTGTCAGGAGGCAAAGGACCGGATGAACCTGTATCAGAAGCCCAGGCTATGTACCAGTATCTGGTATACAACGGCGTAAGACCCAGTCAGCTTCTTTTGGAAGAACATTCCGTAAGCACAGTGGAAAATCTGGCATACAGCAAGATCATCATTGACAGCCACAGGGAAGTAATCCGTCATCAGAGAGAAGAAAGAAACCGTCTGACATTTCAACGGGAACCAAAAGGCGGTTATCTTATTGCAGCGGACAAACCTCTGGATGTGGGTGTCCTTACCAGTAATTTCCATGTGTACAGAGCCTGCATGATTGCAAAAAAATGGGGTTTTGAAAATGTCTACGGCATCAGCGCCCAGTCAGACCCTGTGCTGTTTATCCATTTGTGTGTGCGTGAATGTGCATCCATAGTAAAGGACAGAATAATGGGGAACATGTAAGGGCCCCAGAAGAAAAACAAGCGTCTGCAAAGCAGACATTTGTTTTTCTTGGGCCCTTAACGAGCAAACCGTCTGCGTAAGCAGACAGTGGAGCGCGAAGCGCGTGTTTGCGAGTCTACTAACGAACGAACAACCAGCCTGCGCAAGCAGGCAGTAAAGCACGAAGTGCGAGGTTGTGAGTGACCGGGACGCGACATCCCTCACGCAAGGGATTTCCCAGCCTCATGGAAAACCAAACAAGATAGGAGACCAATTCAAAATGAACAGACAGCAGATGCTTGAAAAAGTAGAAAACCTTTCTGCCTACGAGGTAAAAGACCGTCGTTTTGTAGAAGAGATTAAGGCTAAGTATCCAGGAGACCAGGAAAAGGTTAGAAAGA
>ERZ773252.2907-NODE-2907-length-13934-cov-3.717631_pt1 | contig 13934 bp, 10 predicted proteins | sample MGYA00580517_ERZ773252 | MGnify/ENA primary metagenome ERZ773252 (study PRJEB29015, sample SAMEA2737766) | human gut metagenome | biome: human gut; feature: human-associated habitat; material: faeces | place: China | collected 2012 ... | reverse complement strand
AACAACCAGCAAAACATACAGATGATTCCATTGACAAACGGCGGGAAGAAATTCTTCTTCATCTTCACCGGCTCCTTGATGCCTGCTTCTTCCGGTGAGATAAACTTGTAATTGAGTGTTGCAAGCTCTGCATGTTTCTGTACCGGGTCGATCTGCATAAATGCTTCCGGTCCCTTGTGGAAATCATTGTATCCCTGCAGGATACACTCTACCAGATTGTACCGGTAATCAACTACATGAATTCCCATCATCATCGTCATATATCCAAGCAGCTTCCACGGTGAGCCAAGTTCTTTCATCGTAGATGCCTCCGCAATCAATGCATTTCGCATGTCATAATATGACATCGATACAGACGCCTTGTTTGGTGCCTGTGGATGCCATACGCAAATACCATTGATCAGGATGACACCCTTGTCTGAATGGCGCACACCGTATTCAATATCATCGAAATGAATAAATGCAGGAATTGGGAGATTGTCTGCCTGTATCTCTGTTGTTGGAATACAGTTATACCACCAGCCACTGTAATTGATCGGTGTCTCCTGCTCGTTTGCACTTACCATATCCGGCTTGCGCATGTCATAATGGCGATGATAGAAATCATTCAGCTGCCAATGTGTCAAAGCACCTGCCTCAAACTGCATATATTTACGGTCAAGCTCAAACATCTCGCCACCAAGGATTGCGCCCTGATATTCCTTCTTCACATGTGACAGGAACAACCATGTCCGTTCTACTACGGCTGTATCAAGCAGAATATCATCATCCATCAGGATAATATGCGTAAATGGCGATGGTTTTCTATAAAACAAAGCTTCCATAATGCAGCGGGTAAATCCACCTGCACCACCCGCATTGATATTCGGGAATACATGAATCTTATCGCTGTCAAAGGTATCCGGCTCGATCGTCTGTCCATTATCGGATACATAGACCTCCAGATTTCCATAAAGCGGGCTGTCCGGATTATTGATAATGTGATTCAATACCAGATTAACATTTCGTTTTAAAAACTCCTCCCGCTTAAATGTACAGATTCCGAGTGCAATGACCGGCTTCTGCGTCATCACAGCCTCTGTTCCATACCCACCGGACAATAAAACCTCCGAGATATCAGATACCTCTTTCTGGCATTTTATATTCACATACAAAATACCATCGTCTGGCAATTCCTCAAACTGCAGATGATATTTGTTTCCATCCTTTGACACGGAACACGGAATTTTACGACGCACAACTGCTACATACTTAGATGGCGACTCTTTCTGAATCATTTCCCGTGTACAATCATGTCCGGCTGCTACACTACCGACTGCGTGTACGCAGGTAAACTGCAATGCCTCTTCGGACTCTACCTCAAAATAAAGGTTATCCAGATCGGTATATTTCTTCCACTTTCCAATTGAAAATGCGTTAAAATATGTCTCTAACGATATCTTGTCTTCTTTAATTCTATAATACATTTTCTGCTCCGGGCAGACCTCCTGCTTCGGAAACAAAAGCGGTTGTATAATCATAATTCCCCTCCTAGTTTGGTACATACTTTTTATTTTTTCCTAATCTTCCTGCTTTCCCATCCATCCACGCGTCCCACAACATTCGTGTGATATATTTTCCCTGACGATGGTATTTCGGGATCAGGCACATACCTGCGCCACATGCAATAAAGACCATAAACTCTGCATAGATCACAAGCTGTGTCACCTTGCTGCAATGCGTTTTCACTGCATCCAGTCGGTTCCGGTGTCCATAATAGGTTCTCCAGCCCATCCGCATGAAAAAGCCCTTCTGTTCACCCGATGGCAACACCGTTTTATGATTCAGATGTGCCGCATTGACGTTTACAATGCCGCCATACTTCCGCAGGCGCATCGAAAACTCGGTATCGTCATACCAGATAAAATATTCTGATTTCGGAAGTCCAATCTTTGCAAGGATATCTGCACGAACCATCAAACCGCAAAACGTTGCCAGATCGTAGCGGAAGCATTTGCGCTCATATGCAGATAACGGAACGTTCTTCTCCAGATACAACGTCCGGTTTGCAATCACTCTCCGGTGGATCGTCTGAATCTTTCCATCCGTATAAACCGTTCCCGAACATGCTACCACATTCGGATACCGGCGAATCACGCGGTCACATTTCTGAATATAATCTTCTGCGATCATCGCATCATCATCGATGATCAGCACCCAGTCCAGATCTTCTTTACCTGCAAGCTCCAATCCTACACGGAATCCGCCTGCACCGCCCAGATTCTCCGTCTGTTCCGAAATCACAAACCGCATATCTGCTTTGTACTGCTGTAAATACTCGTCCGTTCCATCGGTACTGCAATTATTTACGATAATAATCTTTTCAAACGGGATTGTCTGTCTGATACAATTCTCAATACATTCCTTCAGTAATTCTAACCGGTTATATGTTACAATTACGACTCCATATTTCATCTTAGTTCCTCCAGCAAAATCTGTAACGAATCGATCTGGCATTTGTTTTTAAACGCCTCCCGTTTACAGTCCTTCTTAAATGTTGCATTGGTAGACATATCCTCCAAATGCAGAATATCAATCGACGGTTCATATACCGTTTCAATTTCATGCTTGCGGCACCGCAAATATAAAAGCTCTTCCTCACGGAACATAAATGTCCGGTCGTCAAATGCTGTATCAAACTTTCCAATATAGAGCGGTGTCAGAATCAGACAGCAGCCATGCAAAACGATATTTTTGTGCCGTTGCTTGCTCGCAATCACCATCTGTATCTTATCGTCCAATGTCTCCTTAACCGGTTGCTTCTGAAACTTCAACGCAGGGAGCAGTTTGTCCAGTGTTCGATTGATTATATTTCGAACCGGATAAAGTCTGGAAGTATAATACCGGTACATCTGTTTCGACATTTGTAATTCATGTTCAAAATATTCCCGCGTATGTATTTTGAGATACATATAATTGGTATAGCCGTTCAATAATGTGATATGCGGTCCAACTATTCCACACTTCGACGTCTCATACTCCTGTACAATCCGCTCTATAAAATCCGGCTGCAACAGCAATACATCATTATTCATCACACATATATAATCCGCATGCAACGTCTGCTTTGCATAGGTATACCCAATGTTATTTCCTCTGGCAAACCCCAGATTTTTCTCTGCTTTCAAAACTGTAATATGCGGTTGGTCTTTATATTTTTTCTCCAAATAAACCCCTGAACCATCCGGAGAACAATTATCAACAATGACAATCTCTGAACTGTGCTTCTTTGTATTCTCCCGGATTGCTTTCACACATTTTTCTGTCACTTTTGGTTCATTATAATGGAGTACCACAAACGCAAAAATAATATCTGCCATTTTACTCTCCTAAAATTCGCTGGTATTCACGATATATGTTTTCGGCATTTTTCTTTGCTGTCATATGCTCTGCCATGAAATCACGGGCTGTCTTTGCTGTCTCCCGCAATTCTTCTTTATGATTTAAAATATATAGCATCTGCTGCTTAATACTTTCTGGATTTCCGCATTGATACAGCACACCGAATTTTCCGTTTTTCAAAAGTTCTTTTGTTCCCGCTGAATCCGCACCCAGCACCAGATTTCCCGTCAGCATTGCTTCCACGGTTACACGTCCAAACGCCTCACACCGGGAAGTTACAACCGATACATCTGCCTGTGCCATCACATCGGGCACATCACTTCGAAATCCAAGCAGTTCTACATTTTCTATATGATTCGCTTTTAATTTCTCGCGCAATGCTTCCTCATCCTCTTCCCCGCCTCTTCCTGCAATCATCAGCCGGTATGCATCCTGATACCCCTCCTGATTCAACAAGCGGCAAGCCTCAATCAAATCATCCGTTCCCTTTAATTCTGAAAGTCCGCCAACATAGCAAAGCTTCAATATCGAATCTTCAAATATCTGTCTCTCTGGCTTATAAAATTGATCTATGTCAATTCCATTATATATAACCTTCATGACATTTTTATGAAGTGATTTACTATATTTTTTATAAATGCTACGGGAAATGGCAATGACTAGATCTGCCCGGTTCATCAACTTATACATATATTTCGGAAAATAGAACTCATTCCCCTGATCTTCCTCCAAAAACTCCCGGATATGCCATACATAAGGAATATTCACCTTACGGGCAGCATATGCGCCAAAATAGCTATACACCGTGTTAATATGCACCAAGTCCACATGTTCCTTCTTTAGGATACCCGCCAATCCACGTGCATAGATTTTATTTCTTAAAATATATTTTATCTGTCCCAGTGTTGCCAGTATATTTCTTGGGAAATCACATGATACAACTCCTGATATGGATGGAACCACATAATATTTGATTTTGTGTTTTCTTAATAAGTTTACTCCATCGCCAGGTCCTACATAAGGTCCTTCCTTTGGAATGATCACAATCGTTTTTACATGTAATTGATTTAATTGTATTGCAAGATTTGTCATGCTTAGGAAAGCTCCAGAACTTGCATTATTATCCGAAGCAATCAATGCTACCTTCATTATTTTCCTTCTTTGACTACCTTTATTTTTTGTCATAATACTTCTACATTGTACCCAATTCCATACAAGAAAGCAAGAAAAAAAGCAACATCTTAGCGGCCCGCTAACATGTTGCTTTTCTTATCTCTCTGTCTATTTGAAGAACACGTGATTACCAATCTGCTTATAGGTTCCAAGTGTACTTGTATCCACATATCTTGCAGGACGGAATGACATCAGATCACCGATGTTGTTATTGCCTGCACACGCATCTCTGGCTGCCTGAATACAGCTTGCCTGCGCACCGTTCTGAATCAGTCCTTGCAATCTGGAATCCGATACAACGCTGAACTGGTTGGCTGCATAAACAACACTGCTGATCGTACTGCCCCATGCGCCAGACTGCAGGCGGTTCAAAATTACATTTGCTACCGCAAGCTGTCCTTCGTAGGACTCATTTCCACATTCCAGTGTCATTACAGCTGCCATCAGATTGATATCTGCATCACTCAGGGATACCGGTGTTCTGGATGAAGAGCCGATATTCGAGCTGTTGTTTGCCTGTGTTGTTGCTTCTGTTGTTGTCTGCTGTGTTGTAGAAGTCTTTTCTGTTGTTGTCTGTGTCGACTGCTTGTTCTCCTCTACACTGCCAGAAGCCTTCTTTGTCTCAGTTGTAGATGTCTCCTCAGAAGTTGTATCTTCGTCTACCGCTGTACCATCGACTGGCTCTGCAACACGATACCCTTCTGTGACTTCCATATAATCTGCACTTGCATATCCCTCGGTACCAGTTGCCACCTGAAGACATACCCATGCATCATCTGTTTTCTCTGGTGTAACTGTATAAGTTACATTCTCATAAACCGCACCGACAACCTCAGCGTCCTTGTTGGCTGCTGCACGAAGATTGATACCATCTTCCTTCGCAACGGCTGTCATAGAATAATACTGCTTTGCAAGTGCATATGCTTCCTCGCCGATTGTAACATAATCTGCTTTCACATAGCCCTTTACATCACCAGACGAAATCTGCACCCATCCGTCTGCCTGTGCAAGCACATCGCCACAAGCACCGATATTCATATGGCCAACGATTGCAGAATCCGTAGATGCCTCTGCACGGACATTCACATCATCCCGATTGGCTGCACACTTATCTGTAAACTCTGCAGCTGCCGCAGCAACCACTTCTTTTTCCTTTGCTTCCTTATCTGCAGTCATAACAGACTCCAGATCTGCACGGATCATATTGGTTCCGGCTGCATTCATAGAAGTCATCGAACCATCCAGAGTCACAACCTCTTCCACATTTCCAGAAGCAACAACTGTATCTGCTTTTGCTTCTTTCCTGTTTCCAATCATAATGCCTGCGCCTGCACACATGGCAACAACTGTAACCATAATCGTAAAGGCTAAAATATTTCTAACTATGTAACGACTGTTAAATACATTCTTTGTGAGGAACAATCGCATATTCCGTACTTTTAACTTCGTTCTTCTACTCATTTCTTTCACCTTGCAAAATAATTTTGTAACTTCTTACACATATTGTTACATTTTTATTACAGAAGTATCTTAACATTATCTTACAAAGGTGTCAATAGTTTGTTACATATTTGTTACAAATGCAATCGCTAACATACCAGAACCGACATGCGTACCAATGATCGGTCCAATTGGCGCAATCATCAGATTGTCCGCCTGCATACCAGCGTCCACCGCCATCTGCTTTAATTTTTCTGCTTTCTCAATGCAGTCCGCATGTCCGATTACGGCACGGAGTGTGCTTAAATCGCCGCCCTCTTCCACGGTCTTTGCGATAAGGTATTCCATCGCCTTGTTCGTTCCACGTGCTTTGGAACGGATAACCAGCTTGCCTTCTTCATCCACACTCAGAATCGGTTTGATTTTAAGGGCACTTCCGACCATCGCTTCGACGGTTGATACACGTCCGCCACGTTTTAAATGGAACAGATCTTCCACCATAAACCAGTGATGCACATGTCCGCGTGTCTGCTTCACCCACTCTGCAAGCGCATCCAGATCCAGGCCTTCCCGTTTCTTCCTTACGATCTCATACAGAAACGCCCCCTGTCCAACAGCGGCGGAACGAGAATCCACACATACGATCTTTGCTTCCGGGTATTTGTCCAGCACCATATCTGCACCAAGCACAGAAGACTGATACGAACCACTTAAACCAGAAGAAAAACTGATATATAGAATATCCTTTCCTTCTTTTACATATGGCTCAAAGAAATCCTGATACATCACCGGGTTGATCTGCGATGTCACAGGCATCGCTCCCTTACGCAGCCGCTCATAAAAGTTTGCAATGTCTCCATCGCGCTCATCCAGATAATACTCGTACACCTGTTCCTCGATTGAATAGGAAAAAGGTACAATCGGAACTTCTAATTCCTTTACAACCGAGATTGGCAAATCGGCTGTTGAATCACTTATAACGATATACTCTCGCATACAATCTATCCTCCAATTTAATATCCATAATACGCATCCAAGCCATCTGCAAGTCCCTGAACGATTTCTTTCTGATAATCCTGATCGATCAGTTTGGATTCCTCCTCTTCATTACTCAGATATCCAAGCTTGATCAGTGCGACCGGCTTTTCACTCCAGTTAATGGCTGTCATCTGGTCTGTCTCGTAAATTCCCTGATTCGTACATGCCGTATTATCCAGAACACCCTGAATCAAACGCGTTGCCAAACGGTAACTGTCATTGTACAAGTCACTGTTAAATTCACTATCCGGTGTCATACACACACCCATTACACCAGTCAGGGAACTGTTCTCACTGAAATTCATCTGAATACGCACATACACGGTTGCCTCTGAATCATTCGCAAGCAATGCACGATCCTTGTTCGACAAATTAATCTCATCGGTATCTCTTGTCATCAGCACCTGGTAACCACGACTTTCCAGCTCTGTCTTTAACAACTTCGCATAAGTCAGGTTCAGTTCACTCTCTTTTGTTCCAAGTGTCGTACCAATATTTCCCGTAGATGCACCCTGCTTGGTCACATCGGTATTCGGTCCGATCTCGACCTGTTCTGCATTCACGACTGCCTGATTCGCCGGATCAAGCATAACGATTTTCTTTACCTTCTCGGCATCGCTCTTTGTTGCAGTGTCTGTCGGCGTCTCTTCTTCCGTTGCTTCCGGCAGAGTTCCGGCTGGCGGTTCGGTCTGGATCACATATTCGGAATACACGTAAAATGTACTTCCATCCACAATGACCTTTGTCCACTCTTCATTGTAACCGACACGATTCAATACTTCTCCGCCCGGAAGCAGCTTGTAAATATCCGCATCCGTGGACGCTGCCACGCGGACATTGATCGTCTCTCCCAGTGTTTTCACATAATCATTTGTAATATAGTACCCATCGGCATCCATCGGAAGATCCGGTTCCTGCGTTGCATCGGCATTCGTTGCCACAACTGCCGGTTCTGCTGTCGTAACCACCTCGGTTGTTCCATCCTGTTTTTTTCCACAGCCACCAACCAGCATCATACAGACGGCACCAATCAGCCAGCCTGCGAGTTTATTTCTTCGATTTAATTTTTTCTTCATAGCTTGTTACTCCCATTTTCGTATCTCAATTCATCTGTAAAAAGCGTATTTATAAATAGTATCATTCCACGCCAAAAAAGACAAGATGTTTTCCACATCTTGTCTTTTCCAATCTCTTGAATTTGTATTTTAGAAACAAACTATCACGCCGCCACGGCTCTCGTAAGTGGTACTAATCCCATTGGCATCAAGAATCTTCACATCTGTAAATCCAAACCGTTCCATCAAAATCTTTCTCACGTTCTTACAGCGTTCCATGCTTCCGCACTGTGTAATCCGAACCGGCTTTGTATTGTCATAGCCTTCCTTCTCAATATGTGACAACAGCTTATTTAACGCTTTGTTCATACCGCGCGCCTGATCGAGCTGCTGGATTTCTCCATCCACTCCATGCAATACCGGCTTGATATTTAACATATTGGCTGCCAGCGCCTTTACCTTCGTAATTCTTCCGTTCTTCCGCATCGTGTCCAGACTGTCTAATACGAAAAGTGTACGGATTTCTCCAACATATTGCTCTGTCTTTTCTACAATCGTCTTGAAGTCAAGGTCCTGCTCTATATAGTTTTCCAAACGTTCACAGATCAGATGCTGTGCTGCGGCTGCAGACTTGGAATCAAATACATGGATCTTTACATTCGGATGATTCTCCTGATAGATCTGCTTTGCAAGCATCGCACTGTTATAGGAGCCGCTTAACTTGGAAGAAAGTGTCACTACAAATACGTTTTCCGCCCCTTCAAAATGCTGCATATAATTCTCCGGGGACGGGCAGGAAGAGCGCGGACAATCCGGGCAGCGATCTACCATATCCAGATATTTCTCCTGATCAAATGTATCATCATCAATCATATCCGTATCTCCGACTGTGAGAATCAACGGTACCCGGCTGATATATTCCTTTTTCAAATCCTCGGCTGTAAAATCACAACAGCTGTCTCCAACAATCTTATATTTCATAGTTTTCGCCTTTCAATTCTTTCAGAACTATTATACGTGGTTTTTAATACTACATATGATAGCATGTCAAAACATGAATTGCAACCTATTCTTATACGAATTCATAAGTTTTTCATGATTTATAAAATATTTATCTTTTATTTACCTTTTTCAAATTGTATTTTTATACCTTTCATAGTATAATTTCAAAAGTTTGTATTATACATTCAATATAATAATGAAGGAGTACGAAAACGTGAATTTTTTAGTTGATCTGATCAAAGGTGTTTTTGTCGGTATCGCAAATGTTATTCCGGGGGTCAGCGGAGGTACGATGGCAGTTTCGTTCGGCATCTATGACAAGCTGCTGAATGCAATCTCCAGCCTCTTGAAAAGCTTCAAGAAAAGCTTTTTTACCCTGCTTCCGATCATACTCGGAATGGCAATTGGAATTGTTGGTTTTACTTATATCATTCCGTGGCTGCTTGCAAACTTTCCATTTGCAACTTCCTGTGCATTTACAGGGCTGATCATCGGCGGTATTCCAGCGATCTTACGTTCCCTGAAGGACGGCTGGCAAAGTGAAGAGAAGAAATCTCTGCTTGTGAACATTCTTGTATTTTTGATTTTACTTGCCGTAGCAATGGCAATGGTATTTTTAAATGGTGACAGCGAAAGCGGCATTGCACTGACTGCAAGTGCCGGTATGATCGTGAAGATCTTCTTCATGGGAATCATCGCAAGTGCAACTATGGTAATCCCCGGTGTCAGCGGTTCTCTGGTGCTTATGATTCTCGGATATTACTTCGGTGTTATCAATTCTGTAAAACAGTTTGTAGAGGCACTCCGCGCACTGAATCTGCAGGGCATGCTGAATCAGCTTTTCATCCTGATTCCTTTTGCGATTGGCTGTGTACTTGGAATCTTCTTTATCTCCAAGCTCATAAGCTACCTGCTGAAGCATTTTGCATCTGCGACGTTCAGCGGAATCTTCGCACTTGTAGCATCTTCTCCGATTTCGATCTTCTATAAGGTAAATCAGGAATACAGCATGAATGGAACTTCCGTCGTATCCATCATCGTCGGTGTGGTTCTGCTGGTTGCCTGTGTAGCATTAACCTTATTCATGGAAAAACTCGGAGCACCGGAATCTACGGTGTCCGAGTCTTAGTTACGATTCCTTTCTCCACAAGGCTGTCCGGCTGATAGGACAGCTTTGCCTGGCGAAGTCCGGGAATTCCCATATCCTCTTCCCGATTTATATAGGTATAGTCCGACAATTCCCGTCTGACAAATTCCCGATTGATCATGGCATACGCACCTTGTACATCTGCGTATGCCTTTTCAAAATGCACATCAAACGTATCTTCTGTCAATCGTTCTCCCAATGTAAATGCAACAACCTTGCCCTCTGCACGGATCAGTCCGCCAATCATGCCAAACATCTTCCGATGCTCCAGCGCATAGGCAATAACTGCTTTCTCATTTTCTTTATCCCCATCGTGTTCCGGGTTGTTCTCCCGCGCCCATGCTTCTTCTAATTCCAGACATTCCTTCCAGTTTTTCCCATTGATCCTCTCATACTGATAATCCGGGTAATTCTCTAAAAACCGGTTGATATGGTTTCGCTTTGCATGCAGCTTCTTGCCTGCAAGTGTCGCAAGCGACTCCTGTCTGTACAGATAATCGGCGCTGTCTCTGTCATATTCAATCTGATACTGTCCCGGATACCAGCGTTCAATCATCTCGAACATTTCCGGCTCCACCATATACATAGCAAATGGCAGATTACTTTCTTCAAAATAATCTACCACTCTGTCAAATGCATCCTTCGGATCGTGTTCCCCGATTGGAAACGTAAATGAAGTCGGAATGCCATCCTCCACTCTGCAAAACACAAGCATATCCTCTAAAATCGTGAATTTCGTCTGATAAAAATCGCACCAGAACAGGCTGTTTGCAGCAGAGAATTCACATCCTCTGTAATGATTGTACTGTAAATAATGATCTAACAACTCTTTGGTCTCAATACTCGGTCTGATAATATCCATGTTTGTCTATTTTCCTTCCAATAATGTATCGACGTCATTTCGTCCGTACGCACATAATTGTTTGCGGATTTCCTGAATTGTATACTCATCTGCATGAATTTCTACCTTATCCAGCAAATGATCCACATAACCACACCACTTCTCGTAGATACGAACCAGATCCTGCTCGGTCGGCTCCTTCTTATGATCGTTCAAAGAAACTGTACCTGACATAATCTCCTTCATCGTAAGTGTCCGTGGCTCAATGCCATATGCGATATAGCGGATTTCCTCGGTACGAACCAATGCGCAGTCATACATCTCTACCAGCAGATCCTCGATACAGTCATCTGCAATATTAAAATGATGATAATATGCTTCGATCGGACGGCGCGCTGGACGTTCTGCTGCATCCTCTTTGTTATACCAATAGAAATCCTCGTCACTTGCAACCTTGGATTTTGCACGTTTATTCTTCTTAGAACCATAGGAGGAAAGTTCTTCATTGATGCCAAACATCGTCTCGACCGGCACCTTTGCTGCCTTCAGGTCTCCCATGATGGCTGCACCCATTGCCTCTGCTTCCCGTACAGATGCAGCAAGCGCTTCGTTGCTGATATTGATCTCTGGAATATCCGGTCCAAATGCAGAATCTGTAAAGTCATCATTTACAGCCTCCGTCTTCGGTTCCGCAATCGCTTCTGGCTGTTTCTTCTGCTTTCTTACATGCTTTTTCTTCTGCTTCTTTGGAGATTCAACCGGCGTCTCTGCTTCTACCAGTTTCTCCGCCACTGTATCAGCTTCCAGCTCCTGCTCCGCAGGAATTTCTGTATTCATCGCTTTCTGATCTTCTACGGCATCTGTGGATGCAGAAACCACATTTTCTGTGGAGTCTGACTCCTCTGGCATAATCGATGTTTCTTTCTCATCCGTTTCCACAGTCTCTACTGTATCTTCTGATTCATTCTGTACCGATGTCTCAGTCTCCGTCGCAATCTCCGGAATACCTGCATCTGCCTGCATAATATCCTCTGTCTCCGGCTTTGGATTCCGACGTTCTTCCTTGACTGCCTTCGTATCGATCTCCTGTGTCGGCGCATTTGCCTGAACCGGATCGATCTTCAGCGAACCAGGTACATCAAATGCACTGTCAAGCTCTGCATCATACTCATCAACTTCTACATTCTCATACTCTTCATAGGAATCATCTGCATCCGCTGTATCGACGTCATCATAATCGCCGTCCTCTGCATATTCATCCTCGTATTCATCATCATAACCGGTGTCTTCTGATGCAAACGCAGAATCCTCCCCCGGCATATCCAGATTATCTACATAGAAATCATCCGATAACATGGCATCCGCATCATCAAATACCGTTTGCCCTTCGTCTGGCTGTTCGGTATCTTCATACTCTGTGCCATCCTCAAACTCATCATCGTCCTCGTCGCGTCGTCTTGATCTGCTTGCGATTACCGCAATCGTCGCAATAATCATAATCAGAAACAGCGCAAGCAATGCGACAAAATATATCATTGAAATCATTGATCGATCCATATCATTTCCCAGCTTTCTTATAAAATAACCACTCCCAAAAACGAGAACAATCCTTTTGTAGTATACTAAAAATAAATTCAATAATCAACATTATGTTGTAAAATGATTTTTCCTTTGTTATAATTTCCTAAGAATTTATCTGTTATACAGGAGGCTATCATATTAAAATGGCAAAGATTAGAACAAGATTTGCACCGAGCCCGACCGGCCGGATGCATGTAGGAAATTTGAGAACTGCTTTATACGCATACCTGATTGCCAAGCATGAGGGTGGCGATTTTATTTTGCGTATCGAGGATACGGATCAGGAGCGTGAGGTAGAAGGTGCTGTCGACATCATCTACCGCACTCTGAAGGAAACCGGACTTGAGCACGACGAAGGTCCGGACAAGGACGGCGGCGTTGGCCCATACATCCAGAGTGAGCGCCAGAAGAAGGGCATCTACTTAGAATACGCAAAGAAGCTGATCGACAAGGGCGAGGCATACTACTGCTTCTGCGATGAGTGCCGTCTGAAGACACTTGTCACCGAATTCGAGGGGAAGACCATCTCCCGTTACGACAAGCACTGCTTACACCTTTCGAAGGAAGAGGTTGAGGCAAACCTTGCGGCTGGCAAGCCATATGTTATCCGTCAGAACAACCCGGAAGAGGGTACCACAACTTTCTCCGACGAGCTGTACGGTGACATCACGGTTCCGAACATCGAGCTTGACGATATGATCCTGATCAAGTCCGACGGTTTCCCGACCTACAACTTCGCAAATGTTGTGGACGACCATCTGATGAACATCACACATGTTGTCCGCGGAAATGAATACTTATCTTCCTCTCCAAAGTACAACCGTCTCTATGATGCATTTGGATGGGAGGTTCCAACCTATATCCACTGTCCACTGATCACGAACGAAGATCACCAGAAGCTCTCCAAGCGTAGTGGTCACTCATCTTTCGAGGATCTGTTGGAGCAGGGATTTTTGACCGAAGCAATCATCAACTTCGTTGCATTGCTCGGCTGGAGTCCGGAGGATAACCGTGAGATCTTCTCTTTGCAGGAACTGGTAGAAGCATTTGACTACCACAATATCTCCAAGTCCCCGGCAGTTTTAGATATGACAAAGCTCAAATGGATGAACGGCGAATACATCAAGGCAATGGACGATGAGAAGTTCTACGAGATGGCACTTCCTTACATCCGGGAAGTCGTTGGCGACAAGATGGATGCGAAGAAGATCGCCGCTATGGTAAAGACAAGAATCGAAGTATTCCCGGACATCAAGGAGCAGATTGATTTCTTAGC
>ERZ773252.2905-NODE-2905-length-13935-cov-33.890850_pt1 | contig 13935 bp, 8 predicted proteins | sample MGYA00580517_ERZ773252 | MGnify/ENA primary metagenome ERZ773252 (study PRJEB29015, sample SAMEA2737766) | human gut metagenome | biome: human gut; feature: human-associated habitat; material: faeces | place: China | collected 2012 ... | reverse complement strand
TTTTGGCGTGCAGACACTGCCCGTGCAGGCTGGTGATGCAGTTGTGGGGGCCGTACACCGGGTCCCCTGCCACCGGGTGGTGAATGGAGGCCATGTGTACACGGATCTGATGGGTGCGGCCGGTCTTTAGGCGACATTCCAGCAGGGTGAACTCCCCCAGCCGCTCCAGCACCTTATAGCCGGTGTAGGCATACTTGGTGTGGGGCTCATTTGCCGGGTAGACCGCCATTTTTTTGCGGTCGATCTTGCTGCGGCCGAGGTTTGCTTCCACAAAGCCCTCGTCCTGCGCAAAGCCGCCGTAAACTACCGTCTGGTAGGCGCGCTCCACGCTGTGCACTGCCATCTGCTGGGAAAGGCCGATGTGGGTAGCGTCGTCCTTTGCCACCACCAGCAGGCCGCTGGTGTCCTTATCGATGCGGTGGACGATGCCGGGGCGGATCTCACCGCCAATGCCGGAAAGGCTGCCCTTGCAGTGCCACAGCAGGGCGTTGACCAGCGTGCCGTCCGGGTTGCCGGGTGCGGGGTGCACCACCATGCCCTTGGGCTTGTTGACCACCAGCAGATGGGCGTCCTCGTAGACGATCTCCAGCGGAATATCCTGCGGCACGGCCTCGATGGGCTTTGCGTCCGGGATCTCCAGCAGCACGGTGTCCCCTGCCTTGAGTTTCAGGCTTTTGGCCACGGCCTTGCCGTTACACTGCACATGCCCCTCGGCCACCAGCGCCTGCAGCGCCGAGCGGGACAGGCCGGTGTCCTCGCCGCTGAGAAAGCGGTCGATACGCTGACCGGCAGTCTCCTGCTCTACGATAAATTCACGCTGTTCCATAATTTACTGCTCCTTGGAAGCGGCATCATCGGCGTGCACTTCGTCCAGAAAGATCACCAGCACCCACAGTGCCACGCCCACGCAAACGCAGATATCTGCAAAATTGAACACAGCAAAGCGCATGAACAGCAGGTTGATGTAGTCCACCACCTCGCCGTTGAGCACACGGTCGATCAGATTGCCGATACCTCCGCCCAGCACCAGCACCAGCGCTGCCTGCTGCAAGCGCTTGCCGCGGCTGCGGAAAAACAGGCCGTAGGCCACCGCCAGCAGCGCCACGCTGGTGGCGATGATAAGGAACAGCTGTTTGCCGCTGAGCAGGCTGAAGGCCATGCCCGGATTGAGCACGAACCGCAGCTCCACCACACGGGGGATGAGCGGCATAGCGCCTACCGGCTGCAAAACCTGCACCGCCCACAGTTTGATCAGCTGGTCAATGCCGATCAGCGCAGCCACAGCTGCCAGATTGAAGAGTACAAATGCCATTAGCTACCTCGTTTCTGTTATAAAAAACGGCGCTCCCCGTTCAAGGGAGCGCCGCCCTTTTTACAAAACAGATTTGTATTGATGCGGGACGCTTATGCTTCCACAACGCTGGCGCAGCGTGCGCACAGGGTGGGGTGTGCGGGGTGGCTGCCGATGGAAGCAGAGTACTTCCAGCAGCGCTCGCACTTGTCGCCGGTGGCGTGTGCAGCTGCAACGCCCAAGCCCTCGACAGCGCTGGCAGCGCCGCCCTCGCCCTTGACCAGTTCCACATGGGAGACGATCATCAGGTCGGCCAGCTCGTCCATGGGGATGCTGTTCAGCAGGTCATAGACGGCATCGCTGCAGTACAGGGTGACGGAGGCCTCCAGAGAAGCACCAATGAGCTTTTCGGCACGGGCCTGCTCCAGCACCTTCTTGACCTCGTCGCGCACGGCGATGAGCTGTGCCCACTTTGCCTTAAAGGCATCGTCGGCGGCATACTGGCCGGCCTTGGGCATCTGCTCGAACACCACATACTTGTTCATGCCCTCGGTCTTGGGCATGAAGTCCCAGATCTCCTGACTGGTGAAGCACAGGATGGGGGCAATGATCTTGTCCAGAGCAACAAGGATCTTGTACATAGTGGTCTGGGCGGCCTTGCGGGCGGTGCCGTTGGTGCAGTACAGACGATCCTTGGTGACGTCCAGATAGAAGTTGGACATGGCCACCACGCAGAAGTTGTACACAGCGTGGTAGACCTTGTTGAAGTCGTACACAGCGTAGCCAGCGTTGGTGTTGACGATCAGGTCATCCAGCGCAGCCAGTGCCCAGCGGTCGATATCCTGCAGCTGGTCGTCTGCCACACAATCGGTGTTGGGGTCAAAGCCGTCCAGATTGCCCAGAATAAAGCGGGCGGTGTTGCGGATCTTACGGTAAGCCTCGCTGAGCTGCTTGAAGATGTTCTTGCCGGCGCGCACGTCCACGGTGTAATCGGAAGAAGCCACCCACAGACGGATAATATCGGCGCCGTAATCCTTGATGATCTCGCTGGGCTCCACGCCGTTACCGGCGCTCTTGTGCATCTGCTTGCCCTGCTCGTCCACAACCCAGCCGTGGCACAGCACGGACTTATAGGGTGCGCAGCCCTTGCTTGCAACGCTGGTCAGCAGGCTGGACTGGAACCAGCCGCGGAACTGGTCGCCGCCTTCCATATACATATCGGCGGGGAAACGCAGCTCGGGGCGCTCGTCCAGCACGGCAGCATGGGTGGAGCCGGAGTCGAACCAGACGTCCATGATGTCGGAATCCTTCTCCCACTCGGAAGCGCCGCACTTCTCGCACACTTCGCCTGCGGGGATGATCTGCTCGGCATCGTACTTATACCATGCGTCAGAGCCTTCCTTGCGGAACAGGGCGCTGACAGCCTTGATGGTAGCATCGGTGATGTGGTAGGTGCCGCACTTCTTGCAGTAGAAGGCGGGGATGGGCACGCCCCAAGTGCGCTGGCGGCTGATGCACCAGTCGTTACGGTCGCGCACCATGCCGGTCATGCGGTCATGGCCCCAATCCGGCATCCAAGTGACGGTATCAATTGCCTTGTACACGTCCTCGCGGAACTTGGCAATGGAGCAGAACCACTGTTCGGTAGCGCGGAAGATGATGGGATGATGGCAGCGCCAGCAGTGGGGGTACTGGTGCTTGATGTGCACCTGACCCATCACAGCGCCGGAAGCAGTCAGGTCGGCCAGAATGGTCTTGTTGGCTGCCCACACGCGCTGACCAGCGTACTTGCCGGCCAGCTCGGTCAGGTAACCGCCGTCGTCCACAGGCACGGTGATGGGCACCTGCGGATACTTCTGGCAGACGTTGAAGTCGTCCACGCCGTGACCGCCTGCGGTATGAACGCAGCCGGAACCGCTTTCCAGCGTGACGTGGTCACCCAGAATGACCCAGCCCTCCTTGGGCAGGTAGACGTGGTTATAGCGCATCAGCTCGAACTCAGCGCCGGAAACGGGCTCGCCCACGATCTCATAGTTCTCGATGTGGCAGGCGTCCATAACGCTCTTGACCAGATCGGTGGCCATGATGTGGTACTCCTCGCCGATCTTGACGAAGGAGTACTCGAACTGACCGTTCAGGCAGATAGCCTCGTTGGCGGGCAGGGTCCAGGTAGTGGTGGTCCAGATGACGAAGTAGGTCTTATCCATGGGGATGCCGTACTTTGCCAGCACACCGTTGGGATCCTGCGAGACGTGGAAACGCACAAAGATGGAATCGCAGTCGTCCTCGCCGTACTCGATCTCGGCTTCTGCCAGCGCGGTGCGGCAGTCCGGGCACCAGTACACGGGCTTCAGACCCTTGTAGATGTAGCCCTTCTTGGCCATCTCGCCGAAGATCTCGATCTGACGTGCCTCAAACTCCGGCTTCAGGGTCAGGTAGGGGTGCTCAAAATCGCCGATGACGCCCAGACGCTTGAACTGGTCGCTCATGATGTCGATATGCTCGGTGGCAAACTTTTCACAGATCTGGCGCAGCTCCAGCTTGGAGATGTCCTTCTTCTTGTCACCGACCGAGGACAGAGCCTTCAGCTCAATGGGCAGGCCGTGGGTATCAAAACCGGGCACATAGGGAGCCTGATAGCCCTCCATGTTCTTTTCGCGGATGATGATATCCTTGATGATCTTGTTCAGGGCGGTGCCCATGTGGATGTTGCCGTTTGCATACGGAGGGCCGTCGTGCAGAATGAACTGGGGCTTGCCCTCGTTGTGCTTCATGAGCTGGTTGTACAGGTCGTTGTCGTCCCAATCCTTGAGCATGACCGGTTCCTTTTTGGGCAGACCGGCGCGCATCTCAAACAGGGTCTTGGGCAGATTCAACGTGCTGTCGTACTGCGATTTGTTCTTAGCCAATGGTTTACACTCTCCTCTATTTTTGCGTTGGGTGCCTTACTCGCTGAACTTTACGCCCTGAAAAGCGTCGTAGTCCGGCTCGTCCGGCTTCATATCAGCAGGAGGCGGGTCCAGCTTGAGCTGGCTTTCGTCCTTTGCCCAGAAATCCTCGCTGCTGTCAGCCGCCTTGTCGTCATCGGCAGGGGCGGCAGGTTCGGTGGTTTCGGTCATTTCGGCAGGTTGCTCGGCCGGGGCTGCTGCAGCATCGGCTGCGGGGGCAGTCTCGGGCTGTGCGGCGGGCTGCTCTGCGGCAGCTTCCTGCACAGGCTCGGCATCCTGTACGGGGGCGTCCTTTTCGACTTCCTTAGCGTCCTTCTGGAACTCCGGCAGACGGCTCAAAGACTCCACATGGCTGCGGTACAAATTGAGCACATCCGCCTTGAAGCGGGTGACCTCCAGACGGACGCGGTCGTACTCCCGCTCTTCAGCCAGACGCTTCTCGTTGGCTTCGTTCTCGATCTCGTCTGCGCGGTCGCTTGCCTTCTGCAGCAGCTCGTTGGCGTCGCGGATGATATCATCGCCCCGCAGATTTGCGCGGTGAATGATCTCCTCAGCCTTCTGGTTTGCTTCACGGATCACGTTTTCGCCCATGCGCTGGGCGTTGATCAGCGCGCTCTTGAGCATATCGCCATCGGCCTCAAAGCTTTGCAGCTCACCCTTGAGCTTCTGGTTCTCTGCGGTCAGATCAGCGATCTGCTTGCGCAGCTGCTCTGCCTGCGCATCGTTCTGCTGCAGCTGCTCCTCGACCTTGTCCAGAAAACGATCCACGTCCTCTGTACGGTAGCCGCGGAGATTTTTTTCAAATTGTACAGAGCGGACATCCTGCGGGGTCAGCATAGTCATTTCCTCCCATAGCTTTTAATATTGAAAGAACTCAATGATAGAACGATCTTTTTTACTTTTCCCGGGCAATGCAGTCAGCCGGAAGCGGCCCTTGCCGCGCACGGTGAACACATCCTGCTCGTATACGGGAGCATGGGGCTTTTCTACCGGCAGATGGTTGATCTCTACCCTGCCCGCCTCGATCAGTTCCGCAGCGGTGCCGCGGCTGACGTGCAGCATGGCAGAGAGTACCGCGTCCAGCCGCAGGGAGGACACGGTGGCGGTGAGCAGCTGCCGCTCCGGTGCCGGGAAGGCCGGGATCTCTTCCGGCTCCAGCAGGCGGGTGGACACCTCTGTGCGTCCCGCCTGACACAGCTCCCGACAGATAAGCTTTGCCGCCGGTTCCAGCGCGAACACATAAGCTGTGCCCGGCGCATCGGCAGGTAGCAGGATATCACCCAGTGCCTCGCGCTTGAGGGCAAGCCCCATCAGGCTGCCCAGATAGTCCTTGTGCGCGGGGAGCGCCGCACCGGGCAGTGCCCGGCATTGCAGCTGTACGCAGCGCACCGGACACTCGCCATAGCTGTACTCTGGCTCCAGACAGAGCACCCGGCGCTCGGCCTCGGGCCAGCCGCCGTCAAAACGCCAGCCGTCCCGCACACCGACACGCCCCAGTGCCGCCCGGGCAAGATTCTGTTCCCGGTCGCTGAGGAATGCAGAGTACCGGGCTATGCCGCGGGAAAAAGCCGCATCGGCAAGATCCTCGATATGCCGCATGAGATAGCGTTCCTCATCGTTGCGGGCGGGCACAAAACCCCGCACCGCACCGGTTGCTGGATCAATAGAATGCGCCATTGTTCTCCAGCTCGTCCAGCAGGTCACCCATGATATCCACGTTATACGGGGTAATGATAAAGGTACTGTTGGCTACGCGCTTGATCTGGCCGTTGTTGGCATAGGCCACGCCGGACAAAAAGTCCACCAGACGGCGGGAGACCTCCTTGTTGGTGGACTCCAGGTTCAGCACCACGGTACGCTTGTTGTTCAGATGATCGGCAATGGTGCTGGCATCCTCGAACCGCTCGGGCTTGACCAGAACCACCTTGAGCTGGGTGGTGGCATGGATGTTGACCACCTTGTTCTTCTTGCTGGTGCCCTCGGCAGGCTCCTCGGTCTCTTCGTCCATCCCGATGCCAACGCCGCTGTTGTTGTTCACCATCTGGGGGCCGTCATCGATGTACTGGTCCTCGTACTCGTCCCCTTCGCCCATCAGGCCCTTCTTAATGCTATCCAGCAAAGACATAATTATCTGCTCCTTTCATTCGGGCAGCGCCCGGCTGCCTGGCGTTCTTTGCAAAAAGAATGCAAATAGCTTTTACTATTATCTGATTTTTTGCAGCAGATGTCAATAACTACAAAAGTTTTCCGTCATATAAATTTTGTCCGGAGACGATTATTTCGTCATAAAGCCTTACCTGACTGACAGAACCGTCCGTTCCCTTGGGCAAAACAAGGATGTAATCGTCTTCCGAGATCAGCGGATGGTCGGCATCCACCGGGTCGATCTTGCAGAAACGGGCGATGTTGCCGTACTTGACGTACACGCCGGGAATATAGTTTTCGCCCTGCGTCTCGGCCTCGGTGCCGTCCTCCTTGAGGTAGTGCACCGCTGCGGCGGGAACCCGCAGGCCGGTGCTCTCGCCGGTGCTGATGCGTGCGCTGGCGTGGTTGAGGCACAGCACATCGCCGTTGATGGAGTTGCATTGCAGCACAAAGCGGGCAACATCCTTTTCTGCATCAATGGTCACCTCGGAAACGGTGGCGCGCAAGGCAGCATCGCTCTGGCCGGGGAAGCTGATCTCCACCGCCGTGCGCAGGGGCTTACCGTCCGCGCCCAGCAGCTTTTCGGCCTGCTTTGCGGAGCACACCCCGGCGTACTGCCAGCTGAACCCGGCCACCAGCTTGCCTACGCAGCCATCCAGCGGCATCTCGGGGTCAGAGTCCAGATAGGCTTTAAGCTGCTCCGGGCTCTGCGCCAGAATGTCCGCAGCACCGGCATTCAGCCGTCCGCTGCTGGCAGCTCGGACAAAGTAGCCGGTAGTGGGGGCGGCGATCTGGGTGGGGTTGCCCAGCTGTGCCTGCACGGTCTGTGCCTGCTGGGCAAGCAGCGCAATCTGATCCGCAAAGCCGGCGGTATCGCCGGTGGTGATCCACAGCTTGTTCTGCGCCAGCAAATAGGCATCGGTGCTTTCGTCCACATCGCTGTATTGGGCGGTGTCCAGTGCGTCCAGCAGGTCATACAGCGCACCGGAGCGCTCCTTGAGCAGGCCGTCCAGCTGGGTGGCTGCGGTGTTCTGGGAGCGCTGCAACAGGTCGATCTGGCTGGTGAGCTGGGTCAGCTGCTGGCGCAGCACCGCCTGATTGGCGTCGGTATACAGCTCTGCAACGGCAGTGCCTGCCGACACCCGCTCGCCGTCCGAGACAAGGTAACCTAGATTGCCGCTGCCGGAAATGCAGGTCTCGTCAAACAGCAGCACGCCGTCCGCTTCAATGGTATCGGAGATGGTGATGGGCAGCGCCGTTTCGTAGACGTTCTGGGGGAAAAGGATGTGCGCCGCCTGCCAGCAGACATACGCTGCCGCCGCCAGCAAAAAGGTGGCCAGCACAGCCGCCAGCGTGGTAAGCGCAGAAAACTTGTGGCGCGGTTCCTGAGGGGTTTCCGGCATAAGGATCATCCTTTCAATAAAAAGTCTTGGGTCAGGCGCAAAGCGGTCTGTCGCACGTCCGCCGCCCCGGCGTCCAGCCATGTAACCCCGTCCATGTGGCGGAACCATGTCAGCTGGCGCTTGGCGTAGTTGCGGGAGGCCTGTTTGAGCTTTTCAGTGCAGACCTCAAGCGTGGCGGTCTGCTGGAAATACGGAAAAAATTCTTTATAGCCGATGGCCTGTGCGGCGGTGCGGAAGGCTTCGCGGTTATGCCAGACGTATTCTGCCTCGGCCAAAAGCCCGGCCTCCAGCATTTTGTCCACCCGCAGGTCGATGCGGCGGTACAGCGCTGCGCGGTCCGGGAAATCCAGCCCCAGCACAAGGCTGCGGTAGGGGCGCTCCGGCGGCAGCGAATCGGTCTTTTGTTCGCTGAGACGCTTGCCAGTGGCGCGGTAGTGTTCCAGCGCCCGCAGCACCCGTACCTTATTATTGGGGTGGATGGCAGCGGCGGCTTCCGGGTCCACGGCTTGCAGTTTTGCGTACATGGCTTCCGGGCCGTTGGCTTCCAGTTCAGCGGTCAGCTGCTCGCGCAGACCATCCGGGGCTTTTTCGGCGGTGAAGCGCACCCCGTACAAAAGGCTCTGCACATACAGTCCGGTGCCGCCTACCAGCAGCGGCAGATGCCCCCGGGCAGTGATATCCTGGATATACTCCCCTGCCAGCGCGGTGAAATCCGCCACGCTGAAGGTCTTTTCCGGGGTGAGGATGTCCACGCCGTGGTGCGGGATGCCGCAGGTCTCCTGCGGGGTGACCTTAGCGGTGCCCACATCCAGACCTTTGTAGATCTGCATGGAGTCGGCACTGATGACCTCGCCGGAGAACTGCTGCGCCAGCGCAACGCCCAGCGCGGTCTTGCCGGTGGCGGTGGGGCCTACCACAGCCACCACGGCAGGTTTTGCATTATACGATGCGTCCAAACTGCTTTTCCAACTCCTTTCGGGTAAGCTTGAGCACGCAGGGACGGCCATGGGGGCAGAAGGGCGGCACCTCGCCGGAGAGGATCTTCTCGGCCAGTGCCATAAGCTCCTGCGGGGAGGACTTATCCCCCGCCTTGATGGCGGCGCGGCAGGAGATGGAGTGCAGCACCCACTCGGTGTGCTCGTTCAGCGCGTCCCGGCTGCCCTTGAGCAGGCGGTCGGCGATTTCCACCAGCAAATCCTCAGCGTTCTGCGGCTCTACGTCCGCAGGCACAGCGCGCAATAGCACAGTGCTGCCGCCAAAGTCGGCCACATCCAGCCCGGCGTTTTCCAGCAGGGGCTGATTTTCCAGCAGCGCCTGCTTTTCCTCTGCGGAAAGGTCGATGGCGGCGGGCTGCAACAGCAGCTGGCTGGGCACGTTGCCGTAGTTCGCGGCCAGCTTTTCGTACAGCTGACGCTCGTGGGCGGCGTGCTTATCGATCAGACACAGCTCGTCTCCCCGCTCCGCCAAAATATAGGTGCGGAAAACCTCGCCCACGTACCGCAGCGGCTCTTCCCCCTGCGGCACATCAAAGCCCAGCTGTTCCGGCTGCTCGGACTGCACCGGCTCCTCCGGCTGATAGGGCACCGTTGCGGCTTCGATTTCCGGGGCGGCAGGCACGGTGTTCCATGCTGCCATGTGATCCAGCAGCGGGTCGGCTGTGGCGTCCGTCTCCGGGTGCACGTCCAGCTGCGCCTCACCGGCTGCTGCCCGGAAGAGCCGCGGTGCGATTTGGACTTCGGTTGCATCTGGCTTTTCCGGGCTGTGAAGGGTGACCACCGGGTCCAGAATATCCTCTGCGGGGGCAGACTGCCGCCACGAAGGCACAGCCGCCGCGCGGGCAGGCGGTGCGGGCTGTACCGGCGGGGTGTCTGCCGTAAAAGACGGGGTTTTCACCGGTGCAGCGGCAGGGCGCGGCGGCTGCGGGGCTTCCCAGCGCTGCGCGGGCAGCGTGCCGGGGTCTGCCTGACCCGGAATGACGGCAGAAAGTCCTGTAAAGTGACTATTCTTTACAGTATTTTTGCTTTGTATATCGTTTTCTTTTTCAGCTTTCTCTTTTTCATCCGCTTCAAAGGTGAAGCGGCGTTCCCCGGTACCAGGCTGTGCCAGCGCCAGCTTGACCGCATGGTAAACGACATCGAACACGTCATTTTCCCGGGCAAAGCGGGCTTCGATCTTTGCAGGGTGGACATTGACGTCCACAAGGTCGGTGGGCATTTCCAGCAGCAAGATGCCGCCCGGGAACTTGCCCTGCATGGTCGTGCCCTTAAAGGCCATTTCCATGCCCGCCATGATGGTGCGGTTGCGCACATAGCGGCCATTGATGTAGAAATGCTGCATACTGCGGCTGGCGCGGCAGCTCTTGGGTGGGGTGATCAAGCCGGTAACCCGGTACAGCCCTTCCTCGGAGTGCACCTCGATAAGGTCACGGCTGAACTCCCGCCCCAGCACCGCGTAGGCGGCGCTGCGCAGCTGACCATCGCCGGGGGTGACGTATTGCAGCTTGCCTTCCCGGATGAATTTGACGCTGACCTCCGGGTGGCTGAGCGCCACGTGCCCTACGTTATCTGCCACAAAGGTGCCCTCGCTGGAGTCCTTTTTGAGGAACTTCATGCGGGCGGGGGTGTTGTAGAACAAATCCTGCACCCGGATGGTGGTGCCCACAGCACGGGCGGCAGGCTCCCTGCCCTGCTCCTCGCCGCCGGAGATGCGGTAGCAGGTGGCAAACTCGTCCGCCTCGGTGCGGGTGAGCAGCTCTACCCGCGCTACGCTGGCAATGGAAGCCAATGCCTCACCCCGGAACCCCAGCGTATGGATGCTGTTCAGGTCATCCGGCTTTTCAATTTTGCTGGTGGCGTGGCGGATGAAAGCCGTTGGGATATACTCGGCATCAATACCGGTGCCGTTATCGCTGATCTCGATCAGCTTTACGCCGCCGGACTCGATGCTTACGGTGACCTGCGTTGCACCGGCGTCGATGGAGTTTTCCAAAAGCTCCTTAACCACCGATGCGGGGCGCTCTACCACCTCACCGGCGGCGATCAGCTCCGCAGTATGCTTATCCAGAACATGGATGACTGCCATGGTCTTTTCCCTCCCCTGTGATTGATTTTTGCGGTCAGCCGTTCAGGCTGCCCTTGAGGGTCTTTTTCAGCTCGTACAAAAAGTTCAGTGCTTCAATGGGAGTAAGCGTTTCCACATCCACAGCTTCCAGCTTTTCCATCATCTCGCTGGGCACTGCCGGGGAATTGTACTCCTGCAAGGCGTCAAAATCCATCTGCTCCACCTTGTTTTTGGGAGCAGAGGCTTCCAGCGTGCGCAGCACCTCGTGGGCGCGGCGGGTCACGCTGCCGGGCAGACCGGCCAGCTTTGCCACCTCGATACCGTAGCTGTCATCGGCGGGGCCGCGCACGATACGCCGCAGGAAAGTGATGTCCTCACCGCGCTTTTTGACCGCGATGTTGTAGTTTTTTACGCCCTCCACGGTGCCTTCCAGCTCGGTCAGCTCGTGGTAGTGGGTGGCGAACAGGGTCTTGCAGCCCAGCCCCTTGGCGGGGTCTGCGATATGCTCCACCACGGCGCGGGCGATGCTCATGCCGTCAAAGGTGGAGGTGCCGCGGCCGATCTCGTCCAGCACCACAAGACTTTTGGCGGTGGCGTTTTTCAGAATTTCGGCTACCTCGGTCATCTCCACCATAAAGGTGGACTGGCCTGCAGCAAGGTCGTCCGAGGCGCCGATGCGGGTGAAGATGGCGTCCACCACGCCCACATGGCAGCTGGCAGCCGGTACAAAGGAACCGATCTGCGCCATCAGCGCAATGAGGGCATTCTGACGCATATAAGTGGATTTACCCGCCATATTGGGGCCGGTGATGATGAGGCAGCGGTCAGTGGTGCAGTTGAGGGTGGTATCGTTGGGCACGAACATACTGCCCTTGAGCACCTGTTCCACCACCGGGTGACGCCCCTCGGTGATGGTCAGCACATCGCTGTCGTCCACCACGGGGCGGCAGTAGTTGTTTTCCGCAGCCACCTGCGCCAGCGCAGCTAGCACGTCCAGCTGTGCAATAGCGTTGGCGGTGCGCTGGATGCGATCCAGCTGGGCTCCGATGCTTTCCAGCAGTTCGTCAAACAGGCGGCGTTCCAGCGAGATGAGCCGCTCGTGCGCGCCAAGAATTTTGCTTTCCAGCTCCTTCAGTTCCTGCGTGATGTAACGCTCGCCGGAGGTGAGGGTCTGCTTGCGGATGTAGGTCTCCGGCACAAGGTTTTTGTAGGAGTTGCTCACCTCGATGAAGTAGCCGAACACATGGTTATAGCCAATTTTCAGCTTGGGGATGCCGGTCTCCTGCCGCAGACGGGCTTCCAGCTGCGCCAGCACGCCCTTGGTGTTATCGCGGATGGAGCGCAGCTCGTCCACCTCGGCATGGTAGCCCTTGGCGATGACACCGCCATCCTTGAGGGTGGAGGGGGCATCCGGGTCTACTGCGGCATAAATGCGCGCCTTGATATCCTCCAGCGGGTCGATACTTGCGGCCAGTTCGGCAAGCTCCGGGCAGTTGCAGCCCTCTGCCTGCTTGCGCAGACCGGGCAGACGGTCACAGGTCTGGGCAAGGGTGTAGATCTCCTTGGGGGTTGCAGAGCCGTACACCGTGCGGGTCATCAGGCGCTCCAGATCCGCAATGTAGTGCAGTTCTTCGGTCAGGTCGCCGCGCACCATGGTCTGGCGCACCAGCGCCTCCACAGCGTTCAGGCGGTGGTTGATGAGCTGACTGGAAATGAGCGGCTGCTCGATCCAGCTGCGCAGCATCCGCTTGCCCATGGCGGTGCTGGTCTTATCCAGCACCCACAGCAGGGTGCCGCGCTTTTCGCGGCCGCGCAGAGTCTCGGTCAGCTCAAGATTTGCCCGGGTAACCGGCGAAAGCCGCATGAACTGGGCTTCGTTGTAAGTAATGACCGTCTTTAACCGCTCCACACCCTTGATCTGGGTATCGTGCAGGTATTCCAGCAGCGCAGCCATGGCAAAGCGCACAAGGCCCTCGGCGACCATGCCGGTGGTCTGCGGCCAGTCGCGGCCAAACTGCTCCTCCAGCGCAGACGCCACCAGCCCCGGCGCATAGCGCTCGTCCTCGACCAGCTCCACCGAGCAGTTCATGTTCTTTTTGATGTAGGCGGTCACCTCGCGGCAGTCCAGCAAGCCGGGGTTCAACAGCACCTCGCTGGGGTGGTAACGGCACAGCTCGGTAATGACCGCCGGGGCGATCTTATCTGCCGCCAGCTCGGTGATATGCGCCGTACCGGTGGAAACATCCGCAAAGCACAGGCCGGCCTTTTTGCCCTTGAGGTACAGGCTGGCAATGTAGTTGTTACGGTCGTCCTGCAGCATGCTGCTTTCAATGACCGTACCGGGGGTGACCACCCGGATGATGTCCCGCTTGACAAGGCCTTTCGCCTTGGCGGGGTCCTCCACCTGCTCGCAGATGGCCACCTTATAGCCCTTGGCAATCAGGCGCGCCACATAGCCCTCGTAGCTGTGGAAGGGCACGCCGCACATAGGGGCGCGCTCCGCAAGGCCGCACTGCTTGCCGGTAAGGGTAAGATCCAGCTCCCGGGACGCCGTGACGGCATCGTCGAAGAACATCTCGTAAAAATCGCCGATGCGGTAAAAAAGAATTTCGTCCTTGTGTTGATTTTTGATCTCAAGATACTGCTGCATCATGGGCGAAAGCTCTGCCATGGTTTTTCCTCTTTCCCTTGTATGGTTCCGTCAGCCGGTTTGCGGGCTGTAACCGCCGGTGCAAACAAAACGCGGTCTGTGTTGCACAGCCGCGTTCCGGTCAAAAAAGTTTGCTCAGTGGCAGCCGCCGCAGGTGGAGCAGCTGCCGGTGCAGGAGGCAGAAGGCTCCTGCACGGTCATGGGGTCGCCGCCGTTCATGGCGGTGTTGATGATGGCGTCGATATAGTTGACCAGATTCTCACACTCGCGCTTGGCCTCGTTGTATGCCACCATGCCCTCGTTGCCCATGATCTGGCCGTAGAGACTGTTCACCTTCTCGTTCAGCTCAGCAATGCGGGCGTCGTCGCGCTCGTTCTTGCCGATCTCGTTGTTCAGGTCCATGCGGGCCAGATTGAACTCGCCGATCAGGTTCTGCAG
>ERZ773252.2892-NODE-2892-length-14011-cov-4.289696_pt1 | contig 14011 bp, 5 predicted proteins | sample MGYA00580517_ERZ773252 | MGnify/ENA primary metagenome ERZ773252 (study PRJEB29015, sample SAMEA2737766) | human gut metagenome | biome: human gut; feature: human-associated habitat; material: faeces | place: China | collected 2012 ... | reverse complement strand
AACTCAATTCTATCACTATATCTTTCCGCATTTCACTTTTTTGTAGTAACTTTGCTATCTCACCTTACAAAGGTAGGGAGAGCCGTTCAATTAAGAAATAGAATATTATCCATATATATGGCGATTCGTTCAACTATGAAAAAAAGAACAACCCGACAGTTAGCCGGATTGTTCTTTTTCAACAAACTCATATCAAATAAGAGATTTCTTATTCAAAAACCTTTTTATTCTGCTTTTTTCAAAGTTTCAGCACCTACATAGTAACCTAAGTTAGTTCCCTGGTTATATCCCATATTCTGCATCGCTTGAGACATATCATAATTATGATCGGTCATCAAGTGAGGAAGACGGAATTCGGTAGGATGATTCGTGGAGAATATATAAATAGATTTCATGTCACTTGAACCCATTATTACTTCTTCACGATAGTCACCGAGAAAATCACCATAGTAACAAGGATTGTATTTGGTGCTATGGTTACCGTCATTGCTACCGTAAGTTCCAAAATATACCAAACGAGTCTTATTCGTCTTGTTTACATCAGGGTTCTCTTTATAGCTCACGACACAAGCACGGTCCAGCATTTCTCTTGTCGGCTGCCCGCTCCAATAAATGGCTACATTATACAAAACTCCACCACCAATACCTGTAGGATATGTACTGGATACCAATCCACTGCCACTACAACTGAATACCCCTTCCTGCAAAGAAGACCAGTACTCAAAATTCGGGCTATCCGGATCGATATCTGCCACAATACAACGACCGACATCAGTAGTCGAACCCGCTCCATGGCCGGTAATCAAGCCACCATCTCTTGCATCAATCACTTGACATCCATAACCGTGTCCTTGTCCATTATAATTGCCCGGTTCTTCAAATGAAGCAACAATTTGCAATCCTGAACGGTCTTTTATAAATTTGCCAACACATAAACAGTCACCATGACCGTTTCCGGTACACCACAATTCGCTTCCATCATCATCTATAGCCGCAGAACCATACAAGATTTCATCTTTTCCATCATCGTCCAAGTCCGCTACACGAAAACTATGCGAACACATGGACAACCATTTTGAAGAATGTTCGGCTGTATCAAACTTCCAACGGGTTTCCAGTTTATTCCCTTTCAAATCGAGTGCCCATACTTGCCAATTATGATAAATACCTCTACTGATGATCAGACTGGGGTTGCTTGTTCTCACTCCGGTCGCTTCGTCAGGTATACCATCCAGATAAGCCACCCCGATAAAGAAACGGTCCATGCGGTTTCCGTAATCATCTCCCCAATATTCACTCCAATATTTAGCACGCGACGCTTTTGAACCACTTCCACCACGAGGAATATTATCCACCCGGGTAATTTCACGTCCATCATATCCACGGCAAATAGAGATATATTCGGGACCTTCCATTATCAAACCGCAAATTGTATTAATACTTGCTCCCGAATACCAGCCCACAGCGTCAGTCTGACGAATTCGATAATCGTTCACATTACCATAAGCATCGGTAATGACCTTACCATCCCCAAACTTTGTACCTTCTGAAGAGCGGAAAGCTATTTCACATAAACCATCTCCATCAAAATCGTATAAAATATATGAAGTATAATGTGAACCGGAACGAATATTGATTCCCAAATCAATTTGCCACAAAAAAGTACCATCCATCTTATAAGCTTCCAACAAGGTCGAACCATTATTCCATCCCCCCTGGTTGGCACCATCATACGGTTCTCTCTTCACCACAATCTCCAATTCACCGTCACCGTCCAAGTCACCTAGCTGAATATCATCAGGAGAATATGTAATCGACGCATCGGGTACATTCATGTTTAATCTAATCTCATGATAAAACTTTTCTGCCATTTCAGAGGTAAAGGTATAATCGCAAAGCGTTTCAGCCTGATTGGCAAGAGTGACCCGGTATACATTCGTTTTTGATACATCAATATCCGCATCCACCCAAGAAGTAGTATTCGAAATAGGTTTCTCATTCAATTTCACTTCCGTCTCGCCGTCTACCGACTTATAAATATCAAAAGCAACATTAGACGGATCGGTCTTCAATAATCTCCAGCTAATCAATGCGGATGATATGCCGGAAGAGTTATTGGCGTCAACATTTGGTGCCGGGTCGTAACTAACCCACATTGCACGGCTACCCGTTATAACTTCAGTAGGCAGAGGCGGCAACTCCTCTTCCGTCTGATTGCCATTGTTCACTTCAACGACGGGGTCATTATCCGAGCAGGCAACTATGGCCAGCAGACAAAACAGCCCCAGTATTATATAATGTTTCTTCATTTCTTTCGTTTTTTTATTCTATAAACATCCGTTCTATGCAAGAATATCCTATTTCTATTCATCAGTATTCCGGTTAAGTTACCAGCCCGGATTCTGCTCCAAATTAGGATTTTTCGATTTTTCACTCTGAGGAATCGGGAAGAAATACATCTTATCATCCCAACTTCTTTCTTTTACCTTACGCTCATACGTATAAGTATCATCCCCATTTTTCGTAATTTTCATTTCAACAATGTTCTTGAAATGTTTGTCCCCCTCCTTCCAACGACGTACATCCCAAAAACGATGTCCTTCAAAAGCCAATTCTACCATACGTTCATTCTGATATTTCTTCCAGAAAGCATCATTGGTCATCCCTTGAGGGAATCCGGGCATTCCGGCACGTGTACGAACTACTTTGATAGCTTCTACAGCCGAAGTTGTAAATTCACTGTCCGTTGCATACGGACTACCCAGATACTTATATACAGCTTCCGCATAATTCAAATAGAACTCTCCAAAACGGAACGTAATCCATGAATGATAGGTCTTTGAAGCTGTACCGGCACGCAAATCTACTGCCGTCTGACAATACTTCTTCAGATAATAACCTGTCGGAGTTCCGCCACTCAAAGGTTCCGCATTTAATCCGCCCTGATAGGTTTGCAGAGGAACAGTATTCCAGTTAGGCCACTTTTCGTCTCCATTTTTGGCAATAGTCAGATAGAAACGAGGGTCGCGGTTGGTATAATAAGGATTAGTAGGATCGTAGTTATCCAACTCGTCCGGGCGCAACCCTGTATCCTTCATCTCATACGCATCCACCAGTGTCTGTGTGGGACAGTTTCCACCTTTACAATTTTCCAACCCTACCGGGAAGTTATATCCCTCAAAAGAATTAGTGGTAGTAGTGGCACGACGGAGAAAAATCAATTCACTAGTAGCGTCATTGTAATTATCCTTACTCCAAAGTGATGAATAATCCTCCACTAAGAGTTTTGCCTTTTCAGCAAATCCATTACTGTCATCTAAAATTTCCTTATTGGCTTTAGCTGCACGATACCACAGCTCTTTATTATCAGTCGGGTTAAACAAAGGACTTGCCGCATATAACGCTGCACGAGCTTTCAAGGCCAATACCGTTTTACGGTTGGCACGTCCTGTTTCCGCCGGACTACTAGGCAATGCCATATCTCCCAGTTTACTGTAATCGACAATAATCTTATCCTTTATATCATCACATTCGGCTATGATATAATCAAAAATCTCCTGTGCCGGTCTGCGCGACAATGTATTCGATTCTTCGGCTGTTAATATATGGTCGCTAAACGGCACATCTCCATATTGCCGTACCAAGTTAAAGTAGAAATATGCACGAAGGAAACGCACCTCATACTGGTAATTGGTATAACGGAACATTTGTTGTGCATAATCACTGTTCAAAGCCAACTCGGGAAATGTCAGTCCGGTAAACTTCTCCAGATATAAATTACAATTGGCTATCCCTTCATAACAGGACGTCCACATACTACTTTTAGCATTTGACGGACTCCAAGAACCATTGTAAAAGTCTTCAATCTGATTTCCCGAATAAGCATATTCAGCCTCATCAGTAGCAGAACCAAGGATTGCCCCGCTATAGTTTCCAAAGTCCACATCCATGGACAAATAGATATTTGTTATCAGCCCTCCCACATTACCGAAGTTGAGCTTCACAAAATCCTCATCATAGTTATTGTACTCATGATATTCCATCTTATCTGAGCAGGAACCGAGTGTGACTACACACATCATTCCGTAGATAATGTTTTTCAGTTTCATTCTTTCGCTTTGTTTTTATGATTAAAAACCAATCGTAACACCGACTACTACACTCTTATTCAGCGGAGTCGCTACACCATAACATTCCGGATCTGCCACATCAATGTGATCTGAACAGAACAAGTCTGTTCCTCTAACATATAACTTGGCACTCCCCAATATCTTAGTCTTCTTCATCAATTCTTTCGGGAATCTGTAATACACCTCCGCATTACGCAACTTCAAGAATGACCGGTCTGCCAACCAAACCGTATTAGCCTGATAGTTATTGGCATTACTCTGTGAACTCAAACGAGGATATTTGGCATTTTGATTTTCCGGTGTCCAACGATTCTCATAATAATGAGTAGAAAGTGTCGTATTATTTATCAATGGCCAAAACATACTCTTCGTATTCAATAAAGCAGAATAGTTACCTGTTCCCTGAAACATTACATCTACCCCAATCCCTTTCCATTCGGCTCCCAAATGGAAAGAATAATAAATTTCCGGAGCCGTCGTACTATAACCGATAGCTGTTTTATCATTGGCATCAATGATTCCGTCTCCATTCACATCTTTATATTTTATGTCTCCCGGCACTACCGTACTAAAGTTTTGCGGAAGGCTGTTTGCTATATCTTCTTTATCTTTGAAGAAACCTTCAGCTACCATTCCATATACTTGTCCCAACCGATTTCCTGTTTGCACAAGATTCTTATACAAACGCGGTTCTTCCAGTTGTTCCTTAATTTCATTCTTATTCCAAGCAAAATTACCGCCAAGGTTGAACACTACATCTCCTAACCGTTTCGTATAGTTAAGTCCTAGTTCCACGCCATAGCTATCAACGATTCCGGCATTCTCGAACGGAGCATCTACGCCCAACACATCGGTATATTTTCCTTCGGAAGAGACCCAAATATCTTTTCTCCGTTGGTAATAGCCTTCTGCCGTCACGTCCAGTCCATTGAACAACACGGCATCAACACCAACATTGTATTTATACGCTTTCTCATGTGTCGAATTAGCAGTTGCCAGGCGCCCGATAATAGTACTTCCGAATTCAGAGTCGTAACTACTGTTAAACTTATATTGCGTACCGGTAGTCGTATAAATCTGATCCCAATAGTCATATACGGTAGTACTTCCGTCTTTAGGCAGATAATCAACATTGATCACTCCAAACGAAGCGCGCAATTTCAAGAAGTTCACCCAAGACACATCTTTCAACCATTTTTCTTCCGAAAGCACCCAAGCAGCAGAAATGGTAGGCGAGAAAGCCCATTTATGCCCCGGTGCCAATAAACTGGAGGCCGAGCCAACCAATGCCAGATCCAAATAATAGCGATTAGAGAAACCTACATGATTATACCAGGATACATTTTGCCGATAAATAGTAGTGTTCAATCCGTATGAATCACGATACTCATAATCCCATTTGAATTGAGAATACACATCCCACTTCCGAAACGAGCGATTGTAATCGACACTACCTGCAAAGTTAAATTGGCGCGCCCAGTTGTCAATACCTGCACCCGAACCCATTTCACTGGATTCGCCACCTGAAATGGCAGTATAAAACGGACCGTTAGTTGTCCAGCTTGTTGCATAACCGGCATACGTATAAGTCTTGCTATGGTCTTCCAGAATATTGGAATAGTTGTCATAAGCTAAACGAAAGTTTGCTCCCAATCCTTTCAGCAAACCAGATAAATCTTGTGACAAGGTAAGGTCGGCAAACAAACTGCGAGAGTGTCCTTTAGAATAAGCAGCTCCCTGCGATTGTGCGACAGGATTCGACGTGCCCGCCCAAGTGGTACTTCCTCCCCAACTGCCATCTTCCGTACGAACCGGAAAAGCTGCAGAAGGAATCGAATAAATCATATCCCATAGGTTAACCGAAGCCCCCGGAATCCGAGATTCGGACAAGGTACCGAGAAGATTCAACTTCAATTTGGTAGTGGCGGTTAAATCAATATCCAGATTTGTACGCAAATTAGCACGTGAATACATATTCTGTGTAGAATATCCGTCATTTGCATTCGGGGTTTTGATAAACCCTTTGTCTGTTAATAAATTCGCCATAGTATAGTAGCGGAACTTTGCTCCTCCCCCACGGAATTCGATCGTATATTTATTAGAAACTCCTCTGTCTTTAAAGGTTTCATCAATCCAGTTCACATTAGGATAGAGATAAGGGTACATACGGGAAGCCCCTCCACTACCTACTCCATTACGGAAAGCATCGACTTCTTCCGGAGTATACCGAGCTCCCAAACCTTCATATCCACGCGCTTCATTCACTGCAGAAGCATACGTAGCTGCATCTACAAATTCCGGACGTCGAGACTGAGTGTTAATGATATGATCATACGTAAAAGTTATCTCTTTTGTTTTGTACTTACCACGCTTTGTAGTAATCAAGATCGCACCGTTCACCCCTTTGTATCCGTACAATGCCACAGCCGCGGCATCTTTCAGGATGGAAACGGATTCTACTTCTTCTGGGCTCACCAAGCTCATGTCTCGTTCCAAACCGTCAACCAGCACAAGCGGTGTACTACTTGACAAGCTCTGCAAACCACGTACATAAAAGGTAGGATCTGCCATTAAACCTGTACTAGCTGCATTCTGCAAAGTAGTAAGACCCAATCCATATCCATATAAAGAATTGGATATATTCCGGGAAGACCGCTTATTAAACTCTTCATTATAGGTGGTAGAAACAGCTGCTGTTGATTCATGACGATTGAATGTCCGGTTAGCTCCCACATCAATAGTCTGAGCTGCATATCCCATCACAATAGTCATCGGACCATCAGCCTTTACCACAACTGTGGTAGAGCCTTTGTCGACAGAAAAGACACTCAAGCGTTGTCCCTTCTCGACCGCAATCTCAAATTTACCATCTTTATCAGTTTCAACCCGGGTCTCCACTGCGCCACCTTCCACATTAACGGACGCTCCATAGACTGGGTTTCCCGATTTATCAACAACAATACCTATAATGTTGTTGTCTGTATTCTGCGCTCTGACCGGAATGCTCAAACAAACTAGTAAAGCCAGTATCAGAATCTTATTTTTTCTCATATAAATCAATATTCAAGTATTGTTTTAATCTGTTTCGTTGTCTCACATTACCAACCCGGATTCTGAATCAATCCATACCCTTTGTTAATTTCCGTTTGCGGGAATGGAGAAAGATACCATTTGGAATCAAATCCGTATGTCCACCAACGACGAACCGGTTTAGATAATTCAAACCTTTCATATTCAAATCGAGTAGGTTGCAATGCTCCTTTGTTCTTATCTCCTTCATTCCATTTTGTATTACCTGTCATGCGATTACCGGTATCATCCAAACGATAGGCAAGTAATCCATGCAGACGTTTCTCGAAACGATCGGCACGTTTGTAACGGACAAGATCAAAGTAACGGCTATCTTCAAGCCCCAATTCCCGAACACGTTCACACAGCAATTCTTCCAATAAGGCAGCTTTGTCAGAAAGTAAATTCTTATCTGTAACACACTCCGCCAAATCTTTCTTCAATCCCACGCGGGCACGTACTATATTCATTTGGTTAATAGCCCCCCGGTGATTGTTCTTAGCTTGAAGCAAAGCCTCCGCATAAGTCAAATAAATATCAGACAAGCGAAGATAAACCCAGTGCGTATACTGACGTTGGTACTCAGTTCCCAAATAATATTTCATATTTTTATAACCGGTCGCATAGTTACCAGATTCAAGTGCCGCATTTTGTCCTTCATCGTATCCTCCTACCCACAATTCATAAGGTAAACCGGACATCGTTCCGGCACTCCAGTCTAACATCTTCGGCAATCCATTCACCATGCAATGCTCATACAGACGAGGGTCACGGGTTAATACGATTTCCGACAATAGTTGTTCTCCATTTTTAAATGTTCCGGTCAAGAACATTTCATCCAACTTACCTTCTGTTTCCGCCTTTTTCCAGTCAAACGGAGTGCCGTCGGCCCATGGGAACATCTCCACATATTCCTGTGTAGGCGGATATTCAGTACGGCAAAGTGACGGAACAGCCCAAGAATGCCACATATAAGAACTTGAGTTGAAAGCGTCCGACATATTCGTGCGAACAGAATGTAAGACTTCCTTGCTGTTCTGACGAATATACCCCATACGATATGCCTGACGATACTGTTCCGGTGTTTCTTCCGAAGCCTTATTCAGGCTATACCCGCCTTGACTCTCCAGCTCTTTAAAGAATGCTTCACAAGCCTTCAAACAGTTATCCCAAAGTTCCGCATGATAGCCGCCGTACCATACCAGACGTTGCTGTTCAGCCTCTGAGGCTCCTCCTGCATATCCGTTGACATCGTTAAATAACGGAGAAGCGGCAAATTGCCAGATTTTGCATTTCAATGCCATCGCACCGGCCTTTGTCCAGTGTCCGGCCTTGCTAGCAAGATCGGCATCAGCATAAGCCCACACCAATCCGCCGGAATTGATAGCATCATCCAACATCTTTATCATGTAGTTAACAGTCTCCTCTACCGTAGCACGGGGTATTTCATAACCTGACTCCGTACCGGTGAATGAAGCATATAACAATGGAAGACCTCCATAATGACGGAACATATCAAAATAGCGCGCCGCAATCAAGCATTTAGCTTCTGCCACCAACTGAGTTTTTTCAGCATTATCCATACCCGGCACTCTATCTATATTTTCCATTAGCAACCAGCACCAACGCACTACTTCCCATACCATTTCCCGTGTATATGGGAAAATATTACCACGCGTGCCATAGTTGGCATTGAGAGAACCCAAATAATACTGCTGATATACAGTCGCATCACTAAAATAAAGTGACCAGCAGTCTGTTAGCGCATCCTTCTTTCCTAAATAAGGACTGGAAGAATCAGGAATATTACCGTTACTATCCGTATTATAAGGTAATCCGTAATACTGTCTACTGTAACAGGTATTCAAAAATTGGCGCGTATATTCCGCACTATTGAACACTGTGTCAATAGTAGCATTTCCGCCCGGTGCCTTATCCAAAAAAGAGTTTCCGAATTTAATTTCGTCCACACATGAAGTGGAAACCAAACAAACCGCCGCTCCCAACATTGCACCGATGAACCATTTATTTTGTAATTTCATTGTATCTTTCCTTTATCTATTTTAGAATCCTAATTTCAAGCTCAACGTATAAGTCTTGGACAATGGATAAGAAGGTGCATTAGTAGCTCTTGCCTCCGGATCACCCCACAAATAAGGTGTAATAGTCCACAAATTATATCCTGCAAAAGCCAACTGACATGTATTCAGTCCAAGTTTCTTCATTAATGGGAAGTGAAAATTGTATGCCACCTGAAGAGTTTTCAAACGCAAGTATTTGGCATCTTTCTCATATAAAGTGGAAGTAGCATAATTATTCTTTGCATTATCAATGGTAGCTCTCGGATACTCCGAAGATTGTGACGGATTTTCCGGTGTCCATGTATGATCTAAATGGTATGCCAACAATCCTCCCTGCTCGCTATTGGAAGATGAATAAAACGGTTGACGAAATACATCCGAAATCATACGACTTACATTCCAGGCCCCTGTCCATTGAGTACTTATTTCCAAATTCTTCCAACTGAATCCTAAATTAATACCTAGCATATATTCAGGATCGTCTGTAAAGCCATAGTCATAACTTGCATCATTTGCATCAATCTTACGGTCACCATTCAAGTCAACATATACTGCATCTCCATTTTGAAGAATACTCTCGTGAGTGGGGAACGGACGATTAAATGTCTGCTCATATAGCGCAGGTGTATCCTCATCATAGAAGCGCCAGAAAACATATTGACTACGCGAACCGATACGGTGTCCCTTCTGATATTGATATAAATTATTCTGCGGGGCTTCCTTCTTTTCAAGAATCTCATTCTGATTATAAGAAAGGTTAATACCCGCCCAATAACGGAAATTATCGCCAATCTTATCGTTCCATTTTAAAGAAAGTTCCCAGCCCCAACTGTCTACACTTCCTAAATTTGAATAGGGAGTAATGAACCCTAACATTCCCGGAGCTGTACCGTCACGCAAAAGGATGTCATTACGACGTTCTTTATAATATTCAAAGGTTGTTTTCAGACGGTCATCAAGGAAGTTAATATCAACACCATAGTTCCGTTTCAGAGCTTTTTCCCATGTCACAGCAGCATTATTCTTAGCTACCTCACGTGCCCCTAGACTAACAGTACCATTATCTGTACCGAATCCATATCCCCAAGCGTTAGTCGCTCCTCCACTTGCTGTTACACGATTCGCCAAATCACCTAAACCGACATTATATGGATCAGCCATATACATAAATCGCGATCCCCCAATATTATCGTTACCTACTAAACCGACACTGGCACGTAATTTCAAAAAGCTAACCACCGACTTCAAAGGACGGAAAAACTTCTCTTCACTCATCACCCAACCTATAGAACCAGCCGGGAAATAAGAAAAGCGCAAATCGGACGCAAAGTTTTCCGAACCGTTATACCCCACATTAAACTCTGCCATATAGCGGCTCTTCCAATCATAAGTGACACGTCCGACTAATCCGACATATCCATGAGGAATGTCCGAATATACTTTCGGATAATATTCTTTCTGTTGATTATATAAGAATAAAGCTGTCACTGTATGATCACCAAAAGTACGATTATAATTAAAGCTGGCTTCCATATACCAATTACGCGCTTTACCTGTAGTATACGAATACTTCACATCCGTATTCTCTCCAAACTTACGATAAGCAATACTACCGTCATCCATCAATACAGGAGTGTATGTAGCAATAGACCCACCAGAACCTACTTTATTAACTGTAAATGAGCTGTTATAAGATCCTTTCACTTTAAAAGAAAGTCCTTTAGTCAAAAAGTCCATTTTTTGATCCAGAATCACATCCACATTCAGCGAATTGTTGCTGGTCTGGCTGAACCCATTTCCATAATATCCCATACCTGTACCTCCAGTAAATGGTAATTTCAGCCCGTCCGAATAAGTCTCATCGCTCGAATTTACTAATTTTCCGTCTATGATTCCCGGACTGGAGAAAGGAGTAGCATAATACATATTTTTAATCAATCCGGAAGATCCCTGACTCGTACGCGGTTGATCTGAATTATTCACATTACCACTAATATTGAATGACAAAGTAGTCGTTTTAGTGACATCCATATCCAAGTTTGTACGATAGTTAAACCGACGGTACTGATAGCTTAAATTATAAGGAAGATCAAACTCACTAAAAAGTCCTCCTTGCGTATAAGCACCTGCAGAGATGAAATAACGTACTTTATCTGTTCCGCCCGAGATGTTCAGATTATGCTGGCTCTGAAGCGTAGAGCTTTTCATAATATAGTCAGCCCATTGTATATTTGGGAAACGAATAGGATCGGAACCATCTGCAAATTTTTGAATCACTCCATCACTAAATAAGGCAGATTTGCCATCACCGGACATCATTTGATTATGAAAACGGGCATAGTCATAGGAACTTGCCTGTTCTACCATTTTTGTAGGCATCAATACAGAAGCAGAAGTAGTAAACGAAATTTTCGCCTTTCCTTCCTTTCCTCGTTTAGTTGTAATCAAAATGACCCCGTTTGCTCCACGAATACCAAATACGGCTGTTGCCGAAGCATCTTTCAAGATAGAAATGGATTCAATTTCATTCGGGTCGATATCACTCATACTTTCACGATCCACACCGTCTACCTGAATTAACGGTGAAGAATTTTCCCAAGTAGCTTTACCACGAATAAAAATTTCAGCGGCATCCGCTCCCGGCTCACCGGAATATTGTACGGTAGTCAAACCTGTCATCTGCCCTCCTAATACATTGGAAACCGAACCTACAGATACACGGGTCAATTCTTCTCCCTTCACACTGGCGATAGCTCCTGTCATAGTCACTTTCTTCTGCGTGCCATAAGCTACAATCTCCACCTCTTCAAGAGCAGTCACATCCTCTACCAGAATGACTTTCATGTCATTTTTCGCTACTACTTTTTTATCGGTATAACCTATAAAAGATACTTTCAATTTCGCACCGGGACGTACATTTATTCTAAATACACCGTCAATATCGGTAATTGTACCATTAGATGTTCCTTCCGCAAGTACACTTGCTCCAATTATCGGTTCGCCTTGGCTATCTACTACTGTTCCTTTTATAGTACTTTGCTGCTGTACAACTTCGATGGCTGCCGAAGCTGTTTGCAATCCCCATGCAGGTGCAAAAGTTGCTATAGTGAAAAACAGAGCGACAGGTAAGGTTGTCCCCTTTATAAAGTTTTTCTTATTCATATATGTATATGTTCATGATATAAGTATAATTTTAACGGACTTTATATACCGTCATTATTTTAGAATGCAAGCATCATACGGAAATAACCGGCACGCGAATCACGTTCACAAATTATGTGATATCTTCCACCAGCCATACCGTGTGTCCATTGGTTGGCTGGAGAACGCTGTGTGCTACTCCAATAGTGTCCACTGTTAGTTCCTGACTCGACAGAGGTCATCTCATCACCATTTACATTCTTGAGACAACGGTTAATAACACTCAAATTCTTAGCGACTGTATCCCAACACATTATAGAGGGCAAATACCAAGGAGTCACATTTGCCGGAATAGCTTCCGCTTCACGATAAGCCTTGATATACGCATAAGCATGGTCGCAAGTAGAAGGACTACCCATACCTTCGTAACACATAGTAAGTAACTGTGTATTATTGTATCCCATTAGTGCTGGGAAAACCAATGAAGCATCATTCTTGTTAACATCCTTCTCTGTGTTACAACCTACAAACTTGTTTGCCCAATTCTCATCTGAAGTAAACCAGTCTGAATAATAACCGGACTTACTTGAATGGAACATTTTCAAAGCAACATCATTTTGTTCACTATCTTTTACCACAGAATTCTTAATAGATAGCACTATACCGTGCGTACATGCAGGGAAATCGCGACGCAAAGCATCAACTTCTGCTGAATAGAGTTCAGTATGTGTTACACTGGGTTGTGAATTTCCTACATAACATACAATACCAATCACATTCTCCGGCACCGTTTCCGCATCTACTGAAACTATTTTTCCATCTGCACAAAAATAGTCTCCTACCTGCAAAGTATGGTTGATTTTACTTTTATCTTCGATGGTATACATTTTCGCCGTTCCTCCTTCCAGCGTACCTTTAGCTTCATATTCCATCTCACTTACTCCAGAATAAGTACCCTTAATTGAGAATTCCTTCTTCGGATTAACCAAGAAACGGTATGTATCCGTACTTTCCTGATAATAAGGAGTTGCTTGAGTATTGTTCACTGTAAACGAACCGGCTGTTAATGGTAACAAATAATCATCTATACCGCCATTTGTAAAGCTATAGGTCAAATTAGGCATCTTCACTACCGCAAGAGCCATCCGATGTTGCATAGTAAAAGCGATCTGCCCTTTCAAACGATCCCCCTGAACACTACCCGTACTGGTCATCAAATCATATTGTGTATAATTTCCTTCATTTTGTTCACTGCCTATTTTCCAATTGTTGACGTATGTTTCAAAAGGATCCACCTTCGTCGGATCAAAAGTCACATTCGCATTATACGGATAGTATGCATAAAAAGTCATCCGCTGAAATTGTGAACCTTTGTATTCAATAGGATCCCCTCCATCAGTCAATTCCCAATAGCCATCTGTCAGTGTGAATTTCCGATTCTTGATATCCTCTACCACCGTTTCTCCTCTTACCGCAAATATACCGATAGCATCTCCGTTAGAAAATCGGGTAGTATATCCATTCTCTGTAGCACGTGTCTTACCACTTTCGTCCATAAATCCTTCATCAGACACACTAATCTGAAATCCC
>ERZ773252.2890-NODE-2890-length-14025-cov-3.210451_pt1 | contig 14025 bp, 10 predicted proteins | sample MGYA00580517_ERZ773252 | MGnify/ENA primary metagenome ERZ773252 (study PRJEB29015, sample SAMEA2737766) | human gut metagenome | biome: human gut; feature: human-associated habitat; material: faeces | place: China | collected 2012 ... | reverse complement strand
CCAGGCTGTTTATCAGGCACTGAAAGATTACTGCCACAGTGATGGTTTTTCTGAGAATACCATCGTGATCGGTGGTGTCCGCCAGAGTGAGTATGAAACTTATTATGTGGATAATGGAAGTATCCTGTTTATTGGAATCTTTCTGGGAGCACTGTTCCTTATGGGAACGGCGATGATCATTTATTATAAACAGATCTCCGAAGGCTACGAAGATCAGGGAAGGTTCCAGATTATGCAGAAAGTGGGCATGAGCCGCAGAGAGGTAAAAGGTGCCATCCGCAGACAGATCCTTCTGGTATTTTTTATCCCGCTTGTGATGGCGATGGTTCATATTTCCATGGCATTTCCGCTGATCCGCCGGCTTCTGCTGCTGTTTGGAATGGCCAATACAAAACTGTACGTGGGCTGTACGGCAGGAACGGTTCTGGCTTTTGCGCTGGTCTATGGACTGATTTACTCCATGACAGCCAGATCTTACTATAAAATCGTAGAAAAAGCATAAAATCAGGGAAAAAGCACAGCTGTGTTTGCTGCGAAGTATTGAAGTTTTGATATGGCAATGCTACAATAAAAGAGCGTGTCAGGAGACGTGTAAAGGGTTTCCGGGCACGCTATTTACGTGTGCAACCGGGTTCGTGACAGTACAGGATCAGGCCGTAAACGCGGATGATCTTATGTGCCTGGCTAACATACATACAATGGAGGAAATCGATGAAAAGAGAAAGTTTCAGAAAAGGTATGAAGGATGGCGTGCCCATTGGACTGGGATATTTCGCGGTGTCGTTCACCTTTGGCATGATGGCCGTTGCCGGAGGCTTAAGTATCTGGCAGGCAGTTCTGATCTCACTGACTAACCTGACATCGGCCGGTCAGTTTGCGGGACTGGACATTATTTTTGCGGGAGGCTCCATGTGGGAGATGGCAATGACCCAGCTGATCATCAACCTGAGATACTGCCTGATGTCATTTTCCCTGTCCCAGAAATTCCGGCGTGAGGAATCCGGCATCCTGAAGTATATCGCCGCCTTTGGTATCACCGATGAGATCTTCGGGATCAGTGCGGCCCAGGAGGGAAAGGTCAGCGTATTTTATAATTACGGAGCCATGTGCGTGGCAATTCCCGGATGGACTCTTGGAACTCTGGCAGGAGGAATCTCCGGAAGCCTTTTGCCGGATTTTATGCTTAGTGCGTTGAGCGTTGCCATTTACGGAATGTTCCTGGCCATCATCATCCCGCCGTCCAAAAAGAGCAGACCGGTTCTTGGAGTGGTTGTGGCATCCATGGCAGTCAGCACCATTTTTGCGGTGACACCGGTATTAAAACAGGTATCATCCGGATTTATGATCATTATCACAACACTTCTGGTAGCAGGCCTGGCAGCTTATTTCTGTCCGGTGGAAGAGAAGGAGGAAGCATCTCATGAGTCATAATGTATATCTCTATATCCTGGTGATGGCAGCAGTCACCTATCTCATCCGTATGCTGCCCCTCGCTCTTGCAAAAAACGAGATCAAAAGCCCGTTTATCAAGTCCTTTCTGTACTATGTGCCATATGCATGTCTTGCTGCTATGACATTTCCGGCAATCCTGACAGCAACGGCAGGCGGGATCATTTCCGGTGCGGCGGGACTCATTGTAGCACTGATCGTGGCATATCGTGAAAAGAGTCTTCTTATGGTTGCGTTGTTCGCGTGTGCAGCGGTATTTATTGTAGAGAGAATAATGGAATTTATAATGTAGAAAAAGTTCTGGTTTTGCTTTGTGCAGGGCCGGATTTTTTTTTCGAAAATAGTTAGATGAAGCAAATTTTCTTGACAAAACGGATAGCCTAAACTAACATAAGTATAGATGCAACTAACCGATAAGGTTGGCAAAGGTATGAAAAGGAGAAACTTATGTTTTTGGAAATTCGGGATATTAAGAAATCATTTGGTACCGGGGACAGCAAAGTAGATGTTCTGAAAGGGCTGGACCTGGATATTGAAAAAGGAGAATTCTGTGTACTTCTGGGGCCATCGGGCTCCGGTAAATCCACCTTGCTGAATATTATCGGTGGAATCGAGAGCGCAGATGGTGGAAGTATTTCTATCGAAGGCGAAAAGCTGGCTGATATGAAAGAAAAGAAACTTTCTCAGTACAGACGGAAACATCTTGGCTATATCTTTCAGATGTACAACCTGATTCCGAATCTGACTGTGAGGGAGAATATTGAGGTTGGTGCTTATTTAAGTGACCGGGCACTGGATGTGGATGAGCTTCTGCATACACTTGGTCTTTTTGAGCATCAGAGGAAACTTCCGAATCAGCTTTCCGGCGGACAGCAGCAGAGAACTGCGATTGGGCGTGCAATTGTAAAAAATCCGGATATTCTACTCTGTGATGAGCCGACCGGTGCATTGGATTACAATACTTCCAAGGAAATTCTGAAATTGATCGAAACAGTGAACCAGAAATACGGAAATACGGTGATCATGGTAACACATAATGATGCGATCAAGGACATGGCGGATCGTGTGGTAAAACTTCGAGATGGAATGATCCGTAAAAACTATCAGAACGAGCATAAGATTCCTGCGATGGATCTTGACTGGTAAGGGGGCGGTGCTATGAAAAGTCCTCTGAGAAAAAGAATTCCCCGTGAACTGAAAGGGGAGATTGGAAAATATCTGGTTGTATTCATCTTGATGGTTGCGACGATCGGTATGGTGTCCGGATTTCTGGTTGCAGATGGAAGCATGATCCAGGCATACGATGAAGGATTTGAAAAATACAATATTGAAGATGGAAATTTTCGTACCGGAGAGCGTCTGTATCGAGGACAGCGCGAGGCAATTGAAGAGGAAGGTGTCAAAATCTATGAAAACTATTATATAGAAGATTCTCTTTCAAATGGAAGCACAATGCGCTTTTTCAAGAATCGTACAGAGGTGGATAAAGTATGCCTGATGGACGGAGAATTACCGTCAGAAACCGGTGAGATCGCAATTGACCGTATGTACGCAGATAATAATTCACTGAAGACTGGCGATACTCTGGATGATGGGAAAAAGTCCTGGACGATCACCGGGCTGGTTGCATTATCAGATTACAGCTGTTTGTTTCAGAATAATAACGATTCTATGTTTGATGCTGTAAAGTTTGGAGTAGGCGTAGTGACGGATGAAGAATTTGATTCTCTGGATCAGGATAAGCTGCAATATAATTATGCATGGACCTACAATGAAAAACCGCAGACAGAACTTGAGGAAAAGAATGTTTCGGAAGATCTGATGAAGGCAATGGGAAAAGTTGTCACTTTGGAAAATTTTGTGCCGCAATATCAGAATCAGGCGATTATATTTACTGGAGATGATATGGGAAGTGACAAGGCAATGATGATCATGCTTCTCTATATCATCATCGTGATCATGGCTTTTGTATTTGGCATCACGACCAGTAATACGATTGCAAAAGAAGCTGGTGTCATCGGAACGCTTCGGGCATCCGGCTATACAAAAAATGAGCTGATCCGGCATTATATGACTCTTCCGGTGATCGTAACGCTGGTGGGTGCGCTGATCGGTAATATTTTAGGTTATACGGCATTTAAGGATGTATGTGCCGGTATGTATTATGGAAGCTACAGTCTGCCGACTTATGTGACAATCTGGAATGCAGAAGCTTTTCTTATGACGACAGTAGTTCCGGTAATAATTATGTTTGTAGTTAACTATGCGGTCCTGCATCATAAGCTGAAGCTGTCGCCGCTTAAATTTCTGCGAAGAGATCTTTCTTCTAGAAAGCAGAGACGTGCGGTTTATCTCAGTCCGCGAATGAAAATTTTTCACAGATTCCGCCTGCGCGTGATCTTTCAGAATATCAGCAATTATCTTGTCCTTTTTGTGGGGATCATATTTGCAAATCTGCTTCTGATGTTTGGCCTTCTGCTCCCGTCCGCACTGGATCATTACCAGCTGGAGATCCAGAACAATATGCTGGCAAAATATCAGTATATGCTTTCAATGCCGGTAAGTGTGATGGGTGGCAGTAATAAGCTTGAAAGTATGCTGGATATGCTGCTGTTTGCACATGACGCAGAAACAGATAATGAAGACGCAGAAGAATTCAGTGCTTACTCATTGAATACACTTCCGACCAAATACAAAAGTGAAGAAGTAACACTCTATGGCGTTCACGATGACAGCAAGTACATTGATGTGGATTTTTCAGATGGCGTGTATATTTCGAAAGCATATGCAGATAAATTTCTGCTGAAACCGGGAGATTCGATCACACTCAAAGAAAAATATGAGGATGACGAGTATACTTTTAAAATCAGCGGAATTTATGATTATAATGGTAGTCTTTGTATTTTCATGCCACAGGAGGAATTGAACCGGACCTTTGATCTGGGAGATGATTATTTCAGCGGATATTTTAGCAACACGGAGATCACGGATATTGACAGTAGCTACATAGGTTCAGTGATCGACCTGGATGCACTGACAAAGATTTCCAGACAGCTGAGTGTTTCTATGGGAAGTATGATGGGGATGGTAAATTTATTTGCAGTTGCAATCTATATGATCCTGATATATCTTCTCTCTAAGATCATAATTGAAAAAAATGCACAGTCGATTTCGATGACGAAGATTCTTGGTTATACCAATGGTGAGATCAGCAGGCTATACATCTTGTCCACGTCGATCGTGGTTGTTTTGTGTCTTCTGATCAGCCTGCCAATTGAGACTACGATCATGGAAGTTCTATTCAGGGAAATGATGCTGCAGAGTATCTCCGGATGGATCGCGCTCTGGATTGACCCGATGATCTATGTACAGATGTTTGTGATCGGGCTTGTGACATATGCAGTGGTTGCACTTCTGGAATACAGAAAAATCCGGAAAGTACCGATGGGTGAGGCACTTAAAAATGCGGAGTAATAAAAAAAGTTCCCACTTTATATTGTTAACGTGCTAAATAACTGTTATAATGAGCAAATAGTGATGCAGTGAACAAAGGGAATATAAAGTGTTCACAGCGATAAATTTGTTTATAAGAGAGGGAACGATACATATGAATCAGTTGGAAGTACTTCGAGAGAGCCTTGGACAGTGTGATGAGATCGTGCTGGATGCATTACTTATGCGTAACAGAATCGTAGAAGATATCATGGCTTACAAAGAAGCAAATGATATTCCGATCCTTCAGCCGGAGCAGGAAGCAAAACAGAGAGAATGGCTGAACCGCAGAATGGAAGGCAGACGCCATAAAGATGAAGTGACTGCTGTTTTTGAAGAAATTACCAGAAACAGTAAGAGAATCCAGGCACGTAAACTGTTTGATTACAATATTGTACTGATCGGTTTCATGGGTGCAGGTAAATCTACGATTTCTGATTTCCTGCGGACAGTATTCGCAATGGAAGTTGTAGAGATGGACCAGATCATTGCCGAGAGAGAGGGAATGTCCATTTCTGATATCTTTGAGACATATGGAGAAGAGTATTTCCGTAATCTGGAGACAGAACTTCTTATAGAAATGCAGTCCAAGACCAATGTAGTTATTTCCTGTGGCGGTGGTGTGCCGATGAGAGAACGCAATGTAGTCGAAATGAAGAAGAATGGACGCGTTGTCCTTCTGACAGCCAAACCGGAGACGATCTTAAGCCGTGTCAAAGATAATCACGACAGACCACTTCTGGAAGGCAACAAGAACGTTGACTTTATTGCAGGCCTGATGGAAAAACGTCGTGAGAAATACCAGGCAGCAGCTGATATTGTGATCGAGACAGACGGTAAGGATAAACTGGAAATCTGTGAAGAACTTGTTCAGAGAATCCGTGCACTTGACGCAGAAGAATAGGATGAGCGAAGTGAACAGCAATCTGTCAATAGCACAAAATTATTGTTTTTTTAATGAACATATCGAAAATGTCCAGATGCATGCCATCTGGATGTTTTTTTATCACAAAAATTGAAAGATATATCAAAAAACAGTCCATTTTGTTTAATATATCCATATGGTATTATAATTTCATCAAAAAGCTATACGAAATAGCTAAAGAGCAAACAAAAATGGGAGGTTTCTTTTATGAAGAAAAAATTAGTTTTAGCGATGGCAGCAACAATGGCAATCACATCTTGTGCAGTTCCGGTACTTGCAGATGATGCAGCAGCTGAAGGCGGAAAGATTGGTATTTCAATGCCAACACAGTCTCTGGAACGTTGGAACAGAGATGGTTCTTATCTGGAAGAACAGTTCAAAGCAGCTGGCTATGATGTAGAGCTGACATACTCCGATAACGAAACAGACCGTCAGGTAAATGATATCCAGAACCTGATCTCCGATGGAGTTAACCTCCTGGTAGTTGCAGCTATCGATGGTGAAGCACTTAATACAGTTATGGATGAAGCAGCAGATGCAGGAATCCCGGTTATCGCTTATGACCGTCTGATCAAATCCGATGCAGTTTCCTATTACATCTCCTTTGATAACTATACAGTAGGTACTCTGCAGGGCCAGTACGTAATCGATACTCTGGATCTTGACAATGCAGGTGATAAAACATATAACATCGAGTTCACAGCAGGTGACCCGGCAGATAACAATGCAGGATACTTCTTCAACGGTGCTTATGACACTCTGAAACCGTATCTGGATGCAGGCACACTGAATGTAGTTTCCGGACAGACTGATTTCGATTCCGTAGCAACAGCAGCATGGGATACACAGACAGCACTCGAGAGAATGCAGAACATCCTTGCTTCCTACTATGCAGATGGAACTCAGCTGGATGTAGCTCTTTGCTCCAATGACTCCACAGCACTCGGTGTTACACAGGCAATCGAATCTGACTATGCAGGCAAAAACGACGTTCTGATCACAGGACAGGACGGTGACGAAGCTAACCTTGCAAACATCGTAGATGGAAAACAGTCCATGACAGTTTACAAAGCAGTTGCAAACGAAGCAGTTGTTACTCTTGACCTTGCAGAAGCAATGCTGAAAGGTGACACAATTGATGATTCTCTGATCACAAACTCCAAATGGGATTTCGACTGTGCATATGATACAGAATCCTATGAAACATCTGAAGGACATAAATGCCCATCATTCCTTCTGGTTCCTACAGTTGTAACAAAAGACAACATGAAAGAAGAACTGGTTGACACAGGATACTATACACAGGACGATGACGGATATCTTCATCCAGCACAGTAAGCAGAAAAAATTGCTTAAGTAACCAATAAAACATGTAATTTGAAATTTTAGGGCGGGGTGAAGAGCCCCGCCCGGTTTTTTGAAAGGGGGCGCCATTTTGGCAGACAATATTTTAGTAATGGATCACATTACAAAAGAGTTCCCCGGTGTCAAAGCTCTGGACAATGTAAATCTTGAAGTCCAGCGAGGAGAGATTCACGCGCTGATCGGTGAAAACGGTGCGGGAAAATCCACACTGATGAACGTTTTAAGTGGTCAGTATCCATATGGAAGTTATACAGGTACAGTTACCTATGAAGGTGAGGAATGCAAGTTTAAAAACCTGAACGACAGTGAAGCGAAAGGAATCGTTATCATTCATCAGGAACTTGCGCTGATTCCGTTACTTTCTATTGGCGAGAATATGTTTCTCGGAAACGAGATTAAGAATAAAAGCGGCAGCATTGACTGGGACAGAACATACAGTGAAGCAGAAAAACACATGGCACAGGTTGGACTCCATGAATCTGCACAGACACTGATTAAAGATATCGGAACAGGTAAACAGCAGCTGGTAGAGATCGCAAAGGCATTCTCCAAGAAGGTTAAACTTCTGATCCTGGATGAGCCTACTTCATCTCTGAATGATGAAGATGCAAAAATGCTTCTGGATCTTCTGATGGAATTCAAGAAGAACGGACTGACCTCTATCATCATCACTCATAAACTGAATGAGATCATCTACTGTGCAGACCGCTGTACGATCATCCGAGATGGTACAACGATCGAGACACTGACCAAGGGTGTAGATGATTTAAGTGAAGACCGTATCATCAAAGGTATGGTTGGCCGTTCTATGGATGACCGTTATCCTACCAGAAAACATAATGTCAGCAAAGAGGTTATGCTGGAAGTAAAAGACTGGACCGTTCATCATCCACTCTATCCTGAGAAGATCGTAGATAATAAAATCAGCTGTAAAGTACATAAAGGTGAGGTTGTCGGTTTCTCAGGATTGCAGGGTGCAGGACGTACCGAATTTGCAATGTCTGTATTTGGTAAGAGCTATGGAAGCAATATTTCCGGTGAACTTTATATCAAGGGAGAAAAAGTAAATCTCAAGAATCCGCACGATGCGATCCGTCATGGTCTTGCATATGTAACAGAAGACCGTAAGACAAACGGACTGATTCTCGGAGAATCCATTCGATTTAATACAACACTTGCCAGACTTTCCAAAGTTTGTGAGAAAGGTGTCATCAATACAGATATGGAAGTTCATCTGGCAGATGAGATGACAAAGGAAATGGGAACCAAGACTCCTTCCAATGAGCAGAAAATCGGTAACCTTTCCGGTGGTAATCAGCAGAAAGCTCTGCTTGGTAAGTGGATGTTTACAGAACCGGATATCCTGATTCTGGATGAACCTACACGAGGTATCGATGTAGGTGCAAAATATGATATCTACTGCCTGATCAACAAGATGGTAGAAGATGGAAAATCAGTCATTATGATTTCTTCTGAAATGCCGGAACTTCTCGGTATGTGTGACCGGATCTATGTTATGAGTGAAGGCCGTCTGGCTGGTGAATTTACAGCGGAAGAGGCAACTCAGGAACGTATCATGGCTTCGATCATGCAGGAACAGAATAAAAAATAAGAAATAGTGACTGAACAGTTACTGGGAAAGGGGTAAAAAAATGAAATTCAATGTAAAAGATTTCTTAAGAAAATATACAATGGTCATTGCACTGGTGATCGTATTTATCCTGTTCTGTGGATTGACAAATGGAAGACTCCTGTATGCACAGAACATGTCAAACTTAATGCTTCAGAATGGTTATGTTCTCGTTCTTGCCTGTGGTATGTTATTATGTATCCTGACAGGTGGTAACATCGACCTTTCTGTTGGTGCTGTAATCTGCCTGGTTGGCGGTCTTGCAGCAGTACTTATCAGCAACAAGGGAATGAACCCATATCTGACCATCATCATCTGCCTGGTTGTTGGTCTTCTGGTAGGTATCTGGCAGGGTTACTGGATCGGTTACAAACGTATCCCTCCATTCATCACAACGCTTGCTGGTATGTTCATCTTCCGTGGATTTGGACGTCTGATTCTGGACAACAAAACTGTTTCTATCCAGAACAAAGATTTCCTGAAAGTATTTACTTCTTATATTAATATTCCTGGACTGGATGACACTGCAAACTATTCAGCACTGATTGTTGGTATTGTTGTTGCTGTATATGTAATCTTCAGTGTAGTTCGTTCCAGAGCAAACAAAGCAAAAAGAGGATATCGTCAGAATACAGCATTTTCTGATTACAGCAAAGCAGTCATCATCGCAGCAGTTATCCTCTGGTACTGCTACAAACTGTTCCAGTACAAAGGTATCTCCGTAATGTTCATCTGGGTAGTTGCAATCTGCCTGATCTACAACTTTATTACATCCAAAACAGCATTTGGACGTTACTTCTACGCAATTGGTGGTAATGAGAAAGCTACACAGCTTTCCGGTATTGATACAAACAAAGTTTACTTCATTGCATATGTAAACATGGGACTTCTTGCAGGTCTTGCAGGTCTTCTCTGTGCAGCACGTGTAGGTTCTGTAAATGGTAGCACAGGTACTTCCTTCGAGATGGATGCGATCGGCTCCTGTTTCATCGGTGGTGCTTCCGCATACGGCGGTAGCGGTACTGTAGGTGGTGTTGTAATCGGTGCACTTCTCCTTGGTGTTATCAACATGGGTATGTCAATCATGGGTATCGGTGATTCCTGGCAGTATGTAGTAAAAGGTGCCGTACTTCTGATCGCAGTAGTATTCGATGTATTATCCAACAGAAAGAATGGATGATAGAAGCAGATAACAAATCAATAAAATGAATGATGAGGGTCATTGCGTGTAACGCAATGGCCCTTTTTATAACTGGATATGAAATGGACAACAACACTTTTGCACTATGGAGTGGAATATGTTACACTGATATCTGATAAAAATAAACAGAAAGAATGAAAGCTATGAAGAAATTTACACTGACAGTTTTTTGCATCCTGGCAGGCTGCATCTTTTTTCTTTCCGGTATCTGGATTTATTTTCAGAAAAGTCTGGACAGAGTAGAGCTTGGAGAAGGAGAGCATGCGGCAAGCTATCAGAGACATTATCTGATGATCTCCAATGATAAAGATACTGGTATGTGGCAATCGGTTTATGAGAGTGCATCCAAGGAAGCAGAAGAGAAAGATGCGTATGTAGAACTTCTTTCTCCTGAACAGATGAACGGCTATTCTCAGGCAGACTGTCTGAAAATCGGAATTGCTTCCCAGGTGGATGGAATCATTCTGGAAGCGGATGGAAGTAAAGAAGAGCAGCATCTGATCAATGAAGCATTGAAGGAAAAAATCCCTGTAGTAACGGTTATGACGGATGATACTGCAACAGGCAGGATCAGTTTTGTCGGCTTAAACAGTTATCAGACGGGAAGTGCTTACACAGAGCAGATCAGCGGCATGCTGAAAGCGCAGGGAACTACCAGTGTCATGTTTCTTTCTACATCCAGTTCCAAGACACAGGAGACGAATCTTGTCTATTCGCAGGTCAAAAAGGAACTGGAGGCACAGAAAAAAACAGGCCAGTCTGTAGACCTGACGGAATACTGTGTAGACAGCAGTGCAGATTTTGATACAGAAGAATTTGTACGTGACATGTTTGTAAATGATGAAAATCTACCTGACGTTCTGGTATGTATGGACGAAGTTGTGACAGAGTGTGTTTATCAGGCACTGATCGATTATAACCAGGTAGGTAATGTCAAAGTGATCGGATTCTACTATTCAGATGTGATTCTGGATGCCATCGATAAGGAAATCATTTCTTCTGCGATTGCTCTGGATATGGACGAGATTGGCCGATACAGCGTCAATGCACTGGATGAGTATCTGTCACTTGGACATAGTAATAACTATTATAGTGTAAACCAGCATGTGATCACAAAGGAGAATACAAAGGATTACAGGACGGAGGATGAGAAATGAGACAGGGAAAAGAGATATCTTCCGTAAAAAACTCTATACAGACCCGACTGAGCGGAGTTATGCTTCTGGTTCTTGTGTTTGCGCTGGGAATCAATGTGTTTATCTTTAAGCAGATTCATACAGCGGTTACAAGAATTGATGCAGTCTTTTCCAGTAATACGGCTGTGAATGAACTCTCGGAATCGCTGGAGCAGGTAGAGAGTACGGTTTATGAATATTTAAATACCAAGAGCACACAGGCTCTGGAAAATTATTATCGTTATGAACAGAATTACAAGAATCTGATCGAAGAACTGAATGACCGAAATCTGGATAATGAAGTGAAAATGCTGGAAAAAAATATCCGGAGAATGTCAGAAAGTTATCTGGAACAGACAAATGAGACGGTTCAGGCAAAACGAGGAAGAAATGAAGAAAAATACAAAACTTCCTACGAAGATGAAAATGAGCTTTATGAATATATCAATGTCTATATTTATAAGCTGAATAATTTACGATTTAAAACGAACTCGGCAAATTACCAGCTGCTGCTCTTAGCAATGAATGTACTCTATAAACTCTGTATTTTCGTTATGCTGGTTGTATATGCACTTGGTCTTGCAGTCACAACGCTTCTTGTCCGTAATATGATCCGTCCACTTACAGCATTGTCCAATACAGCGCATGAAGTTGCAAAGGGTAACTTAAATGTACCTCAGCTTCCGGTAGTTGTTGAAGATGAGGTTGGTGTTGTAACACGAAGTTTTAACCAGATGCTGGAAAGTATCCGGCAGAATATTGAGCAGCTTAAGGAAAGCATGGAACGTCAGGCACAGATGAAGGAACGGGAGCTTCTTATGGAAACCCATCTGAAGGAGGCTCAGCTGAAATACCTTCAGGCGCAGATCAATCCACATTTTTTGTTTAACAGTCTGAATGCAGGTGCACAGCTTGCCATGATGGGAGATGCGGATAATACAGGAATTTTTCTTGAAAAGATGGCAGATTTTTTCCGTTATAATGTACGTAAGATGGAAGAAGACGCCATGCTCTGGGAGGAGATTGGGGCGGTAGATAACTACATTTATATCCTGAATGTCCGTTTTGCCGGAGATATCACCTATATTAAGGAAGTGGATGAAGGTATTGATAATATTCGTATTCCGAGTATGATTCTGCAGCCACTGGTTGAAAATGCAGTGCAGCATGGAATTCATGACTGTATGGAAACGGGATGGATCCGTATGGAAATTCACCGAAATGGTGAGATGTTGGATGTTACAGTAAGCGACAATGGTGCGGGAATGACAGAAGAAATGATAGCCAGGGTTATGGCCGGACGCGCAGATCAGAATGAAGAAGACCGTTTTTCCACGGGAATTGCTGTTCGGAATGTAATTGACAGACTACAGCTGTATTATAAAGAAGAAAATCTGTTTACGATTGAAAGTGATGGACCAGGGAAAGGGACCAGAGTTCATATCATCCTTCCTGTGTATAAAGATGAACTGGAATGAGAATAATGTGGAAATATTGCATAACAAAGGGGAGACAGAAGAATGTATCGAATTTTAGTTGCAGATGATGAAGGAATCATGCTGGAAGCCTTTAAGAATGTTATATCCAGTACATTTGGGGATTCATGCATCGTAGAAACTGCCAAAACAGGAAGAGCCGTAACAGAGATCGCGGAGACTTTTCATCCGGATATCGTATTTATGGATATTCATATGCCTGGTATTAATGGAATACAGGCTATGCGAGAAATAAGAAAATTTAATACAACAGCTCTGTTTTATGTTGTATCGGCCTATGACAAATTCGATTATGCAAAAGAAGCAATTGATCTGGGAGTCGAGCGATATCTGACAAAGCCAATCTCAAAGGCCAAGATCATTGCAGCAGTGGAAGAGGCCACAGCAAAAGTTGATACAAAAAGAAATCAGCGAAGTAACCTTCTGAGAATACAGGAAAAACTGGAAACAGTCATTCCGGTCGTAGAAAACAGTTTTGTTGGAAGCCTTCTTTTCCAACAGGAGATGCAGGTGGCAGACTATTACCAACAGCTTCTGGATATTGAGGAAAAACAGGGCTATGTTATGATCATTCAGTTTGGACAGTCTTATGAGAATGGAAGGCTGGTAAGCCCGGTTGGAATGAATGTTAAGGCACAGGACTTTTATGCGGAATTGAGAGATATCGTAAAATCTTCTTTTTCCTGTGCAGTGGGATCGATCATGTCCAATCGTATTCCAATCGTGGTTCCGTGTGCACTGTCTGAGAATCCATATGAAGAAAGAATCGATCTGGTTGAACAGGCACGAAGCCTGATTACCCGATTAGAAGATCGTATCGAAGCGAAATTTCGTGTCGGAATCGGAAGAGTACGGGAAATGCAGGAGATGGAGCGCTCTTATCGTGAGGCACTGCGTGCATTGAATGGAAGCAAGAGCCGTGTGATACATATCGAAGATCTTTCCCAGAATGGTGTGTATGATGAGGAATTTCCGGTAGAGATGGAAAAAAATATTTTCCGTTATCTGGAAGAGGGAAAAGAAAAAGAATGTATCCAGGAGATAAATGTGTTTTTTGACTGGATGGTGGCACATTATGCAGACGACATGAATAACATCCGGCTGAAGACCCTGGAATATATTATCTGGGGTGAGAAAAAAGCATTTGAAGCAGGCGCGATCAATTATGGATTTAGCTATCGACGCGATTATCTTGATGCAGCCATGGCATGTACAGGGTATGAAGAACTGCGAAAATGGTTTCTGGACAAGATGGTGAATGCCTGCCGCGCAATCCGGGATCAGAAGGAAGA